>Ga0105051_10006085_pt1 | contig 13145 bp, 21 predicted proteins | sample FRY02_FD_78383 | JGI IMG/M metagenome (GOLD analysis project Ga0105051, IMG submission 78383) | Freshwater microbial communities from Lake Fryxell liftoff mats and glacier meltwater in Antarctica - FRY-02 (megahit assembly) | ecosystem: Environmental > Aquatic > Freshwater > Ice > Glacier... | reverse complement strand
CCAACCCCAACCCCAACCCCAAAAATAAATAATTTTTTATCAAAAGATTTATGTTTTATAATATTTGATTATTTATAATATCATTATAAAATATCACTACTAATCTAAATAATTATATTATAAAATTAAAAGAATAAACAGGCTTAATTAAAATAGGTATTGTTTATGAAAATAATGTTTTCCTTTCTTTATATTATTAATAAAAATACCAAAATAAATGTATTGAGAAATTTAAGAAGATGTAATAAGTTTATTATTAATAAAAGTTTCTTTTTTTTATAAGCTTTTTTTAGATGATAATATCAAATAATAATCCTTCAATTATTGTGAAATAATTTATTTAATCCAATTTTAAATAATTTTAACCATAATAACTTTTTATTTGTTATTAAATTTTCGATTTTATCTATATTTATTCATATTAGAATAAAAAGTGTAACAGTTATTTATCTCATATAAATTAAAAACGAATTAATTTAACATATCTTTTAAATATTTATGACAGAAAATAAACTTTAATTTTTGGAATGGGTTTAGTTAAATCATACGGGAACCGCTCCCTCCGCCCGTTCAGGGCACTCAATTACCGGAGTGGGCAAGTTTTCCATCATGTTCGGAGGAATTGATCAATCGAACAAAAAGAACGGAAAGATCTTCCCAAACAATCAAGTATTTTTAATTTATTTTCAGGTCTACACTGTAAAAATCGTCAAGGACAACATCGAATGGAGACCGATTCCATGTGGAGGGGATGTGCCCTTGGAAAGGTCAAACCATGCTGCATGTGCTATCGGTGCTGATAAATTATTCATTTTTGGAGGATTTTATACTTCTAATTTAAGATTCAATGACGTCTATATTCTTAAAACAAGTAAGATTTTTTTTCCTTCATTTATTTTCCATTTTTCAACCATAATTCATTAAATTTAACCCCTAAATTTTCATTTAACTAATTTCTCAGCCGATTTCAACTGGTTTTAACCTCCTAATCAACGCTCTGGCATGGAGCCTAAAAACACTGAATCAAAAATTGGTGCCCCTGAACCCCGTGCAAACCACACTGCTAACTACTTCAAAGAAAAAGTGTACATTTTCGGAGGTCACGGGGGAGTGGGTTACCAACGCACCTCCTACAACGACGTGCATTTCTTCGACTGCGAGACCAGTGAGTGGACGAAAGTGGAAATTCAGGGAGGAGCAGCCCCGGAAGCTAGAGGGGGACACAGTTCGATGGTTCTGGCTGAGAAGGAGATGCTGATTATTTATGGCGGGTGGAGTAGCACCAATTAGTTCAGTGATATACATGCTTTTAATCTTGTAACTCATACTTGGACCAATCCCGATTTAAACCATGATATCCCTAGGTGGTATCATAGTTCCATTTGTGTCCCAGCCATCCCCAGTTGGAAATTCTTTGTTTTTGGAGGCTCCACTGGGTAATTTGCAGAAGGAGAAAACAGAACTCTCAGTAGATTTAGTGATGATATTTTCTATCTGGATGTCCCTGATATCAAAGAAATGAAATGGAATGTAATTCCCATTAAAGGAAATATCCCAAAAGGTAGAGAAAACGGCGCTATTTTCTGGGACGCCAATGATTCCAAGCTTATCCTTTTCGGAGGTTGGGCCAACACCTGGCTCCAAGACTCCTGGTCTTTAAAAGTGAATCTGATCACTGGACCTCCTTATGCAATTTATGACATTCTGCCTAACAAAGGCCCTCTTACCGGAAAAACAAAAGTAACAATCACTGGAGACGGTTTCAAAGACAGTAACATTGTTGTTCGCTTCGATTGCGGAAAAGGTCAACCCCTCGAAGTTTAGGGAAATTACATCTCTCCCAACGAACTTTGGGCAGAAACACCCGCATTCGACTAAGTTTCCAAACCCGCTACTGTAACCCTCAGCATCAACAAGGGCGATTATACGATCACGTAATCCCTATTCACCTACTATTTAAACACTTAAGCCGACATGTGCATAGCTTACGGACCTGGATTATACCACGAAAATGCTTGCGGATATCCAACCGTGTTTATAATCTAAGCCAGGAATACTAAAGGGTAGAACAGATAATCTGGGGCAGATATCTTCGAAGTTACTATCATGTTGCCTATTGAGGAATTTGTGGTGGAGAAGAAGGTGGAGAAGAGGGATGAGAATGGGGAGATAATTGAGTAAGAGGAGGTTGTGGAAGAAGTTAAGAAAAATACAATTGATTATACTTTGGTTGATAATGATAATGGAAGCTATACCGTTAGATACAAAGTTGATGTTGAAGTTGAAAGACTTAAAATTTTAATTAAGTATAGAAATTAAAATGATGAGTGGTAAGAGATTAGAGGAAGTCCTTTCATGGCTTCACACAAAAGTGGACTCTCAGCCAAAAATAATGAATTCTCTGGACCTGCTATGATCAACAATATGGCTAACCAAGTCAAAGATATTGAAAGTTTCATTCTGAAATCAAGAAATGACATTAATATCAAAAGTAGAAATATCCAAGATGATGTTTTCGAATTATTGTCGGTGAAAGAATCACTTTTTGAAATCCAAGCTAGAAAATAAGATTACTTGTTGAAACTGGATATGGTTGAATAATGTCTCAAAAGATTCAAAGATGAAGGAATTAATAAAGATGATGATTTGAAGAAAACCCTTGCTACTAAAGAGAGTTGGAACAATCTATAAAATATGGCTGTTACAGTCGAAAAAGATATTTCTGGACAAGTCAAAGCTGAATCTGATAAAACTAAAGACAATTTGGTTAAATTCGAGGAAACACTTAAAGAATACTACACAAACATGAAAAAAGAAAGTTTCTATCAATACAAGACTGGATAAATTGCCAGTTAGAGCAGACTTGAACAAGTGCAAATTAAAATCGATGATTTCTAAAAAGAGCTCGATAACTTCCAATATTTCTCCACCACTTTCGGATTCGGAGACGAAACTAACGGATCTAAGAAAAATATGGAAATAATCGTGAATGAACTCATAATCGTAAAAAAACTTTGGGACCACATTAAAAAATGTGAGTTAATCTTCCAACGTTACTTAAAATTCTAATACACAAAAATCGACCCAATGGCTATGGACGATGAAGTAAAATCTCTGCGTAAAACTCTCCTCGAAATAAAGGGAGTGGATCGTAAATCCAATACTTTCCTGGGTATCTCAGAAGACATTAAAAAATGGGCTACTTTCATGCCATTACTGAACGAGCTAAAAGACCCAAGTATGTTGGTAGAAGATGGTCGTCATTGGGCCAAAGTCAGAAAAGTAGTCTAAAAAGATTTTGTTGTTGATGATAGTTTGTTGATTTTAACCATTTGGGATTTGAAATTGTTCAACTATAAAGATGAAATTGAAGATATCACAGATACTTCTAAGTAGGAGTTGAAAATGAGCAAGCAGATTTATGTGGTTGTTCAAAAGTGGAAGGATGTATTGTTCGAGTTGATCAAACACAAAGACACTAATATCAGCACATTAAAACTTTTGGATGAAAACTTCGAAACCCTTGAAGAGCATTAACTTTTGGTCAATAATATGCTTTTGTCCAAATATGTTGGATATTTCGAGAAAGAAGTCGAGTAATGGAAATAAGACCTCGGAGCAATTTATGATGTCATTCAACTTTTAATCGAAGTTCAAAAATCTTGGTCTTTCTTAGAAAACTTATTTATCGGATCCTAGGAAGTCCAAAGAGAACTTCCCAAAGAGAGTAAATAATTCGAGTAAATCCACGAGGAAATGTAATAAATTATGTCCTATGGATGCCAAGTCAAAAACGTTTTGAAATTCTGTACTACTGAAAACATGCTCAAAAACTTAGAAGGCCTCGAACACAGACTAAAAGTCTGCGAAAAAGCCCTCAATAAATTCTTAGATGACAAACGTTGTGCATTCCCCCGATTCTATTTTGTCTCAGTCAACGATCTTTTGGACATTCTTTCCAACGGTTCTTCCCCTGATAAAATCAACAGACATATGAGCAAAATTTTCTAGGCTATTGATAATTTGGTTTTGAAAAATGAAGGCGGAAAAGGAGAAAGACCTACTGCTATGACCATGATCACTTGCGTCGGTTCGGAGAAGGTTGATTTCACAAAACCTCTCAAATTGGAAGGAAAAGTCGAAATCTATCTATAAGAAATCATCAAGACCATGATCGACACCTTGTAAACTCTTTGTCAGAAATCTATTCAAAATTATAACAATTTAAACAACAGAGAATAATGGTTGAGAATGGACCCATCTTAAGTAACCCTTTTGATAAATTTCATTATTTGGTGCCGTGATGTGGATGCTAGCTTTATTTCAATCTAAAGCGGAGATTTGGATTCATTGAAAAATATAGCCAAAAGATCAAAACACGAATTAACAGGATTAATTAAAATGGTTCAAGGAGATTTGGATAGACCCTTAAGACAAAAAATTATGTGCATGATTACCCTCGATACCCACTCCCGTGACATCATGGACAAACTAATAGTTGAAAACGTCCGTAAAGCTGACGAATTCTAATGGCAATCGCAATTAAAATTCGTTTGGAACTAGGAAAAACAAAGTGCAAAAGCCCACATCGCTGACGCCGCTTTCTGGTATACTTACGAATATCTCGGAAATGGTCCGCGTTTGGTCATCACTCCTCTAACTGATCGTATTTACGTCACCGCTACTTAAGCACTACATCTGTGCCTAGGTTGTGCCCCTGCCGGCCCTGCCGGAACCGGAAAAACAGAAACTACAAAAGATCTGGCCTCCGCTTTAGCTAAAGCTGTTTACGTTTTCAATTGCTCTCCTGAAATGAATTATGAATCACTGGGAAATATTTTCAAAGGATTGGCTAGTAGTGGAACTTGGGGATGCTTTGATGAATTTAATAGATTGGTGCCTGAAGTACTTTCTGTATGCTCTGTGCAATTTAAATCTGTTTGTGACGGAGTCAAATAGAAATCACCCAGAATTATTATTGAGGGAGATGAAGTTAACCTTGATGCAACTTGCGGTGCGTTTATTACCATGAACCCTGGTTATTTGGGAAGATCTGAATTACCTGAAGGATTGAAAGTCTTATTTAGACCTATCACTGTCATGGTGCCCGATTTAGTGCTAATTTGTGAAAATATGCTCATGGCTGAAGGTTTCATCGACGCTAAAATCCTGGCTAATAAATTCTTCACCCTTTACATGCTCTGTAGAGACTTATTGTCAAAGGCTGACCATTACGATTGGGGACTTCGTGCGATCAAATCAGTCTTGGTCGTGGCAGGAACTTTCAAGAGAGCAGAACCTAATATCTCTGAATAAGCCTTGCTGATGAGAGCCTTGAGGGATTTCAATATACCTAAAATCACGGCTGCTGATAATGATATTTTCTTCGGACTTTTGGGAGATCTTTTCCCAGGAATTCATGTGGAAAGAAAAAGAAATGTCACTTTTGAAGACCATATTCTCAAAACTTGCATTGAAACTAAACTTTTCCCTGAACCTGAATTTATCTTGAAAATTGTTTAATTGGGTGAACTTTTAGATATCAGGCATTGTGTTTTCGTTATGGGTAACGCCGGAGCCGGTAAAACTTCAACCTGGAAAACCTTGATAAAATCCAACGAGAAAATCTAAAAGAAGATAGATTACGTGGACTTGGATCCAAAAGTCGTGCATTCCCGAGATCTCTATGGTTACATGCTGCCCTCTAAAGAATGGAAAGATGGTCTATTATCCAAATTACTCAGAACCTACTCCGAAATGGAGAGCTCTAATCCTAAATGGTTGATCCTCGACGGAGATCTGGATGCTAATTGGATCGAATCTATGAACTCTGTTATGGACGATAATAAGATTCTGACTCTAGCCAATAATGAACGTATTCCTTTGAAACCTCATATGAGAATGATATTCGAGATCAGAGATTTGAAATATTCGACTCCTGCGACAGTGTCAAGAGCTGGTATTTTGTATATTTCTGATGATTATGGACATTAATGGAGATCTTATGTCAGATCTTGGATTGATTATAACTATGCGAATGAGAAGGAGACTGGACCGAGTTTGTAAAAGCTTTTCGATAGATATATCGAGCCTACTCTTGGTTATATTAGAAAAAGTTGTAAATTCAATGTTCCGGTCACATAGATTTCTATGATTATTTCTTTGTGTCGTGCTTTGAAACCTTTAATTACCACTGATTGCAAAAATATTGAATATATTTTTGTATTTTGTTTGGTCTGGGCTGTCGGAGGTGGACTTACCGAAAAAGATGGAGTTGACTACAGAAAAGAATTCTCTTCATGGTGGAAAGGCGAATGGAAAACTTCAGTAAAATTCCCTCAAAAGGGGTCGGTTTTCGATTACTACGTCGACCAAACTGGAGATTAAATTAAATTCGACGAATGGGCCAAAAAAGTTGAAGTTATAGATTTTGATACCTAAAAAAACCATTAAATGCAACAATTCGCCATTCCTACTCGTGAAACTGTCTCCACTAAAGAATTCATCAACACTTTCATCCAAGTTTAACACGCTTGTTTGATTATCGGATCCGCAGGAGCAGGTAAAACCTAATTGGCAAACGACATTATCCGCCAAATTTCTACTAAATACCCTGAAAATTACGCCTATACCAAAATAAATTTCAATTTCTACACCGATTCTACCTATTTATAAAATATGTTGGAAACCCCATTGAAAAAACTAGCAGGTAAACAATACGGCCCAGGTGGTAAAATAAAAATGATATATTACATCGATGATTTGAATATGCCCCAATTGGATCCTTATAACACTTAGACCTCCATTGCCCTTTTGAGATAACATGCTGATTATTAGCATTGGTATGATGTTGGAAAATTGGCTATTAAGGAGATTGTAAATTGTCAGCATTTAGCCAGTATGAACCCTGCTGCAGGATCTTTCTTTGTTAATCCCAGGTATTAGAGACATTTCTGGCTAGTTTCTGTCAGTATGCCTGATAATGAGTCATTGTTCATTATTTATAATACTTTCTTGTAAGGTCATTTGAAATATTTCAAACCTTAAGTTCAAGAATAGGTGCCAAGTTTAATCAAATCTGCTTTAACTCTTCATTAAGCCATTAGTTCCACTTTCAGAAAAACTGCCTTGAATTTCCATTATGAATTCAATCTTAGACATATTTCTGGTGTTTTCCAAGGACTTTTGATCGCCCAACCCACTTAATTCCAAACTGCTGATAAAATTGTATAATTGTGGATCCATGAAAGTGAAAGAGTTTACGGAGATAGATTGGTCACATTGGAGAACTTGTTCTAATACAGATCATTGATGTTCGATCTTTTGAAGAAGAGTTTCAGTAAATTCAACTTTACAAGATATTTCCAACAAAACAATCCAGAAAATCTCATTTTCTGTAATTTCGTGGGCGGAATTGCCGGAGAAAGAAGTTATGATTTAATGCCCAATGAAAAACTGGAACACCACGTTTAAGAAGCCTTAAAAGAATATAACGACAACAACGCTTACATGGGATTAGTTCTTTTTGAGGACGCTATTAAACACGTCTGTAAAATTACAAGAATTGTTTAAGCTCCCAGCGGCCACGCTTTATTGGTCGGAGTTGGTGGTTCTGGAAAATAATCTTTGTCAAAATTAGCCAGTTATATCATGAATTTCTAGATTGTTTCAATAACAATTAGTGCGACTTATAACATGAATGATTTCAAAGCTGATATTGTGCAGTATTATTTCAAGACTGGTATCAAAGATGAAGGGCTTTTATGGCTCTTCACTGAAGGATAAATCACAAATGAAAGATTTTTGGTATACGTAAACGATCTGCTTGCTTCCGGAGAAATTGCTGACCTATACACCATGGACGAAAAGGAACAATTGATCAACAACGTTCGTCCTAAGGTCAAAAGCGATGGAATCCCTGACACCCGCGACAATTGCTGGCAGTGGTTCATCGATAAGACTAAAAAGAATCTACACATGTGCCTCTGTTTCTCGCCAGTCGGAGATTCCTTCCGCCAACGTGCGCGTAAATTCCCCGCGTTGGTCAATTCGACCGTCATTGATTGGTTCTAACCTTGGCCTTATGAGGCTCTGTTATCAGTGGCCAATAGTTTCTTATCCGAGGTGGATCTTGGAGAAGGTTAGGTTAGAGATTCAATTGTTAAATTCATGCCACAATCTTTTACAGTTGTGAATTAACTGTGTTAGTAGGTTTTGGAATAGGAAAAAAGGTATATTTATACCACTCCCAAATCTTTCTTGGAGTTGATTAAGCTATATACGAGTATGCTGGATAAGAAGAGATAGAATCTAAATGAGAGTAAAGAGAGATATGAAAATGGGCTTATTAAATTGAAAGAGACTGCGGAATAAGTCGAGGATATTGAAAAAATTGTGAAAGTTAAAGGAATAGAAGCAGAAAAGAAGAAAAACGATGCTGAGAAATTCGCCGCGATTGTTGGAACCGAAAAAGAGAAAGTTGAGAAAGAAAATGATAAAGCCAATATTGAAGCCGCTAAATGTCAAAAAATAAAGGAAGACGTGCTGGCCAAAAAAGAATCAACTGAAAATGATTTAGCCGCTGCTATTCCTTTAGTTGAAGAGGCAAAGCGTGCACTTTAAGGTATCTAAAAAAAAGATTTCGTAACAGCCAAATCCTTTGCCAATCCTCCGGGAGGAGTGCCTGAAGTCTTCGCAGCCACTATGTACCTGATGGCTAGTCATTGGAATGACGCGATCGAAGTTGATAAGAATAAAAGACCGAAATCGGTAGAATGGAAAGCGGCATTGAAACTCATGAAGAATCCTGAAGAGTTTTTGACCAGATTGTAGGAATTTGGAAAAATAGTGGATGATAATATGGTTGTCGCAAATAACGTTAAAATCGTGAAGGATTAATATATCAGCAGAGCGGATTTCAACGTGGATGCCATGGAACAGAAATCGGGGGCTGCCAAGGGAATTTGCTCCTGGGTTATCAACATCGTGAAATATTGGGAAGTTATCTAACAAGTAGAACCTAAGAGAAAAGCCCTCGTCGAATCAACAGAGCAATTAGAATCAGCCACCTTAAAACTAGACGCGGTAAACAAAATCGTGGCCGATCTCAAAGCCTCTCTACAAAAACTGATAGATGAATACAATGCCGCTATGGATGAGAAAAACGCTGCGTTAAATGAAGCCGAAAGATGTAAGACTCGTTTGGATTTGGCGCAAAGACTGGTGGCTGCATTAGGATCTGAGAATGATAGGTGGGCTAATGCGATTACGCAGATTTAGAATGATCTTTTGTTGATTGCAGGGGATGTGCTTTTGGCTAGTGCTTTTATTTCTTATACTGGGCCGTTTAACAAGAAATTCAGATCAATTATGATCAAATAAAGCTTCGAGAAGTATTTCGTCGAGAATAAGATTCCGATAAGTCCTGATGTCAACCCGATTAAAATTTTGACTGATGAGGCTACAATTGCCTTGTGGAATAAAGATTTCCTACCATCAGATGCAGTGTCAACCGAAAATGGAACAATTCTTACCAATTCTGAAAGATATCCTCTGATTATCGATCCTTAATTGTAAGGAAATGTCTGGATAAAAGAAAAGGAAAAAAAGAATAAACTCAAATGTGTGAGACTGGGATCCAAGAATATCAATAGAGATCTTGAATTGGCGATTGAATTGGGATGTTCGGTTATGATCGAAAATATGGACGAGCAAATTGACGCTATCCTAATGCCAGTTATTTCACGTCAATTCATTCGTCGTGGAAAAAATAGAATAATGAAATTCGGAGGAAAAGACTTAACTCTTCATGATAATTTCACTTTATTCCTTCACACCAAACTTTCCAACCCCCATTATCCCCCTGAAGTCTAAGCAGAAACTACTTTAATTAATTTTACGGTTACGGAAGAAGGTTTGGCTGATTAGTTACTGACTTTAGTTGTTGGAAGGGAAAGACCTGATTTGGCTAAGAAAAAAATTGAGTTGATTACTGAGTAGAATGATTTTAAGATCAAGTTGAAAGAATTGGAATCTGATTTATTGTTTAAGTTGGCGAATGCCAAAGGAGATATTTTGGATGATATTGATTTGATTGTCAATCTGGAATACTCAAAAAAAATTTCAACCGAAATCGCCATTAAAGTCGAAATTGCTAAAAAAACAGAGAGAAACATTAACGAATCATCAGAATTTTACAGACCCGCTGCCCTTCGAGGTGCCTTATTCTACTTCCTTTTGACTGATATCTGCAGAGTGCACAGTTTCTATAAATTTTCGCTTGAATCCTACATCGTAGTTATAAACCGCGCCATTGACAATATCACCGAGAAAAAGGAGCCAAAACCCGTTTTAAACGAAGAATCTGAAGAAGTTTAACAACAGGAAGACAAACTAGCAGAAGATGGGGAAGAAAAAAATCCTGAAGATTAACAAGATTAACCCGAATAAGCTTAACAAGGGATGGATATGATAGAACCTTTATCTCCAAAATCCTTGCAAAAGAGAGTGGAGAAATTGATTGATAGTATCACGTTTACTTCATTCTTGTATACAAGAAGAGGGTTATTCGAAAAACATAAGATTATTGTGACTGCTATGTTGACTTTGAGAATTTTGATTAGATAAGGAAAGCTATCTGAAATTGAAGTTAACCATTTGATAGTAGGAAAGATGGACGCAAATCCTGGTTAGATGCCCGAAATTACCAAATCATACATCACCGAGACCAACTGGGCGATGTGCAAGGCTCTTGAAGCCATTCCCTACTTCCACCAAAATAACCTCTGTTCCTCACTAGACGTCGAACATTTGCAATGGAAGAGATGGTGTGATTAGGAGAAATCCGAATTGGCAGATCTTCCTAAAGCATTCAAAGATATTTAGATGTTCCATAAGTTGTTGTTGTTGAGGGCGTTGAGACCGGATAGGATATTGTCGGCCTTGACTTTGTTTATTTTTGAAATTATGGGGGAACCATATGTGGAGTAATAGCCTTTTGATGTTTTCGAATGCTATAAAGAATCCAATGCTAACACACCGATATTCTTTGTGCTTTTCCCTGGTTGTGATCCCACTCCCGATGTTGAAAAAATCGGAGCTGCTTAAGATATTTCCATCCAAAATGGAAGATTCATCAATATTTCCATGGGTCAGGGTCAGGAAATGAGAGCTAAAAAGGCTTTATTCGATTCAGCCCGTGAAGGTAACTGGGTCATGCTCCAAAACGTGCATCTCATGTAATCCTGGCTGATTGGATTAAACGGTCTCGAAGGCTACCTAGAGGAAATCAGTAAAACGTGTCATGAAGGTTTCAGATGTTTTATTTCTTCTGAACCTCCGCCTTCGCCCGACATGAACATCATTCCTGAAAGTATCTTGCAAGCCTCTATAAAAGTTGCTAATGAGGCCCCGTAAGATCTGAAGGCTAATATCAGAAGATCTTATGCTCATTTCAATCAAGCAACCATTGATAAATCACCCAAACCGAATGAGTTTAAAGCTATTTTGTTCAGTCTGTGTTATTTCCATTCGATGATTTTGGGAAGAAAAAAATTCGGAACTCAAGGATGGTCTAGAGGATATAATTTCAATGATGGTGATTTGACAATATGCGCAAATGTGCTTCATAATTATTTATGTAAATACGAAGTTGTCCCTTATGATGATCTGAAATATATTTTCGGAGAGATTATGTACGGAGGACATATCACTGATGCCTGGGACAGAAGAACCAACAATACTTATCTTCAAGTACTCATAAAGCCAGAATTATTACAAAACTGCAATTTATCCCAAAACTTCAAATCCCCTGATCCCACTAAATACGATTACGAGGGTTACAGGAATTACATTGAGACTAAACTTCCAGTAGAATCCCCGATTCTTTTCGGATTGCATCCTAATGCTGAAATTGGGTATTTGACTACAACTTGTGACACTATTTTCGAAACAATTTTGAGCGTGTAAGGAGGAATATCCAGCGGAGGCAAGAAGGATTCAGGAGTTATGGGAATATTAATGGATTTGAAGGCCAGAGCTCCCCCGGATTTCAATATGCTAGACATCACTGGTAAAGTGAAGGATAAATCCCCATACGTGGTCGTCGCATTACAAGAATGCGAAAGAATGAACTTATTACTATTCGAAATAAAATCCTCCTTAGAATCTCTTAGACTAGGATTAATCGGAGCCCTGAATATCACCGAAGCCATGGAGATGTTATCTGTTGCGCTATAATTCAACAAAGTTCCAGCCATCTGGGAGAAATAGGCCTATTTTAGCAAGAAACCACTTTTATCTTGGTTCAATGATATGATAGATAGAAATATCTAGTTACAATAATGGACCGCTTAATTGGAGACACCGATGTCGGTTTGCATTTCTTATCTATTCAACCCCATGTCATATTTGACTGCCATTATGTAAACCACTTCACGTAAATACTAACTACCTTTGAACAATGTAATAAATCATTTTGTTAACATTTTTAAAATATTTAATTTAAACTATATTATTATTTTAAATATTAACACCACATTTCCTGTCCAATAATTAATTTCATAGATGAAAATCCAAACTACAGTAACCTAAATCCGAGGCCCTGAAGAAGTAAAAACTCTTCCCGAACAAGGTATGTACATCCACGGTCTATTCCTAGAAGGAGCAGCCTGGGAGCTCGGGAACCCTGGCCAATCCGGCTACCTAATCGAACAAAAACTGAAAGAATTGCACCCCAGATTGCCAATAGTCAATGTCATCGCTGTAAAAACCGAAGATTTCTTGACCGTGGCGCAATATACTTGTCCAGTCTATGTCACTAGTATGAGAGGCCCCACTTTCATATTCTAGGCCAATTTGCAGATGGAGAGTGAGGAGAGTGATCCCAAGAAGTGGATACTTGCGGGAGTGTGTTTGTTGATGAATGATGATTGAGAATGGGTGATAAATTTTATAATATTATAAAATATTTTATAAACCTGATTAGGGTTATTATAAGGGTTCGAATAAAATGAGTTTAATTGTGAGAATAATTAATTATTATAATAAATTTATATATAAAATTTATATTATAATTTAGTTTATATATATTTATTTTAAATAAATGTGTAATTCTTAAATTAAAATAAAAATTTTAATTTGGGGTT
>Ga0105051_10006081_pt1 | contig 13152 bp, 22 predicted proteins | sample FRY02_FD_78383 | JGI IMG/M metagenome (GOLD analysis project Ga0105051, IMG submission 78383) | Freshwater microbial communities from Lake Fryxell liftoff mats and glacier meltwater in Antarctica - FRY-02 (megahit assembly) | ecosystem: Environmental > Aquatic > Freshwater > Ice > Glacier... | reverse complement strand
GGGGGGCCGTGTCGCAACTGCCGCGAATTGTGTTGGCAGATTGATGATGGCGGCTGTTTTTCTTTGACCACCTAGCAGCAGCTTCCCGCGCGTCCTGCGTCACTTCTGGTTCGTTGGTCATGGGGTGGGTTCCTTGGGGGCGGCTTGCGCTTGCCGGATATGCGGGTAAAGCCTTCGGGCAGGTCATGCCGCCGCTCCTTCAATAAACATATCGCCTTGCCGCTGGGCGTCCTCGATGCGCTTGCAGGCAATCTCAAAATAACGCTCTTCCTTTTCAATGCCGATGAAATCGCGGCCCATCTGGACCGCTGCAACGCCGGTTGTTCCGCTTCCCATAAAACAATCTAGTATTACCTCGGCGTCGGGCACGAATCCTATGCACCACTTCATCAGTTGCACCGGCTTTTGTGTGGGGTGGACGCGGCCCTTTTCCTTTGCCATCAATCCATTATTTGAATATGTGAACTTCTTCGGCGCAACACCTTTCAGGTTCGTCCAAGCTAGTTCGCCATCTCCAAAAGTGGGCATGGTCTGGCACTTATCCCACCAAAGCCATTTGCCCTGCGCTGGGAGCAGGTCGGCAAAATATTGCCCGCCCCAAATTATGCAGACAGTTGCGGAGCCTAGTATCAAGGGGAATGTTTCGGCTGTTGGTCTTTCAGCATCCCAATCGCCCTCGTATTGGCGGCGAGAGATTGGCGCACCAAAGCCACCAAAGCCATCAAAGCCCTTGACCTGCTTTATGCCGTAGGGCGGGTCGGTAATGTGCGCATCGACCTTACCCAGCACCGGCAGCACATCGCGACAATCGCCCTGTATCAGCGTTGCACGGCCAATCGTCACAACGCGCTCGGAGACGGCGCGTATCGCGTTCTCGGCAAGGAATGTCATATCAAATATCCTTATCGCGCTGCCGCAAGTTGAACAGGATGACTCTGTAAACGTGCCAAGCGCGCCGCGTTCCCGATCGTGCCTCTGCAACAAGCGCCTCACTCTTCCCCCCATCCGTCAAATACTTCGCCAGCAACTCATCGGCCTCGGCAAGCAATGGGTCCGGCTTGGGTTCGTATTTGGCGCTCAGTGCGTCGCGTTCTGCGATGACGGTGGCGAAGGTAGTGATGTAGGGGTCGCTGGCGTGATCTTCGGGCTTCCAACCGTTGGTATTCCACGCCTTATTCAGCATGGCACACGCTGCACGGATGGCTTCTTTGGGTGGGGTGTTCGTCATTGGATAATTCCTTTCAATAGATACAGCGCACCGACAAACCCGATGCCCCAAATGAAACCAGCGGCCAGCAAGCCCAGCGCGTGAGCGATCTTTAAGATCCAATCATCGCGGGTAATGCCACCACCTGCGGGCTGGCGGTTCGTCGGGAACGAACAGCTTAGGCAAATCGGAAGCGCGCAAGCGCGGCGGTGCATTGTGATAGGCTGGCTTGCCATTGCGTGTGGCATATGGGGCTTTGTATTTCTCAGTCATTGTTTTACACTCTCTTTCAATAAACCCTTAGTGGTGCAGGTTTTCCGTAAGCATCCTTGGATGGCCTTTGGCGCAATGTAAGTGTTGCAATAGTCACACCAGATTGGCGCAAACCGGTAAATTCTAATGTGCGGGGCGGTCATATCGCGCACGTCCGTGTAGGCAGTTCACCAAGTTTCACGATTATCTCCTTTGGATAAAGCCTTGATCTGATATACGCGCAGGTCAGGGACAACACCGCCCCATTGGTGGACCGCTTGCTCTGTTATACCAAGGGCTTCAGCTAGTTTTCTAACACTCCCGTCAAATAGCTTTTTTGCTTCTTCTGTTGTCATGCCTTCACCTTTTTATTAAATCTAGCTTGACAACTAGCCTTTAAGTTTTTAGTTGTCAATCAGCAGGTGTCGAGAAGTGGTCCCTGCCCACATAAACCCAATGAGGTAATGATATGAGTATACTTAGCACAATCGCAAAACCCGATCCTCGTCCGCCTATAATGACGATCAGCGGTGATGCAGGCACAGGCAAAACAAGCCTTGCCGCAACTTTCCCAAACTCAATCTTTATCCGCGCTGAAGACGGTTTAACCCGGATCAGCAGTAAGATTGCTGCGCCGGATTCGTTCCCAACACTAACCAATAGCGCGGAGCTGTGGGACCAGTTGATGGCCCTGCTCAACGAAAAGCACGAATACAGTACACTGATCATCGACAGTGTAACTAAACTAGAGGAGATTTTTACCCGCGAGATTCTGGAGAAGGACACTCGCGCCAAGGGTATCAACCAAGCACTTGGTGGCTATGGTAACGGCCCATCCGCCGTTGCAGCGATGCATGGGCGAGTTCGTAAAGCTTGCGGCCTGCTCAATCAAAAGAAAAATATGGCGATCATCTTCATTGCCCATGCCGATCTGGAGAATATGACCCCGCCAGACACAGACAACTACCAGCGTTACAGCCTGCGGATGATGCCAAAGAGCGTCCCCCACTATGTCGATGACGTTGATCTGGTTGGATATGTTCGGCTGGCATCTGCGCTGCGTGGCGGCGAAGACGAACGCAAGAAGATTATCAGTGACGGTAGCCGTGAATTTGTCTGCATGGCCACTGCTGCAAGCGTTAGCAAAAACGGTCTAGGTATTATTGAGCCTATGCTTTTTGCTGAAGGAACTAACCCGCTGGCCGATGCACTTGGCATCACGGCGCGTAAGGCTGCTACGAAACCAGCCGATAAAGAGCCAACCAAAGAAGAACCAACCAAAGAAAAGGAAGCAACGTCATGAGTTTTTGGAGCACATCAACAGGCGAAGACCTCGCCAAAACAAAAGCCCCCAAGGAATACGATGCTGGTGGTGGCGGGTACATTACCATCCCAGACGGATCGACTGTGATGGCTTACATCAAGGAAGTTAAATGGGAAGAGGACCGCGATAAAAATCGCCATGTCAAGATACAATGGAAGGTGCAGCAACCTGAACAGGTAGTTGGTGCCGTTGTATTCCAGAAGCTTTGGGTAACTGATGATGACCCGAACGCAAAAGACCCTGCCAAAAAGCGCGACAAGGCTATTCGTATGTTGGCCACCATCGACGCAAACTGCGGCGGCAAGCTCACCGCATCAGGAACACTTCCAAATGATGACCAGCTTACGATGGCCCTGATCAACAAGGAAATGGCCATCACTTGCAAGATTTGGGAAATGACCGGCAGTGATGGAGCATCCATGTCAGGCAATTGGGTTGCAGCCGTTGCGCCCAAAACCAAGGAGCTTAAGCTAACTGGTCCGGTTGAAGGCGCGGCTCAAAAGCCGTTGTCGGATGACCTAGAGGACGATATACCGTTTTAATACGAGATATATCGGCGCGTTCCCTCTCCCTCGCGCTGATTAAACCCGCTGGCAGACCGGGAAGTCCAAAAGTCTGCCAACCCATTCAATCAAAGGATATGACATGATCATTAAACAACGCTCACCAGAATGGTTCGAAGCGCGCAAAGGCCGCATTACCGCCAGCATCGTTGGCGCTATCCTTGGCGAAGCGCCCTACATGAGCCGTGATGAAGCAATGCGCCTGATAGTCCGTGAAGCACTTGGCGCAGAGCGCGAGTTTCAGGGGAACATCGCTACAGAATACGGCACCAATAATGAAGAAGGTGTGCTGATCGACTACCGGCTGGAAACAGGCAACAATGTCGAAGAGGCATCATTTATCACCTTCGATGATTGGGCTGGTGCAAGTCCAGACGGCTTTGTCGGTGACAATGATGGGCTGGAAATAAAGTGTCCATACGGCTTGCGGAATGCAGAGGCACCCGTGCCATTCAAGACATTAGCAGAACAGCCGCACTACTATTCACAGGTGCAGTTCACGCTCTTTGTGACGGGCCGCAAGCATTGGGATTTCTTCCAGTGGGCACCCAATGGCACCGCGCTTGAATCTGTACGTCCAGATCAGACTTGGCTGGCTAAAAACATACCTATCCTGCTCGCTTTCCATTCTGAATATCTTGTCGAATTGGAAGACCCTGCACAGCATCTCGCACCCAAGCGGAATACGGTGGATACACCAGAGGCACATAAGATGGTGGCGGAACTGGACGAACTCAACGCCCAGATTGAACGTGCCACTGAACGCAAGCGCGATCTGCTGGACAGCATGGTAAGCATGGCCGACAGTAAGGACGCTATTTTCGCTGGGCGTAACCTGACTTGTGTGGAGCGCGTTGGATCCGTGGCCTATGCACGGGTGGTTAAAGAGCATTGTGCTGATCTTGATTTGAATCCGTATCGCGGCAAGCCGTCAACATATTGGCAGGTGCGGTAATGGGACAATCTACGGACAAAAAGGAACATGCAGTCGAGCGCGCCGGGAAGATATACAAACGATTATCGGAAGCTGCGAGAATGAACGAGCGGTGCCCAAAGCAAAGCGAACTAGCGGAGCGGTTCTCCTGTTCTACGGGCGCAATACAGAACTCTTTTAATTTCCTGAAGGCCAACGGCATGATCGAAGTTATCGAAACGCGCCCACGCCTTATCATCCACATTGTAAGAACAGGGAAGACCACGATATGACCAATATACCTGAATGGGCGAAGCAGCGGGCTTGTGATCTTTGGTCGGGTTTCAGACGGCCATCCAAATTTATAGCCTTCGCCCGCTACATCGCAGAACACGAGAAAGCGCCTGTTGACCCGTTGCTGATCGAGGCGCGGGAGATTGTGCAATCATACTATCCAGAGATGCCCAGCAATTACACGGGCAGACGCGCCGCGATAGCCCTAAAGGCCAACGGCCGAGGCATTGAACTTGGCAAGGAAGGTGTTGAATGAAACCCGCAGTTCGCGTTCCTGCAGATGGCTTCGAAAAGAACCCAGGCGCGCTTCCTGATATGCTTCCACCAGAAACAGAATTACAGGTTCAGTTTGCTAACGGCTGCATTGATGAAAAGCATACCTATAGGCCACGCGAACTTCGGTGGACCCTGACGGGTCATTCGTGGGACGTTGGCGCAGTTGCAATAGCAAAATGACAGGCTATAATACCAGAGCGGATAGGCTGATCCCCGAAAAGATCGTACACCATTGCCTTCCTATTCCACATGAACCAGAAGCCTACGAGGCCGATCGAAAATCAGGTATGCTGATTGAAGTCTGCCAACCCATGCAGCGGCGTATCCTAGCAGTCGACCGCGCAAAAGGCAGATCGTGCAGTAAATGCAACAAGATGGTTTTAACGTGATGTTCCAATTGCGCCCATATCAGGCTGCTGCAGCGGAAGCCGCTAAGGAATTTCTGCGAAGTAGTATTGACCCGGCGCTGATAGACGCAGCCCCTGCTGCCGGGAAATCCTACCTTGTGGCAGAAATGGCTAGATGGTTTCGCGAGATTAGCGGTGGGAAGAAAGTGCTCTGCCTTCAACCGAACGCGAATCTAGTAAAGCAGAATGTTGAAAAGTTCCGAATGACCGGAGAGCAATGTTCTATTTTCAGCGCCAGCGCAGGCTCTAAATCCACGCGCCATGATGTTGTCTATGCTACACCTTTGACAGTCAAGAATAGTATAAGTAGGTTTCTAAAGGGCTACTGCGCTATAATTATAGATGAAGCACATACGCTTGCGCCCACACATCATTTCATTATTGAGGCCATGCGCGGGGCCAACCCCAATCTGCGTATTTTAGGTCTAACTGGGACAAGCTACCGTATGCTGAAGGGATATATTTTCAGAATATGGCCGGATAATAAAACGAACACCGAAGAAGTTACTCGCGACCCATTTTTCACCAAAATGGTTTATCAGGTTTCAGCAAGGGAAATGCTGTCCGAAGGTTTTATCACGCCGATGGAAATCAGGACTGTGAATGACCACGCGATATATGACACAAGCGGCATAAGGTTGCTGCCAAACGGGACGCTTGACCATAGCACCGTTGAGCAGGCATTTGAGGGTCATGGCCGTAAAACTGCTAGTGTAGTCTATGATGTAATGGCTCAAGTTCATGCACTAAATGTCAAAGGTGGCGTCATGCTATTCGCGGCCACTCAACGGCATGGGCAGGAAATTCTTGCCAGCCTGCCAGCGAACAACAGCGCGCTTTCAACTGGTGATCACAGCATCCTGAAAGGGAAGCAATCAACCGAAAAGGCCATTGTTGAAGCTTATAGGAATCAGGAAATACGCTACCTTGTTTCAGTTGCAAAATATCAAGTGGGTTTTGATGTAGCACACACTGAATTTCTAGCCTTTATGCGTTACAGTGAAAGCCCCGATCTTACAGTACAGACGTTAGGCAGGGCGTGGAGAATACACCCCCAAAAACCTAAAAGCTACATTGCGGATTATTGTGGCAACGTCGAACGGCATTTCCCTGATGGCGACATTTATTCACCCACCATTGAAGCAGGCAAGGCGGCTGGTGACGGCGAGCGGGCGGAAGTGCTGTGCCCAGATTGCTCGCATACCAATGAGTTCAAACTTCACCCTGACTATTACGACTATGAAAAGGATGTCCACGGCTATTGCCTAGACACCTTTGGCGAGCGGCTGGAATCGGAATATGGGCCGGTGTCGGGTCATTACGGACGGCGGTGCTTTGGGATGCTGCGGGTAGGTATTCGCGGTGAATACCGGCGCTGCAACTATCGCTGGACAGGTAAGGATTGCCCCCATTGCGGTGAGGCAAACGACATCTCTGCGCGCTATTGCTACGAGTGCAAGGGCGAGATTGTTGATCCGAACGAGAAGCTGGTGGCAGACTTCAAAGCAATGAAGCGGGATCCAACCAAGGCGCAGACCGATAAAGTGGTCATGATGTCGGCGAAGCCTGGCGTTTCGCAGAAGGGCAATCCTACATAGCGCGTTGATTGGGTAACGTCTTACCGGCAATTCTCGACATGGTTCCAGCCGCAGGCTACCCATCCCCGTGCCTACAGGGAATATTCTGAGTTCATCGGAGTGGGTGAGCCAGAAACAATCACCTATGCGAAGGACCGCGACAGCAATTTCTTCCGCATCATAGCATACAACAGGCAAGCGGATGTCGAGCCTGAACTAGAAAGGAAAGTGGCATGAAATTCCATCCAGACATCCCTGTCTATGGGAATCCGTTTTATCGTGGGGAGTGCCACTTGGAAAACGTCGAGCAGGCCAGTTTCTTTGGTAAGCTACGGCGTGAACACCCAGATTCATGGGGCCGCATAGCAATCCACCCGCGCAATGAGGGTCTGCTGATTAACGGTCAATTTCAAGGTGTTATCAAGCACCAGATCGAAGGTATGGCCAAAGGCGCACCAGATATTGTAATACCCGGCGGCGCTGGTGGATTCGTGTGCGAACTGAAAAGGCTTGATCACACCAAATCAAGTTGGCAGAAAGGTCAGATTGAATATCTGCAAGCCTGTCAAAACATGGGCGCGTTTGTTTGCGTTGCGCTAGGCGCGGCTGCTGCATGGCAGGCTTTCGGAGAGTGGGTAAGCCAGAACTAAGATAAATTGAAAGGGTATTAAGATATGATTAACTTTGACGGGATAAGACAAGCACACCCGATAGCAGATATTATAGGGCAGGCCGTAAGCCTGCAAAAAGCTGGAAGTGAGTGGAAGGGTTTGTGCCCATTTCATGATGAAAAAACCCCTAGCTTTCGCGTGGTCCCACACAAGGAATTTGCCAATTGCCACGGCTGCGGCTGGCACGGCGATGTAGTTGATTTTGTGGCTAAGTTTCAGGGCATCTCACCAGCCGATGCGGTTAATATGCTGACAGGCGGGGATACCCTCAAGCAATCTGAAGAAGATAAGGCAGAGCGCGCAGAGTTATTGAAGCAGCGGGAACTTAAACAGGCTGCAGCCCAAAAAAAGGCCACCCTCAATGCGCGCAAGATATGGGAGGAGGCAAAGCCAGCCGACCAAAACCACCCTTATCTAGTCCGCAAGAACGTCGAGCCGCATTGTCTGCGCCAAACCAAATCAGGTCGGCTACTACTGCCCATCTATAATGCGGCTGGAGAAATTCAGTCAGTGCAGACTATCGACGATCAGGGCGGTAAACTGTTCCACACAGAAGCTCCCACCGCCCTTGGTAGGATGATGGTGGGCATCAATATGGGCCGATCTATTCTGTGTGAAGGTTATGCAACCGGCGCTACTATATTCGCCGCAGTGCCTGATCAGGTTTGCATCACCTTTTCTTGCGTCAACATGGAGAAGGTCGCCCGCCAGAAGCATGAGGCCGGTGAATCCTTTATTCTTGCCCCAGACACTGGGCAGTCGGCTGAGAAGATGATCAAACTTGGCCGCGAGCTTAATGTCCTTGTGGTGGTTCCGCGCTCCGATATACCTGACGGGGGCACTGATTTTAACGATCAGGCCATAGCATTTGGCACCGATGGTGTAGCCGAAGTGTTCAGCGCAGCTATGCGTTCCTTCGTTGAATCCAAGACATTGCGTGAAAGCGCGCCCATACAGGAGAACGGCCCGCTTGATCTATGGGCATCGCCGCCTATCCCGTCCCTGCCGCGAGGTCTATTACCGCCGCTGATCGAACGGTTTGCATTTGATTGCGCGGAGCAGATGGGTGCGGATCCGGCTGGCTTTGCGATGTCGGCAATAACGTGCTGCGCTGCGATGATTAGCGATGACATCAAGGTTAAGCCCAAGCAGCACGAGGGATGGCTGGAAAATGCGCGCATCTGGACCGTCCTGATCGGCACACCTTCCACCCGTAAATCCCCGATGATGTCCAAGGTGGCATCGCGCATCAAGAAGATGGACGCCTTGCAGCTTATGGAAAACAATCGTGCGCTTGCCGATTGGCAGGATGGCGGTGGACCCAAAGGCGAATTAGCCAAGCCGCTTTCGCCGCGTCTACGGATTGAAGACGCTACGACAGAAGCGGCGCAGGAGGTATGCAAGGAAAGCCCGGCTGGTATTCTGCTGCTGCAGGATGAACTATCCGGTTTCTTTGGCCGCATTGAAAAGTACGGCGGCAAGGGTGGCGGGGCCGACCGGTCGTTCTGGCTGCAGGCTTACGGCGGGGGGCAGTATGCCGTAAACCGTGTGGGGCGCGGTTCGTTCCTGATCGACAACCTATCTGTCACCATGCTTGGCGGCATCCAGCCGGAGAAGATCGTAGAGGTAACGCAGGGTGCCAGCGATGATGGGCTTATCCAGCGGTTCATTCCGATCACTCTACAGAAAGCCAGCCGCGACAGGGATGTTGAGTTCCCAACTGTTGCGGAGGAATTTGGCGACATGCTGGAGTCGCTTCGGGATATGAAGCCGATCAGCAATTTCTTTGGCGCGCAGCCTCACACATTTAGCGAAGGGGCGCGCAAAATCCGCGAGGAATTAGCAGACAAGCATTTCAAGATTGTCGGTGCGTTTGAAGGCACGAACAGTAAACTTGCCACGCACATAGGCAAGTATGATGGCCTATTCGCCCGCCTTTGCCTACTGTGGCACTGCACAGAGAACGTGGGCCAGACTAGTGCCCCATTGGAGGTTAAAGAGGCTACAGCAGGCCGTGCGGCGGCTTTCTTGAGCGAGTTCATCATGGGCCATTCGTTCGCTTTTTATATTGGTATGGTTGGCCTTGCTGATAACCACGATCTGGTTCGCTCATTGGGTGGTTATATCTTGGCTCACAATGTCGAAAGCATCACTATGGCATCAGCAATTCGCAACGTCAGGCAGATGCGTAAGGCACCTGATTGGGAGCGCGAACGGGCCATAGGCGCACTGGAAGCGTTCGGCTGGATCGAGCCTGAAAAGGCCAGAAGCAGTGCCCCAAGCTGGAAAATAGTTGGTGAAGTTCACACTAAATTTGAGGCTTTGGCAGAGAAAGAGCGGGTCCAGCGAGCAGAGGTCCGCAAGATAATCCTAGAAGAAGTTGAAAAACGCCGTTCAGAAAAGGACTATTGAATATGAACGGGTCACTTTCCATTCATCTGGGGTTAATAAAGTTTATCGCTTTTCAATGTCAGTTAGCAACAAACGCGCTTAGCGTGTGTATACATTTAAAACTCTCTCTCTCTACCTATTATATCGTATGTTCGCGCGCGGGGGAAGCGCGATTGTTTCTATAAGGATTGCGCTTGCTCTAGTGGTTTTTTCTTTATGGGGGTTGGTATGAAACATTTGAAAATAGCAAGCCCAGAAGTTCTGAAAAGAACATTTCGGTATGATCCGGAAACAGGTTATCTTTATGACCTGAACAAGGTGTGTGGATACAAAGATACACACGGCCATCTGAAAATATATTTCAGGGGATGTGCATTCCAAGCGCACAGGCTTGTATGGGTAATGCACAACGGCCCAATTGAGGGTGGTCTGTTTATTGATCACATAAATGGCAAACGAGATGATAATAGGATTGAAAACTTAAGGCTGGCGACAAACACACAGAACCTTTGGAATGCTCATGGGCCAAGTAAAAATAACAAGAGCGGTTTCAAGGGCGTTAATTGGGATAAGGTTTACAATAAGTGGAAGGCTTCAATATCAGCCAACGGCAAGAGGCATCATCTTGGGTATTTCAGTAACCCCGAAGATGCTGGTGAGGCTTACCGCAAGGCAGCAAAAGAACTACACGGTGACTTCGCTTCTAGTTAGGATTTCCTGCTTTCGTAGAAACCCAGCAGGGATAGGAGCAGTGTCCGCGACCCAAAGGTCATCATAGCTCGGTGATCTAATTCACGGTTGTTTTCTAACATCAACTCAATATCCTTGAATCTGTTTCTGGAGAACTCGCGGCGAAGGGAATAATCAAATACGATGGCTTCAACATCAAGATGGGCAAACTGCTTACCAAACTCTTTTGATGCAGCGGCCTGTATGCGAGGCACACCAAACTTGCGGCGGGCCATGCAATCCATGAATAACCATTTCTCGATTTCAGTCGGTTTCTCGATTTCAGTCGGCATCCCGTTCTCCGTTCGTGAAGTCGAACCAGACCATAACGAGTATATTTATTTGCCACAAATCATTTGCAGTTCTTATTTGGTTTGTTATGGTGATACCTCCACCTTGTGGTGGGGATTTAAGATGAAGGAAATATGAAATGCCGACCTATGCAAAAGTGGTCAAGATCCACGAAGAGTATAAGCTGTCCGTCCTAACCGTTGGGGCGCTGTACCTAGCACTTGAGCCGGGGGAAGAAGTGAATAGATGCTTTGGCTATGACTTCGCCCTGATTGATGATGAAGGCGATAAGATGCCATTCCGGTGGGAAAATGATATTGAAGCGGAGTTCCAACGTGTCGAAAAGTGAAACATGTGAAACCTGCCATTGGTTTTCCGCAGCACATAGTTTGCAACACGGATACTGCAAAGTTGATCCTCCCGTGCTAACACACATTGATCAAGAGACAGGACACGCAAGGTTTAACAACCCCGTGGTCAGCCCACACAACTTCTGTTCAAAGTGGGAAGACGGGGAATAGGAGGATTAGATGCTCGCGTTTAAAGTTGAGGGGCTGAAAGAGTTCGAACGCAAGGTCCGTAAGCTGGCTGAGATGCCAGAGGCTATCTCCAGAGCCGTCAATTGGGCTGCAACTGATACCGTGGATGCCGTGGCAGGCAAAAGTGGCCCCACAGGGCTGCTACACGCCACTATGAGGCGGACATTCGATAATCCTACCCCATACGTCATGAGAGGGCTTAAGAAGCGCTATCCGACCGGAAATGGGCGTAGGGGTTCTTTGGATCCAATGGGGGCAGATAAGGCTGCGGTTTATTTCGAGTTCTTTGGCGGTAGCGGGATGTCACCAGAGGCAGTGATGAAGCCGCATGTGTTCGGCGGGGCAAGACGTAAGAAATCGTCCGAACGCAGGTTGGAGGGTGTCATACCGGGCGCTGGATGGATGATGCCGGGCCAAGATGCTACGCTCAACAGATATGGTAATATGAGTGGAGCGCATATCTCACGGATGCTCTCCAACTTTGGCACGATTGACACAGCCAAGTCTTCTGATCGTGGCGGCAAAAGGCGCAAAACGCCATCCACGATCAGTTATTACTCAATCCCCGTGGCCAATGGTAACCTAATCATCGAACGCAGGGGTAAGTCCACCAAGCGGTTCATCTTCATGACCAACAAGACACCGATGTATCGGCAGAAGGTCAAGTTTGACTTCTTCGAAGACGGTAGCAGACACATGCTGCGGGAGTTCAATAGGTTCCTGCCAGAGAAACTGTTTAGAGAACTGAAGAACCTATAACCATAGGGTGGTAGATGACGATATGTGTTGCCTGCCACCCAGTAAAATGGTACACCGCTAGGCATTAGATAGATTGATATAGGGATAGAGATATGAACGATAACACCGATCCAGAAGGACCGCGCCATGCACATGCGCTATCATTGATAAATGACCTCGCCATCTTGCTGAGAAATGCAGAAAGTCGCGGGCTTGAGGTTATAGATGGCAAAGGCGAAAAGGTTTTCCAGTTCGGCTGGTGGGCCAAGCAGTGCGACAAGCAGCTAAATCTGTTCCCATAAATTGTATAGGGGGGTGCTGGCCCGCTTCCTGATCATCTCATAAATCGTATAGGGGGTGCTGGCCGGATGCTGGCCATGGCGGCGGCGGAGGCAATCCTGGCAACCTGGCAGCTTGGCCATTGCTGGCAATTTGAGAATGGGAAGGGCGCGATTCATTGCTCAATTATGGCTTTATATATAGGGCGCGCCATGCCGCATCGACTATGACGCCTTGACAGGGTCAACGAATCGTTTAAGGTGATTCGTATTGAAACGACATAAAGGGGAAATGAGATGAAACTAATCACCGGGATAATTGCTGGCTTGCTGCTAGTCTTTGTGGGGCAATCTTTTGCTCGAGGACTGTTGGCGGATCATTATTCGCTTATCGGGTCCGACGGCTATAATGAGTCGGTTATTGGCCATAATTTGAGTAATGCCGACTGTTTTGAGCAACTAGAAGCAACGCGACTAGTGCGGGGAAGCCGGGTGCAATATGGTTGCAGCTCTTTTGCGCTAAACAACCGGCTGGGCGCGTATAACTAATTAAACATAGTATTGAAGGGAATTTAATTATGAGAAATAGAGCAATCATAACAACCGGGCCTTATAAGACTTCAAACGTAGGAATCTATGTGCACTGGAACGGTGGACAAGAGTCAGTTGAAGCTTTTTTGGACGTTGCCAGGGATTTAGGGG
>Ga0105051_10006068_pt1 | contig 13171 bp, 10 predicted proteins | sample FRY02_FD_78383 | JGI IMG/M metagenome (GOLD analysis project Ga0105051, IMG submission 78383) | Freshwater microbial communities from Lake Fryxell liftoff mats and glacier meltwater in Antarctica - FRY-02 (megahit assembly) | ecosystem: Environmental > Aquatic > Freshwater > Ice > Glacier... | reverse complement strand
CTCGGTTGGTGCGGAGGGTAAACGCGATTTGCTCGACGCGGCGGGTGGCCGGATCGACAGTTTCGCGAAAGTCGGCCGGGTCGGTGCCTGTTTGGAGGTGAGCGATGTAGGCCGAGGTGTCGCTGACGTTTTTCCAGCGTTCGGTGCCGACCGAAGAAAATGCGCTTGGCCCTAATCCGATGGAATCGTGACCAAACCAATAGGCGAGATTGTGAAGGCACTCGCGACCCGGTCGGGCGTGATTGGAAATCTCATAACTCTCGTAGCCGCTGGCGGCGAGGGTATCCATCGTCATTTCAAAAAAATCGGCATCGAGGGCTTCGTCGGGCCGGAATTCCCCTCGGTTGAGACGGAGAAAATACTCGGTGTCTTCCTCATAGGTGAGGCAATAAGCTGAGATGTGGTCAGGCTGGAGGGCGAGGGTCGTTTTCAGGCTGGCATGCCATTGGTCGGACGTCTGACCGGGAATCCCAAACATGAGGTCGAGGTTGATATTCTCGAAGCCAGCTTCGCGGAGGATCTCGTAGCTGCGCCGGGCTTGTTCGCCGCTATGGACGCGGCCGAGGGTTTTCAGCAACTCCGGGTCCCAGCTTTGCACGCCCATGCTGACCCTGTTGACGCCGAGGGCCCGCATGGCGGCGGCTTTTTCCAGCGACACCGTGGCCGGATTCATTTCCATGGTGAACTCGGTCACCTGGGAAAAATCGATCCGGTCCCGGAGGCCTCCGATGAGGAACTCGAGTTGGCGGGTGGAGAGGGCGGTGGGGGTGCCGCCGCCGAAGAAAATCGTTTTGGGCTGGAGGTCCGGGGACCGTACCTCCCCCTCGGCCAAAATCGCATCAAGAAAGGCCTGAGTTTTATTGCGGTCGCTTGCCTCCTTGTAAAAGCTGCAATACGGGCACACCTTGGGGCAAAAGGGGATGTGGACGTAGAGGTGGGCGATCATGGAACCTGAAAACTAGCAGAAAATTTGTAAAATCGGCGATGAGATTTCTAAAAACGACGGGGGTGTTGTTGGTATTGGGAGCCGTGCTGGGCTCCTCCTTGGCTCACGCCCAGGTGGAGGAAAAGAGCAAGCTCTATTATGCCATGGATACGGAGGCTTTGGGCCCCCAGCGGGTTCCGCGGGCCAGTGTCGTCCAGCGGATGGTGGACAGTTTGATATGCAATTTGACCGGAAAGACCACTGTGGCCGAAGGGTGGAAAACGCTGGTCTCGCCTACAGATACAGTGGGGATCAAGGTTTCTGCCAGTGGTCGGAACGTGAGCGGAACCCATCCGGCCGTGGTCGGCGCCATCGTCAAAGGGTTGCAGGAAGCGGGGGTGCCGGCAAAGAAGATCATCGTCTGGGACCGCAATATGGAGGACTTGCTCGCCGCCGGCTTTCAAGCCTCGGGGGGCGGTTACCAACTTGTGGGGGTAGACCCCGCCTCCGGCTATGACTCGAAGGCGCAGGTCAGTGCACCAGTCCTGGGTAAATTAATTTGGGGGGATCGGAAATTCGGAGACACCTCCGGGATGGACTTTTCCGAACGTCTTGGCGAAAGTGATCAGCTTAGCAGCCAAAGCTACTTTGCCCGTGTCCTCAGCCAAGAGGTGACCAAGGTCATCAACGTCCCTTCGCTCACCGACAGTTTTCTCACCGGAATCAATGGCGCCATCGCTAACATGACCGTGTCCAATCTGGATAACTGGCGGCGTTTTGCGAAATCGGCTGCCGGAGGGGATTTTTACCTCGCGGAGATTTACGCCGACCCGGTCATTCTCGACAAGGTGGTGGTGACCATCCTGGACGCGCTGGTGTTGCAATACGCAGGGGGACCATTTCCCAACCCCAACTACCTCATAGACAACCTCGCTCTTTTTGCCAGCAAGGATCCCATCGCCATCGACGCCACTGCGGTCCGCTTGATCGATGAGATGCGCACGTCGAGCAAGCTACCCTCCATCCGGCGCATGACCACTTATGTCGAAGCCGGGGCAGATTTGGGACTGGGCCAGTACGGAGAATCCCGTATCGAAACCGTCAGGGTGGGGGTGGAAGGATTGCGCTGAGAGTAGGTTTTTTCGTGTAAAGACGTAATGGGGTCGTAATGGGGTCGTATCTTTATTCTTGCGATTTGGAGAAAGGGACCGGAGAAGAAGGGATGCCGAGAATGCCGAGAGTCGAATTCGAAGGGGCGGTCTATCATACGATGTGCCGAGGAAATCGTCGGGAGAAGATATTCTGGGATGACAGGGATCGGGAGATATTCGTGGAGACCCTCGAAGAAGTATCTGGGCGAACGGGATGGAGGGTGCATGCCTTTGTGCTGATGGCAAACCACTATCATCTGCTGCTGGAAACGCCGAAGGCGAATCTGGTGCGGGGAATGCATTGGTTCCAGGCCACCTACACAGCACGCTTCAATGCCAGACATCGGCTCGTGGGGCATTTATTCGCAGGGCGGTACAAGGCCCTCCCCATGGAGCCGGAGGACCAGAGGCATTTCGGCACGGTATCCGACTATATTCATCTTAATCCGGCGCGGGCAGGAGTGACAAAAAGCGGTGAGTTGACGGGGTATCTTTGGAGCAGTCTCCAATGGTATGGAGTAGCAAGAAAGAAGCGTCCTCAATGGCTAGAGGTGGAAACGGTGCTGGGAGAACGCGGGTTTGCCGATCGGACGGAAGATCGACGAAGGTACCTTGCATGGATGGAAGAACGGGCTCTCGAAGGGAGGAACGCTGGCGATGCAAAGTCACTGAAGCGGGGTTGGTATCTCGGCGGTCACGAGTTCAGAGATCGATTGCTGGAGATGGCTCGGGGCGAGGTCAGAAGTTCACCCGCACTGCGTGATCACAGCGAAAGGCAGGCTGAACAAATGGCCGCGACAGGGCTGCAGCATTTTGGATTGAAGGATGGAGATCTACGGGAACTTTCGAAGGCTGATTGGCGGAAGCGCGCGGTGGGTCACCTAATAAAAAAAGAAACGACCGCGTCGCTCAGCTGGATTGGGCGGCGGTTACAGATGGGCACGGATGCATACGTGAGCCGACTGTGCTCGAGGATTGACGATTTGGAACAAAATCCCCAAGTCCGTCGGTGGCTAAAAACCGTTGCAAAATCAAAGCGGGAACACAAATGACAAAAATAAGACGCGACCCTTTTGTTGCCTTCGGGTCAGGGGTCAGATCTTCTTGGTCCGGGATATTGGGGAACTGTGGTGGAAGAAGAAGGGGTGGCGGCGCAGGAGCGCAATGGACCGTGCGGGGGGCGGGCGGTCAACCGAACTGGCGTCACAGGGAATAGGGAACCCGGACTCGGGGGTCATTGGAGTCAAAGTCTTTAGAATTTCGGGTTACCATGATGCAGCCCTCTTGGTCGGCACTGGCAAGTATCGTGGCGTCGGGAAGCTTTAATTTTCGATGTTTTCTTTCGATCACGGCTTGTCGGGCGACTCCGGTGGTGAGTTCGATACATTTCATTGACTGGAAGAGCGATTCCGCAGCGGCCCGCTCGGTATTATTTTCTGCACCACACATCACTTCGATCCATGAAATGATCGAAAATAGGGGCTCGGAGTATCGGTCGATTTCTACTTTTGCTTCGGGATGTCCCTGCAAATAGTCGATAAGAATATCACTATCGATGACCGCCTTCATCGATCCCACTCGGCTCGCAATTCATTGACAAAAGCTCGGCTATCAATTTTTCGCTTCCACGCGCCAAAGGCATTGTCCCTGGCACTAACGGCACTTTCGGACAGCATGTTTTTGAGTGCCCGTCGGATCGCTTCTGCTCGCGAAATTTCCTGACGTTTGCAGATCTCAGCAAGAGCAGTTACGTCTTCGTCCGGAATGTCGATTATGGTTCTCATGATGACGGCATCATATATCAATATAAGAAAAATGCAAGATCTGCCCCGAAAAGTCGGACGTGGACGGATCACCGGATGCGGGGTCGTCGTGCGGCACCGAAATGAGATCATCAAAGAGAATTTTTTGAGATCGCCGGATGGGGAAGATGTCATTAAAGACCCGGGGTGGATTGGTTGCTTCTCAAAAAGGTCTCTCGCTCGTTTTACCTGACGTTGCGTCTGCTGCCGGGTCCGGTGCGGGAGACGATTTCCTTGGCCTACCTGCTGGCTCGGTTGTCGGACACCGAGGCGGATGGGGTGGTGACCGATGGCGAGGCGGAGTTGCTGGCTCGCAAGGACGAACTCATAGGGTGGCTTTCCCAAGCCTGGGATCGGAAAGAAATTGAGGGCGTTTGGGCGATGATTCGGGAAGGGCAGGAGTTTGATGGGCAACGGTTTAATATGCGGGATGGAAAAAAGCCGGAACCGCTGACAGGCGCGGAGTTGGAGCGTTACACCTATTTGGTGGCAGGGTGCGTGGGTGAGTTCTGGACTGCGATTTGCTATAAACACCTGCGAAAATACGGTCTGCGTCCGGAGGGGGAAATGACCCTCCTGGGGATTCATTTCGGTCAAGGTCTGCAGTTGGTCAACATTCTGCGGGATCGAGCCGGGGATGCTCGGATTGGACGGGTCTATGTGGAGCCGAAGTCATGGAATGCAACTGTCCAGTGGGCCCGGGCGTGTTTGGACGATGCGGAATTGTATGTCCGGGCGGTGAGGCCATGGCGGGCGCGGGTTGCCTGTGCCCTGCCTCTTCTTTTGGCCAGGGAAACCCTCGACCTGGTCGAACAGGATCCAAAAGCCTCCAGGGTCAAAGTCTCTCGTGGTCGGGTCCGGTGTTTGGTCTTGCGCGCTTTTTGTTTTCGAAAACGCTCGGAAGGCGGTTGATAGTTGAGCGACGGAAGTTCCGGCGTATGCCGCTGCTGCGGCCAAGCTTTCAAATTTTTCTAATCACACTGCTCTCAGCCTCTGCTTTAGCTTTCTTCCTCTTCGCTGGAGGGGATCATCCATTCGCGCATTAAGACCGCAATGCGTTTGACGGGTGGGTCGGTGAGCATCTGCGCGGCTGGAGCGTTGATTGTCTTGATGGCGGCTTCGGGCACGCATTGTCTCCAGGCGGATTCCGCTTCGCGGGTCCGGTCGGCTCCGAGGATGATCCCGGCGGGACCGGGAAGGGGCTTGGCTTGGAAGTTCTTTAGCGCGGTTTGGTGGGCGGCCACGACGGGATTTTTGGAGAGAGTCGGAGCTTCGGTTGCAGGTCGGGCGAAGAAGCGGGAGAGGGCACGCTTCCAGGTCCCGTCGGTTGGGGGCGGCGGAGGTTCCGTGCCAGTGAGAACCAAATAAGGAACCTGGCGGGCGGCGATGCGGAGTTGGCGCGCCATTTCCATTGCAAGGATGGCCCCAAACCCGTGACCGACAAGATGGAAGGGCCCATCCGGATCGAGTAGACAAATCGCTTCGACCAAGGCGGCGGCTTCGGTTTCGACGGTAAGATGACACGCGGACGCATCCTGGAGGCCCCGGGCCGTGGTGCCGTGGATGGTCCAATCGGATTTGAGCAACTTCGCCAGAGCTTGGTAGGGCGCAGGGCTTCCGTCCAAGTCATGGATGAGGAAGAGGGTGGGCGCGTCGGCGGTTTCGTAGAGGAGAACCAAGGGGTCCCAGAGCTTGGCTGGGCGTGAAATTTGGGCAGGAGAAGCCGGAGCGGGTTCGTCGGCTGGAGAGGGGGGAAGAGTTTTTTGGGCCACCGCGGGTTGAGGCAGGGCATCCGTTTGAATGGTGCCGCCGAGGGTGAGGGGGAAGGCGTCCACGATCTCGAAAAAATCGGGCCGGAGTTCGGTTGGCAGGTGTTGGGTGGCCTGCCGGATGGCGGCGGGCAGCGGGGGTTCCGCTCCGGAGGCGAGGACGGCCCAGGCGAAGGGCGCGGAGCCGGCACAATGGACGTCGATGATATCGGGCAATTGGCGAAGCGCCCTCTCGGTGGCGTCGGTCTCCGGGGCGGGGAGATGAAAGGCACCGGAGGCATCGCGCCAGGCGGAAAGGGCGTAAGACTCGGACTCCTCGTCGGGGAAGGTGATCTTTAGGGTGCCGGCATGGTGGGGCGGCAGCGGGTGTCCGGCGGAATCGAGCAAATCGGCTTTGAGCCCGGGAGTCGGCCGACCTATGGGGAGGGTGGCGACGGTGAGGGGCGTGGGAAAATGGGCGTCCTCCATGCGGATGGCCGCGCCGGAAAGACCGGCTGGGCTATAGAAGAGGATGCCTCGAGCCGGGCTCTCCTGCAGGGTGGTCCAAGCGGCTTCGGGGCCGAGGCGGGCGGAGGTGGCCTCGATGCAAATGGTGCGGAGCGAGTCGGGAATCACGCTGGGGTCTCCGGCCGCCCGGGCACTGAGGACCCGCCATTGATCGACGGAGAGGCGGAGGTGGGTGAGAGCCGGAGTCTCCGGGTCGATCAGTTGGAGGGTGTCGGAGGGATTTGGCAGGACGACGGTGGCGCCGGAAAGCAATCCAACCATGAGCGTTTCCACAAAAGCGCCAGTGCCGGCGGCGGCCTGGAGGCCGATGCGATCACCGGGTTCCAGGGCCCAGAAAGTACGAGCTTCGTCGCAGGCGGAGGCCACAAAGGCGGTGGTCAGAGAGCGGAGGGCTGGGGCTTCGTCTGTCTCGGTGCCATTGAGGAGGAAGGCAATGGGAGCGATCTCGGATTTTGCGTTACCGGTGGCTGCGGAGATGGTTTCCCAGTCCTGGTCGAGCACAAGCAGGCGGTGTGGGGAGCCCTCGAAAATCGATTTGGTTTCCGAATCACAAATGATCAACTCCACATCCGAAGGCGCGATGCGGGAGGTGATCCAAGCGGTGCTGGATCGCGGATCCAACGGAACGCAAGTGTCCCCGGCCCGAAGGATACCGAGAAGGGCGACGGGTAGCCAGGAGGTGGGAGTGAGGCAAACGGCGATGTTCCAGCCATTGGCAACATTTTCAGTGTGCAGCCAACTGGCGAGAGCGGAGGCATGGGCGTCGAGATCGTCGTAGGTGAGGTCGGCATCCCCGGGACCAACGATGGCCGAAATCTCCGCGTGCCGCCGCGCGATGATGGCGATTTCTTTTTCCAGGGAGAGCCCGGATCGGTCTGAGCTTTCTGGTGCAGGGCAAGCAAGAGCGCTGCGTTCGGAGGCGGTCAGGATGTCGAGGGCGCTGACTTTTTGGCTAGGGTTGGCCAGAATGTCTTCAGCGATTTTTGTGACCCGTTCGAGCAAGGCGTTGGCCTCGGACGCCGGACAGTGGGAGGGATCGGCTTCAATCTGCAGCGCGATGCGGAGGCCATCGCGGAGGTGAAGGGAAAGCGGAAATTGCGAATGGGTGACCAGCTTGGCGTCGGCATTGATCCATCGGGGGAGGGCATCGTGCAGGCGGTCGTTGAGCGAGGGATGCGACCAGAAAAAAGCGGCGGAAAAATCTTCCAGCGTCCGGACCGGGTCTGCCAAAAGCAAACATCGTTTGAGTCCAATGGCGGAATTGCGGGCGCGTTCGGTTTCGCTTTTGGCCACGTCTTTCAACCAGGCTTCGACGGATCGGGATTGGTCGAGAGGAGGATGACAGGGGAGGATGTTCTCGGCGGTGTCATTGGCGTCGGACGCGAGAAAAGTAGCGCGTTCGCTGGCGGTGAGTCGGCTGAGAACCAGGGACCAAATGGCCAGGAAAGCGTCGCGGGGTGCTATGCTCAAACGTTGACAAAGGGCTTTGAAATCCCGGGAGGCTTCGCGCGAAAGCAGGTGCTCGGGAGTTTGCAGACGAGTGATCTCGGTGGTCGCGGCCGGACGGGGATAAATGGTGAACTCCGTCGACGTGGCGTTTTGGGCGTGGAAGCGCGTCCACCATTCTGCCACCGCAGGGACCGGGGGGGAGACGAGATCCGATTCGTCATCGGCGGCAGGGGTGACGCCATCGAGGGCTTCCAGCCATTCGCAGAGTAGATGAAAGAGGGTGTCCTCATCGAGGAGGAGCTTGGGAAAGGAGATGAGTTGATGACAATGACCGCCGGGAAGCTCGATGGCTTGAAAGCGGAGCAGCGGCGGATTGGCGGGATCGAAGGGTTGCGCTGCGTCGGCTTCGAGGAGCGTATTCCAGCGGGCCGGAATCTCAGCGATCGGGACGTCCTTCCAATCGTGAAGGGCCCAGGAGGGTTTTCCGGACTCGGCGATCCGCTGGACCGTCTCGCCATTGGAGGATTTTGAAAATCCCGAGCGGAGAATACGGTGCGAACCGACCAATTGCTGCCAAGCCGCTTGGAGAACAGTGACGGAGCGGAGTTCGCCCAGATTTAAAGAGAGCTGGGCATTTTGCAATGCGGGATCGGTCGCCTGGGCATGTAAAAAATAGGCCGTGGCATAGGAGGGAGGGGCGACAGTTTCAGGCATGATGGAAAATGTTTTAGAGTCCGGCGTCGGTGACGGCCCCCAGCGAAGCGGTGGTGACGGAGGCGGCGTATTTCGCCAGCACACCGCGGTGGTAGCGGGCTTTGGGCTGTTTCCACGATTTGAGGCGGGTGGCGATTTCTTTCTTCGAGAGGCCGAGGGTCAGGGTGCGGGTGACGGCATCGATGGTGATAGGATCGCCATTTTTGACGATGGCAAGTGGGCCGCCGTCGAAGGCTTCCGGAGTGATATGTCCGACCACAAACCCATGGGTGCCTCCGGAGAAGCGGCCGTCAGTGATCAGGGCGACGTCCTTGCCGAGGCCGCGTCCCATCACCGCACTGGTGGGCGAGAGCATCTCGCGCATCCCGGGGCCGCCGCGTGGTCCTTCATAGCGAATGACGATGACCGCGCCGGCTTTGATTTTTCCTGCGAGGATCGCGGTCATGGAGGATTCCTCGCTTTCAAAGACCCGGGCGGTGCCGGAGAATCGCGTGCCTTCCTTGCCGCTGATCTTGGCCACTCCGCCGTCGGGGGCGAGGTTGCCGCGAAGGATGACGAGATGGCTTTCCTTTTTGAGCGGCTTCTTGAGCGGGGCAATGATTTGCTGGCCCTTCGGGTAGCGTTTGAACTTGGCCAGATTCTGGCGAAGGGTTTTTCCGGTGACGGTGAGGCAGTCGCCATGGAGAAGACCGGCGCCGAGGAGTTCCTTCATCATCGGCACGATGCCACCGATCTCGATCAATTGGCTCATGAGATAGCGACCGCTGGGTTTCAGATCCGCAAGAACCGGCACGCGTTTGCCGATGCGGGTGAAATCATCGATGGAAAGTTTGATCTTGGCGGAGTGAGCAATGGCGAGAAGGTGGAGAACAGCATTGGTCGAACCGCCGAGTGCGATCACCACGGTGATGGCATTTTCCATCGATTCGCGGGAGAAAATGTCCGAAGGACGGATGCCTAGTTTCAGCAGATTGAGGACGGCGGCTCCGGCGTCCCGGCAATCTTTGACTTTGTGAGCCGAGACAGCGGCTTGAGCGGAACTGTTCGGCAAGCTCAGGCCCATGGCTTCAAGGGCGGAGGCCATCGTGTTGGCGGTGTACATGCCTCCGCAGGAACCGGGGCCGGGGATGGCGCAGGACTCCACCGCTTGCAATTCTTTTTTGGTGATTTTGCCGGCCGCTTCCTGACCGACGGCTTCAAAGACCGAGACCACATCGAGATTCTGACCGTTGAGGCAGCCGGGGAGAATCGTGCCGCCGTAAACAAAGACCGACGGTCGGTCGAGCCGGGCCATGGCGATGCAACACCCCGGCATGTTTTTGTCGCAGCCCCCGATGGCAACAAAGCCGTCGTAGCCCTGACATCCGATCACCGTTTCGATCGAATCGGCGATGACCTCGCGGGACACGAGCGAGTATTTCATTCCCTCGGTGCCCATGGAAATCCCATCGGAAATAGTGATGGTATTGAAAATCGTGGCCTTGCCGCCAGCGGCGTCCACTCCCATGGCCGCTTGCCGGGCCAGTTCGTCAATGTGCATGTTGCAGGGCGTGACCATGCTCCAGGTCGAGGCGATGCCAATTTGGGATTTGGAAAAATCGGCTTCCCGAAATCCAACCGGATAAAGCATGGCGCGGCTCGGCGCGCGGTGCTGGCCATCGAGGACAACGGACGAATGGGGTCGAAGGTTTGGGCTTCTTTTCGGGTGGGATTTGGCAGTCATGATCAGGTCATCGTATGGGAGGGGGCGCCGTCCCGCCAAGGGAAAATGCGACTACTTTTCCCCAGCTTCGGAGGCCTCGATCGCAGTGATGGAATCCTCTATGGCTGTCGTTTGCTCGGGATTGAGGTGTCCTTGATCTAAAACCTCGTGATAAGTTTTGAGCGCCTTCTTGTTCCGTCCCAATTTCGCATAGGCCTGAGCGAGATAGATCTGGTAGTGAATCACCGGTTGGCCAGCCCGAGCCGTGAGGTTGACGAGGTGTTCCAGGGTTTCCGCTTCCGTAAGAGAATCATTTCTGGCCCGGGAGATTCGAGCCAGGAGAAAGAGCGAATAGGGATCGTTGGGGTTTCTTTGCAAAACGTAGGAGATATCGTCGTGCGCTTCGTTCAATTCGCCGGTTTCGAGTTTGGCAAGCGTTCGGACCAGGCGGGGCTGGGCGGCGTCGGGAGCGGCTTCAAGGGCGGCATCGGCGTGGGCGACGGCCTCGTGCCATTTCTTGTGGCCGGCGGCGAGCGTGGCGGCATGGCTTTGCACGTCGGCATTATTCGGGCTCAGAGCGAGGGCCCGATCCATGGCGGCCTTGGCCCCAGAGAGGTCGTGGACGGCATCGAGGCGGGAGGCGAATTGGGCCAAGTAGAGGGCGGTTTCCTCATCGCTCGGAAACGAAATCGTGTCGATCTCCGGAGTTGGCGGCGGGGTTCCCGGTCCGCGAAAGAAAAGAAATCCTTGATTGGTGACTTGGGCAAGATGCCAATCCGGAGAAGTGAGGAGATGGGAGAGAAGAACGCGGTATCTGGTGATCGGGCCGGTGAGGAGGACAGATTCCCATTTATTTTCGCGAAGCGCTTGGCGCCAGGCTTGGGAATTGTTCACGAGCTTGGGGTCCGTGACAGGCACGTCACGAGCCACCTCCGGAGCAAGCAAAAGGAGTGCCGCTCGAGCTTCGGCATTGGAGAAAATGGTCTGGGCCTCGATTTTCTTTGCCGCGGCCATGAGGTCCACCGGAGCGATTAATTGAAGTGAGGTGATACGGGAATCCCGTTCTCGGAGAAAAGCAAGGACGGCGGGCCATCCCGTGAGGAGAAGAAGTCCAGTCGCAGCAAGAAGGATAAACCGGCCGTGACGGAGACGCGTAAAGCGGATGAGAGCCCAGATCCCAAGGAGGCCGAAACCGACGAGCACGGTCCAAGTGAGAAAGACGGAGAACCACTGTCCGCTCGCCAGTCGCGAGACTCCGCCCGACTGCCAAAGCCAGCCGTTGAGGGAATCGCGCCATCCGGTCAGAAGCGAAACCTGAACCGATTGGTCTGCTGCCAAGCCCCGGGCGGCCGAGGCCAGTGCGGCAACGGAAGGGAGGCTGCCGACGAGAGGCAAGGCATGCAAAAATCCGCAGAGCAGCGAAACGACTGCAAGGAGAAGGGTGGAGAGAATAGCGGAAGATCGGCCCATGGTGAAGGAATTGAAGGAACGTCGCGCTCCGCGCGGAATCAAGCAAGGAAAGGTCCGAGGGAAGATTTTCTTTAATCTTTGAAAATAACGCGTTGCGTTTCTTGGTGATCCCATCGACTATGACGGACCCGTTTTTTACGGGTTGGTAGCTCAATGGTAGAGCAGTGCCCTTTTAAGGCATTGGTTGTGGGTTCGATCCCCACCCAACCCACTTCCCTTTTACCTAGGGAACCCGCTTAGATACAGGCTCTGCGGGCTTTTCCCTTTCTCAAACGAGAAACATAGAGAAACACTGAAAAACACCTAAAAACACCTATTTATGGCAGCAAGATGGCAGCAAGATGGCAGCGGATTGGCAGCGGAACGCCCCGTTTTGATGTTCTTGGCTCGGCAATCTACCCGCCATCGGGGCCTTTCCGGCATCGGCGGAGAAATAATCCGCTGCCAAAAAGATGGCAGCAAGGCGGCCTTGGAAGAATCATTCCGCGATTCAAACGGAAATCAATTCGCCACAGGCGCCGGAATCAAACCCGTCCTTGCAAGCCGCCGTTGCGCCTGGCTGGCGAGAATTCGAGGCCTATTGGCGAGATACCAAAGGCGCAGATATTTTCGGCGGTGCGCCCGGCCCTTTCGCTTCTGTGGCATGGGGTTACCTTTCCTCGGGGTCGAGCTCATCGGGGCCTGGCCCAAACGCCGGATCGCGCTGGTTGAGCCGCACGACCGCGCGGAACACCGCATCAAGCCGCTCCTGCTCGTGATCGGGCAGGGCTTCGAGGTCTTCAATCGTGGATCGGCTCATGGTTTAAGAAAAGGGTGAGCCCGCGAGTCGCCATGGCTCGCGGGCTCCCTCAGTAATGATCGGGCCAATTAAACCCGACTGGCGGTGAGGATCCATTTCTGGAAATTGTTTTCATCGTGCGGTCTGCAACAAGTTCGGCCAAGGGTTCGCCTGCCCGGTGCCTGGGCGACCCACTGGCGGCAGAGCTCTCATGATCGCAGAGATTCGAGCCTCGGCTGGCATCGCGGGCGGCAGGGTTAAATGTAGTCCGCGTTCACTTGTTCCGAGAACGAACCAGAGAGCCGACTCGAGTTTTTCCGTGGTGGATTCCTCGGAAAACTCGAAGCGAAGATTTCTCGCATGGAATAATGTCTGCAAACGGGAGAGGCAGGCCAAAATGGTTCCGCGCAACGGGTCCGGCTTCACCTTTTGCCATGGTAAAATGTTCATTGGGTTAGTCCTCCACAAGCGAGCACAGCCAGCCAAACCCGGCCGCAACTGGCGAGTACTTCGGCGAGCGAAACTCAACCGGCCAGCCATTTTGAAGGTGCCAGATTTCAGTGAACAAGTTTTTCAAAACGATGTCGCCGTGAAGCTCGTAGGTCGTGATCGCGTTGCCCTCAACCATTTTCGTTTCTGAAAGCTGCTCCCCGTATTTGACCAGCCGCTCCTCGGCTTCCAAGGCGAGACCCTCAAATTCCGGCCAGCGTTTTTCAGCAAGCCGCTCGCAAAGGTCAGCGGCGAAATTTCCCGCCTCCCGCTCGATCAGAAGAAGGTCGGTGAGTGCCTTTTCGTAGCTCGGGATATCCATTGCCGAAAGCTCCCGGCGGTGACGTTCGGCGGCCACTGAGTTGTTGTCTCGGGTTGCTTCAGTGAGTTGTCCGCCCGCGAGTGCAATGTTGTT
>Ga0105051_10006063_pt1 | contig 13178 bp, 14 predicted proteins | sample FRY02_FD_78383 | JGI IMG/M metagenome (GOLD analysis project Ga0105051, IMG submission 78383) | Freshwater microbial communities from Lake Fryxell liftoff mats and glacier meltwater in Antarctica - FRY-02 (megahit assembly) | ecosystem: Environmental > Aquatic > Freshwater > Ice > Glacier... | reverse complement strand
TACTCAGTACCGTATTCAAGATGCCGATCGTCACCGCCATCGGGGCGTTATCAATCTCGTCAACGATAAAGATTCCGCCGTTCTCATAGGTGTCACGAAAAGCCGACGAAACGTAACCGCCAGTGGCGGAAACAAACCCCTTCAACGATGATGGCATGATGTCGGGTGAACACCCGACTAGACCTCCTACACGGACCCCCAAAGCCTCGCAGGCTGCGATAGCCGCATGAGTCTTGCCCGTTGCGGGAGGACCATACAGGAACGCGGGGAACCCTGCCGAAAGGGTCGTGACGAGGTCTAGAAATGAAGGATGAACGACACCCGCCATAACGGCAGGTGTAGGACGGTTGGGGACGACAATCGTCGTAGTGTGCACGGTAGGCGCCATGGCGCCGACCATTTCGCCGACAATTTCGCGCACCCGTTCCTCATCGGTGGCACGGGCAGCAGCGGCAACCACACGGACCGCTTCCGCTAGCGCAGCCTCTGCGGTAGCCACGTCGTCCGCCACCGCTGCCGCCACGTCGTCAGGGTCGATAGGATCAGGGGTAACGGGGGTAACGGGAATAGCGCCGTGACGAATACCGCCGACCGAATCGAAAGGATTGTCGGGCAACGACTTGCCAATGGCAGCAGCCGCAGCCATCGCATCCCGCATAGCCTCCTCTGCGGCAGCCGATGTCGTGGCGTGCGTGCACACTACCAATTCGGAGCGACCGTGCCAGTACCCTTCCAGATTCTCGCGCAGCATCACTAGAGAATGATGGATGGGAGTACCCGACGGAAAACCTGTCGATGGGTCGTGCCTGCGCGTGATGCCCCAACACCGCACGAGGTCACCCTTAGGCATGGCGTGCCATGGCACGTGGCGATGCTGCCAGCCGTCGATGGCGCTGGAAACCGTGGCGCCAGTAGGTGAGATTGAAAGAATGTTACTAGCCTTAGTTGCAGACATGTCATGGGTCCTATTCGGTGTGGGATAAGCAGCGGGACCGTTCCCCCTGCTGCCTACCATTGTAGACCACGACGGGGACCGCCGCGGGATCGGCACTAGAGTACGGTTCCCTAGCCCCCTACCTGCCCCATGAATGGGCATGGCCCGCAGTTAGTTGGGGGATGGGGCGCCCCATTTCGAAAGGTGAATGGGCGATAGTGGGGGAGGATCGCACCCGCACTCGCCGACAGGGGGAGGGGGATGGGGGGGCGGGGCGGCCGCCATATATATATATTATAGACCGTTCCCTGTGCGTGATGTTTTGGGGTATCGGGTGTACCCGTATGGGGCTGGCGGCTACGGGCTGTAACTAATGTGACCCGTGGCACATCTAATGTGAACAGAACATGAACGGAAGATGAACAGAAGATGAACTTTATGTTACAATTGTGTTACAGAACTGCATTTCCCAGCATTCTAGGGGATTTCGGTTTGGGACAGTAAACACGTATCATTAGACAAGACAAGATAAACCATGAATAATCACTTCTAGTGATTATGATTCTAGTACGCGTCGTAACCCTATGGTGATTTTCTCACGGAACCGATTGGGTTGAACTAGGGTTGAACTAGCGCCACAGTCCGTGACATGCGTCACTCCCTGTGGCTGAATCTTATCTGTAGCAAATGTTTTCTGATTCGGCCCGCGGACTCAAACCAAACTCACACACAAGCACCACAACCAAACAAACGCATCCAAGCCCATCTAGCGGAGAACCCAACGGGTACGACGCTGGCACATGACCCGTGTCGGGACACTAACGTCTACTAGTATGGCAACTAACAATAGTGGTGTTTGGAAGGGTTCTAACGGGGGCGGTCACGGTTGGTCTTGGGACTCTAAGGACCACAAGTGGTTGATGCCACCGTTGCAGTCTGAGTTCCTTGATTGGCTTCTGACGGACCCACGTGAGCCTCAGACGGTTGCTTTATGGGCTGCCGATCATGGCGTTCATTCTGATAGCCCCAAAAGGTGGAAGCGGGATCACCGTTTTTCGTCTGAGTGGGAGCGTCGGGCTACGGAGAAGAACATTTCGGTTGATCGTGTTCAGTCTGTTGTTGATTCGTTGCATTTTGCTGCGATTAATGGTGACACGAAAGCGGCTAGTCTGTATTTGCAATACATTGATCGTTTTACTCCGAAACGCATTGTTAAAGTGGAGGATGCTGAAACGAAGGGTCTGTCCGACCAGGATTTGTTGCAAGAATTGCAGCAGTTAACTTCTGAGTTTGTTGGGTTGGATGACTGAAAACTTGTGGTGGCTGGTGTTGCTGGTTTTTGAGGCTGTCGGTTTGTGGGGGTCTTTTCAGGTTGGTCGGGGCCGCTGGTGGGGTTGGGGTGTTGTGTTGGCCCATTCAATACCGTGGTTTGTTGTGGCGGTTTTGTACGGGCCGTTGGGGGCGGCGTTGATGCCGCCTTTGTGGTGGGCTGTGAACGGGTACAACATGTTCAAGTGGCGTGGCCTACGCCACAATGGGACAGTTCTGTAGTGTTTGTATAGGACCTGTGGTTTCTGTAAACAACATTCTACTATAAGAATAAGATGGAGATTCAATTATGCCTAGTACCCGATCGCCCATGAACCGTCATGATGGCACACGTGATGCGGCCATCCTGCGTGCGATATATCGAAATCCCGACGAACTACACGACTCGGTAGGTGGCGATAAGCAGATTGGCCTCATGATGAATTTAAAAAAGTTGTCGTCCAAAGAACGAGAAAGAATGTTTGGTCCTGCTGCTAAGAATGGCACCAAAGGGGCTGCTGATGCTTTGAAGTTTGCCCGTAAAAACCTCTTTGCTCTGAGGGATAAGACAATTGCTGACAACGATGCGTTTGATCAACGGCAGCGGAAGGCTGCTGCAAAACCCAAGAAACCCGTTGCGAAGGCTCCCAGGTTACTTGGTGCTTACTCCCGCAGTTATTATAAAAAGAACTCCGAATAGGAGCCTTCTTGTGGCTGACCGTCCGCGGTTGGTGGAACTGAAACGGGAGTTGGAGTGGCGCCGTTGCGCCAAAGATGAACAGTATTTTCTTGAAAACTACTGGTTTATTCAGTCTCCAGCAGCAGGTCGTATCCTGTTTGCGTTGCGTCCCGCCCAAAAATATGCTTTAAAGGAGTGGGCTGCCGAACGCTACAGTTTGACTCTCAAGGCACGTCAGATCGGTTGGACAACCTTAGTGGCTGGCCACCAGTTTTGGTTAGCCTTTTTTCGGGCGGATCAGAACATTATTGACATTTCGCGTACCGAACGTGAAGCCGTTTTGTTGTTGAAAAAAACAAAGTACGGTCACCGCAATCTACCGAAATGGTTATTGAACCGCGGTCCTATGTCTTTGGTTGAGCACCAGCAGAAAATGGTGTTTGAGAACGGTTCGCAGATTGTGTCGATGCCGTCGGCATCGGACCCTGCCCGTGGTGAGTCTGCCACCCTGATTGTCGTTGACGAGTGGGCGTTTTTGCCGAACCCCGAGGAAGCGTGGGCTTCTATTGAGCCTGTGGCTGACGTTGGTGGACGCATAATCGGTCTGAGTACCGCTAATGGGTCGGGCAATTTCTTTCATCAGACGTGGGTTGGGGCGGAAACCCGCACCAACCAGTTTTCTCCCATGTTTTTTCCGTGGTCCGCCAATGAAGACCGCGATTTTGCATGGTATGAGTCGAAGAAACGGTCTATGACCTCTTGGCAGTTGGCCCAGGAGTATCCGACGACGGCGGAGGAAGCCTTTATTAAGTCTGGCCGCACCGTTTTTGATGTTGATAATCTGGTTGAGATGATTATTCCCGTTGAGCCAACGATCGGCACGTTGGCGGGTGGTTCTGGTTTGCGAGATTTTGTGTGGTTACCAAACCATCGGGATCACAACATGGACCCAATTTCTGTTTGGGAATTGCCGCAGGAACGTAAATCATACGTTTTGGGTGCCGATGTTGCCGAGGGGTTAGATTGGGGCGATTTCTCTGTCGCCCATGTGATTGATGTTGAAACTGGTCTGGTTGTTGCTAGTTGGCATGGACATACCCCTGCCGATGTGTTTGGTGAGGAAATCTTTAAACTGGCAACTTGGTACAACACCGCCTTGGTCGGTGTTGAGTCCAACAATCACGGTCTGACCACGATCACTAGCCTTAGGCGGTGCGGTTATAAACGTATTTTCCGTCGTAGACGGGTGAACTCTACGCAGGGGAACACTCCGACAACAGAGTTTGGGTGGCATACCAATAAGACCACTAAACCTTTGATGATTGATGAACTTGCCCGTTCTATTCGTGAGCATGCAATCATTTTGCAGTGCTCAGCCACATTGGGGGAACTTAGAACGTATACTCGGGATGAGAAGGGGGCCATGTCTGGCTCCCCGCATGACGATCGTGTGATGTCTTTGGCTATTGCCAATCAGATGTTGGGTTTTGCTTATGCGCCAGAATATAAAGAGGAACGTAATGACTATTGGACTGTGGATTGGTGGGCTAATTTGCATTATGGCGATCAGGATGATGCTGGTGATCTGATGATTGGCAAGTATTCTGTTCGGTCTTAAGGGGACCCTACGGGACACTAGGTGCACATTAGTAGAACTGTTCTAAACCCAGATGGAGACATTATGAAAGATTCGTACAACAGTGTTGGTTCAGGCGCCACCCCCAAGTTGGGCTGCGCCGATTTTGTTCCAAACAAGGCTCGACCTGGTGGCGCATCAGATTTCAAGTCTGTGCATGTTGAAATCCACATCCCGAAGGCCGCCCGCTCTGGCGGCGCAACCGCCACACCCAAGTCTGGTAGCGAGATTCCTAAGGCCGCCCGTCCAGGTGGATCACAGAAAATCTGATGGCATCACACTCCTACGGGGAGTGTCTTGCCAAGTCTCATCCTTGTTTCGCCTGTAAGATGAAGTATTGGCGTAAGGATGGGATTCCTGGGATTGCGCTGCCTGATACTGAGCGTTGGAATGGTCCTACTTTGCGTGAACGCATCAGCGACACGATTACTTCTGCGCGTGCGAACGGGTATGAACCTGAGTTTGTTGGTAGGGCGCATTTCTGATGGCAAAACTTAGCAAGCAAGATCATCTGAAACGATACCGAATGCGACTGGAACATGCAATTCGGTACCGCGAACAAGAATCATTTGACGCAACGTGGCGTCGAATGCTGGACTTATACAAAGGTAAGCATTTCCCTGCTGGTTTCAGCGACGAAGATCGGATTGCCATTAACATGGCATTTTCTACGATTAACGTCATTTTTCCTTCAATTTCCGTGAATTACCCAAAGATTGAGGTGATGGCTAATCATCCTGAGAACGAGGATCGTGGTGTTATCACTGAGGCTGTTGTCAATTATTGGTGGAAGCATTACGATTTCCGCACACCCTTTAGGCGTGCGACAAAAGATTTCCTGATTATTGGTCACGGTTGGGTTAAGGTTGGTTACAAGTTTGTTGAAAGGTCGGAAGAAATTGGTGAGTACGAGCGTCGCAGTGAACTAGATGCGATGGTTGCTCAGGCCACACAGTTCGCCGAACAGAACCCTGACATGGCCAACGAGATTCCAACCGATGAAGAAATTGATGCTGGTATCCCAGAAACCAAAATGGTTATCGTGGAAGATCGCCCCTATTTGGAGCGCATCAGCCCGTTTGACATGTTCATTGATCCCGAGGCAACCTCCTTGGATGATGCCCGTTGGATTGCTCAGCGCATTATGCGCCCGTTGGAAGATGTGAAGGCTGACACCAAATATGGTTCAACAGCCCGCCGCTCAGTTGAATCTGATTCAGTTTTTTCGTCTGGTGCTGAGGGTGACGCTAAACGTCGCAAAATTGACCCTGACATTGAACGTGTCACCATTTACGAGTTCTACGATCTTATAAACGAGACGATCTGCGTTTTCTCTGAAAATAGTTCAGATTATCTGATTGACCCCAAACCGATCCCTTACAGTTTCGGGCACCCTTTCGAGTTCATTGCAAACTACGAGGTTCCCGACGAGTTTTACCCCATGGGCGATCTGGAAATGATTGAGGCCCCCCAACAAGAACTTAATAAAACCCGTTCCCAGATGATGAATCACCGCAAAAAGTACGGTCGCAAATATTTGTACCGTGCGAGCGCGCTTGGACCTGAGGGCCGTCAAGGTTTAGAATCAAACGAAGATAACATTGCTATTGAGGTTATTGATGACAACCAGCCGTTGCAGGACGTTATTATGGCTGTACCAATTACCCCGCTCAGTTCCGACCTGTACCAGTATTCTAACATCATCCAGAGTGACATGGACAGGGTTTCGGGTGTGAATGAATACGCCCGTGGTGGTTCACCCGAAATGAAACGTACCGCCACAGAGGCGGCTATGATTCAGGATGCGTCTAACGCCCGTTCTTCTGACAAACTGGCTTTGATTGAACTAAGTATTGGCCGCATTGCCCGTAAGGTTGTCCAACTTGCCCAGCAGTATATGACTGGCGAGCAGGTTGCCCGTGTTGTTGGCGCAGAAGGCCAACAACTATGGTTTGACTATGAACGTGAGGACATTGAAGGCGAATACGACTTCAATGTCGAGGGCGGGTCAACTCAGCCACAGAACGACACGTTCCGTCGTCAGCAGGCTGTTGCATTAATGGGAACTTTGGCACCCATGATTGGTACCGTCATTGACCCTGCCGCAATTGCTAAACATGTATTACAGGTTGGTTTTGGTATCAAGTCTCCTGGGAAGTTTATGCTGCCCCCCGCACCACCAATGGGTGCGGACCCTAATGTTGGGATGCCCTCAGGCCCCCATCAAATGCCTGACGGGTCGCAAATGGGACCGCCTAAGGGTGAGTCGGGCATGAATGGCGCACAGATGGACCCAAGAGATCTTCTAGAAGCGCAGATGGGTCAAGGGCCTACGCAGGATGGTGGTTTGGCTTCGGCGGGTACTGGTGGCATTCCGCCTTCATTGTTGGCCCAATTACAAGGCCAAATGGGTCTTGGGGTTCAATAGCGGGACACTGCAAACTATCTTATAGAGAATAACCCGTGAGGTACATGGAACTCTCTATGGAGTTATGAGCGATTCATTCACCGTCGATGACTCGACGGCTGGGGAGCCATCAAATGTTTCGGAAGGACTTGACTCAACTTTTGTTGATTCTAGCAACCTAGACGAATCTGATGCTGGAACTTCCACCGAGCCAATCTCGGAATCCGATACCGCAGATTCATTTTTTGAAATTGACGGTAAGGGGATTACCCTTGAAGAAGCCCGAAATGGTTACCTTAGACAGTCTGATTACACAAAAAAGACTCAAGAGTTAGCCGAAATGCGTACGCGCCTTTCAGACGCCGAAGCAATCACAGAAGCGTTGCGAAACGATCCGACTAGTACTCTCAAGGCTCTTGGGGATGCTTTTGGGGTGGGTTTTGATCAGCAGGAAGCCGATCTTTTTGATGGGATGGACCCTGACGAACAACGCATTTTTGTGCTTGAACAGAAGTTTGCTGCACAGGAAGCGACCGCAAACCAAGCCGCCATCGGGCGGGAACTGGAATCTATCCGCGAAACACACGGCGATTTTGATGAATCATCTTTGTTTGCTCACGCAATCAAAGGCGGTTTTCCGAATCTTCAGTCTGCTTATGCTGACATGAACTTTGGTTCGATGTCAGCCAAACTCAGTGAGTTTGAACGTAAGCAACAGGACGGTGACAAGCGTACCGCTGCAAAGCGGGATGCGGCTGGCACTGTCTATAGCGGTTCTAACAGAAGTGGTACCTCGGTGCCAAACGAGTCTGTTCAGTTCGGTTCTCTCCGTGAAGCGTTTTTGGCAGCCAAAAAGTCACTAGGCGCATAACGCCTTAACCCATAGAGGAACATACAATGGCAAACCCGAATTATGACACACTACTTTCAACAACTTTGGCAAATCATATGCCCAAGTTGATTGACAACATTTTTACTGCCCGCCCGCTCGTTTATTTCCTTAAGCAGGCAGGCCAGATTCGTACTGTTTCTGGTGGCACCAAAATTGTTATCCCACTTCTTCACGGTTTAAACAGCACTGCCGCCTCGTACTCTGGTTATGACTCCATTGCCATCACGGCACAGAGCGGTATCACTGCTGCTGAGTATAACTGGAAGCAGTACGCTGCAACCATTGCTATCTCGGGTATTGAAGAAGCACAAAACTCGTCTGATGAACAGGTCATTGATCTGTTGGAAGCCAAGACGTTCCAGGCTGAAGAAACCATTACCGAGAAGTTTGACGAAATGTTCATTACTAGTGACGGCACTGGAAACAGTGGCAAAGACTGGCTTGGTCTTGCCAAACTTGTTAAAGAATCTGGTGTTGGTGCTGTTGTTGGTGGTATCGACATTGATGTTGATACTTGGTGGAGGGTCGGTTATAAGGATACGGCCGCCGAGGCTCTTGGTCTTGCCAAGATGCGTACCGCCTACAACACCGTTTCGGCTGGCAATGACAACCCGAACGTGATCCTTACAACTCAACTTCTGTTTGAGAAGTATGAGGATCTGTTGCAACCACAAGAACGGTTCATGGACGCGAAAACTGCTGATGGCGGTTTCCAAAACCTGATGTTCAAGGGTGCACCAATCGTTTATGACAACTTTGTCACCACAGGCGACATGTTCTTCCTGAACACCAAGTACCTGCGTCTTGTCGGCAACTCGGATGTTTGGTTCAAGCCAACACCGTTTGTTCGTCCGAACAACATTGATGCCCGTTACGCCCAAATCCTTTGCTACGGTAACCTTACCATCAGCAACCGTAAGCGTCAGGGTGTCCTTACCGCCAAGACCGCCTAATGAACCCTGACGGGTCCAGTAGGATGTTCTTAGCATCATGATGATGGGGCGGGGGTTTATGCCTCCGCCCCACTCCATTTACAGACTGTGGGAGTTTTTGTGGGTAAGGTTTCTGTGAACTACGGAACAAGCGCAATAGGTGTAACGGGTGGGGTCACCGACCTTACCAGACGGCATGTTACTGCTGGTTCTGTTCCCGTGCCAGGTTCGGGTGTGGCGTTGGAGCCAACGGTTTCTGTCAACGATCAGCGAGACGGTTTTTGTGAAGGCAACGACGGCACATGCCGTGCCAGGCCCGCCAAGGGCACCGAGTGGTGTATTGGCCATTTGCGGTCCATTCAGGGCGTCCAGCGTTCTAATCGCGAATTGGAGGACTGATGGCTTACACTTTAGATCAGATTCGTGTTTATGTCCGTAACCATCTGGATTTGGATGAAACGGAACTAACTAACTCTTTGTTGGATGTTTGGTGCCGTGACGCCACAATCAAAATTGCCCGTTCCCGCAAGCGTTGGCCGTTTTTGGAAGAAGAATGGACTTTGACAACCACCGCATCTGTCAAAGATTACGATTTGACAAGTTTGGCTTTGTTTGATCCTGCTGTGGACGAGATTGTCAGTGTCGTCCATAATGACCGTCGCCTGTCGTTCCTTGGGCGTGACGAGGCTGAGCGGGCATATTTGCCCAACACATCGTCAACAGGTACCGTCACTTTTTATAACACATGGAACGATAAACTCAGGTTTTATCCGACACCGAACTCTGCGGACACGTTGCAACTGCGAGGTTACCGTAAGGTAACCGATTGGGTTGCGTCTGGTGCGGGCGCTTTCCCAGATTTTCCTGACGAGTTCCATGATGCCATCCGCCTGTATGTTGTGGCGATGGCCTACTTGCAGCAGGAGGACGCGGATCTTGCTAAGGTGTTCATTTCGGCGTTTGACGCCGAAATGGATCTTCTCAAAAAGCAGTTCGGGGACGCCCCAGGTGCGTACCCCCTGGTTTTGGGTGCTGGTATACGCGGTCGTGGTTTGTATGGTCGTCTACAGTTCCCGTTCGAGTAGGTAAACTGTGCCGCAAACCAAAGTTATTAACATCAAAGATTTTACGGGCGGCCTAAACCTGAACACCGATGCGTTCAAGTTAAAAGAAAACGAATCACCCGACATGATGAACGTGGACATTGACCGTCGTGGCGGTTTCCAGATCCGACGTGGCATCAAACCTTATTCGACAACCTCAATCGCAGCAGGACACCCTCACACCGTGTGGTCCTATAAGGCTCCCGCGGGAACCAATTACACTTTGGTTGCTGCTGGTGCCAAAGTTTATTTTGGCACTGGTGCCGCTTGGACTGAGGTCAGCACCAATCTTGGTGAGGCTAACGGCATTCTCAGCCCTATTGTTGTTAGCGGTTTTTCTTATTGGGTTCGGGGTGACGCTCAAGTTGGCAAACTGTCGGGGACAACATCGTCTTTGATGGCTGCTTCTTATAACGATACGATTACCCCGAGTTCTGGCAACTTCCCTAGAGGGAAGTTTGCTGCGGTTCATGCTGGTTTTGTGTGGGTGGCTGGAACTTACGAATCTGGTGTTCATTACCCAAACCGCGTGCGGTTTTCGTGGGCTCTAGAGTTCCCGTTGGCCGCAGAGAATTGGCGTTCAGATGAGTACATTGACATTGATGACGGCAAAAATGGTGAAACGATTACTGCTATTGTTCCTTTTGGGGATCAACTAATTGTATTCAAGGGCCATTCAACCTATGCCATTTTTGGTGGCGGTGCCGAATCTTTTGGTATTGTAAACATTTCCAACACTTTAGGTGCCGTAAGTTCGGGTGGCGTCCTAGTGACGCCTGCTGGCCTGTTTTTTTTCGACCACAAGACTGGTTTGCATGTTTATGACGGTTCAAAAATAAAGTGGGTGTTTGAGAATGTGTGGCCCGCCATGCGCGACGGGTCCATACCCGAAGCGCTAATTCCTAATGTTCGGATGGGTTGGGTTGAAAACCGTTTGTGGTTGTCTGTGCCGTGGGCCAACAAACCCACTTACGCAAGGGGCACAACTTTCGTTTTAGATCCATCTGTGGGTGGGGCTTGGACCCAGTTCGATTTGGCCTGCGGACCGTTCTCCAGCAACCATCACGACTCTGTGGGGGCCGTTTACGGCGCTTCCGCCAACCTGCTTTACCAGTTGGATGTGCAAGAACAATACTACGACATTGTTGGCACAACCTCGGTTGTGACTGTCATTGACGGTCACTATAGAACTAATTGGATTGATGTCGGTCAGCCTGCCGTGAAGAAACGGTGGAAACGTCTTGAGGCTGTACTGCAAATTGATAAACCGTACGTTTTGCCTGTTGTGGCTTACAAAAATTATGACCAAAATATTATCACAAAATCGTTTCATATCACCTCTGATGGTTCTGCTGCCGCCGTTGTTAACCCAACTTGGGATAATGCCGCATCCGATTGGGATGTTTCTAAATGGTCCTCGGACGGGGGTATTTATGGGGAGGTTCAGCGTGGTACCAGTTTAGGTGTTTCGCGTGCAATTTCTGTAAAGGTTGGTGGGCCTGTCATGACTAAACCGACGGCTGGTGTTTCCCAGGCACCCATTTTTTGGGGTGTTGACGCCCTAATTGTTAAGTATGTTCCTAGAAAGGTTCGCTAATGCCAGATCCAAATTTTGTTGCAAAAACCCATATCTTTGTTCCAGGTACAGACATCAAGTCTGCTGAGGCAAACCAAAACTTTGATGACCTTGTTAACTATGTGAACGCTTATGTTGTGACACGTGACGGCTCACAGCCGTTTACCAGCATACCGACGGTCACTGGTGCTGCCGCTGTTAATCCGTCTTCTGATAACCAGTTGGCCCGCAAAGCGTATGTTGACACTATTCGGTCAACATTTTTGGGTGCAGGAATCACCGTTCTGTCTACGGCTACCGCACAGTTGGCGACGATCACAGCAAACATCATCAAACGCACCTTAATGAAGGGTGCTGGTCTGTCCATTACGGGCGGTACGGCGCCTAGTGTTGCTACAGGTCAGTACCAGATTATTGCTGGTTCTTCTGTTAACACTTTGGTTAACGGTATGGCGACAGTTACGTTGGATGGTGGCGGGTTCACTAATGGGATGATTTCTGTGGTCATTACCAGCGGTGATACCAGTGTTCCGACCCATCTAGTTGCGGTTGTGTCCACGACAAAAACGGCGTTTGTTTACAGGGCGTGGAGCGATTCGACGATAGCACTGTTTGGTACACCCGTTTTAGATCGCTCTGTTGGCGCTTCACGTGTCAACTATGTGGCTGTCGGCTGGTAACAGATGGCACGATGGCAAAACCCGTTTCGACAGGTTGAACCTGTTAACGCAACCACGTTGCGACAGATTTTCACGTCCATCGCTAACTGGTCTGAAACTGTCGGTGGGGTCGGCCCTGCGGGACCACAAGGTCCAATTGGCGTTTCTGGTGCGACAGGCGCTACGGGTTCGACGGGTTCGATAGGTTCAACGGGTTCGACGGGCCCAACGGGTTTGACAGGTTCAACAGGTCCGATAGGTTCGACAGGTCCGATAGGTCCAACGGGCTTGACGGGTTCGACGGGTCCAACGGGTTTGACAGGTTCAACGGGTTCGACGGGTCCAACGGGTTTGACAGGCGCTACGGGTCCAACGGGTTCGACGGGTGCGACGGGTAATTTGGACACGAACGCTTTGACCGAAACAGGTCAGGCTTTGGTTGATGCTGACGTGTTCGCAATGTACGACGCTTCACAGGCCGCTAATCGCAAAAGTTTGATGTCACGTCTGGCAACATACCTGTTTGGGAAGATCAGTGGTGATGTTACTGTTACGAGCGCTGGCGTTGCTACTGCTAAATCATGGTCTTCGTACACCCCTGTTATGACCGCTGCTGCTGCTAATCCGACACGCGGTACTGGCGGTTTTTCGATTGCTTCAGGTCGTTATGTTCAGATTGGCAAAAGCGTTTACGGGCACGCAATCATCATCTGCGGTGACACAGGTGTTGCGGTAGGTTCGGGCGATTACCGTTTCAGTTTGCCTGTGGCGGTGAGAAAATCGGGGGGCCAGATTTTGGGGACACTAACAATTGACTCCTTCAACATTGGGGTTATTGTTGGCCTGAATGACGGTAATGCTCAAGGTGGTTTAGACATGGCCGCTGCGGTGGGAGTCAGAGTTTCGTCTAGTTCTTACAACTTTATAAACGGTCGTCACTACCGCATCAACTTTTCATACGAAGCCGCATAACGGGACAATGGGGGTCTAATAGTAATGACCGTAACAAATTATCTTGGCCCTGAGGCTATAGCGCAATACGATTTGCGTTC
>Ga0105051_10006059_pt1 | contig 13184 bp, 10 predicted proteins | sample FRY02_FD_78383 | JGI IMG/M metagenome (GOLD analysis project Ga0105051, IMG submission 78383) | Freshwater microbial communities from Lake Fryxell liftoff mats and glacier meltwater in Antarctica - FRY-02 (megahit assembly) | ecosystem: Environmental > Aquatic > Freshwater > Ice > Glacier... | reverse complement strand
TTTATTATTTATTATGGTTATTTTATTTTAATTTATATAAATTTATTATTTAAAAAATTTATATTTAAAATTAAAATATCCCCCAACAAATCGAAAAAGAAAAAAAAAAAACGAATACACCCGAACCTAATCCTTTGGCTGCCATGATATTTTTCTTTATTGTAACCTCGGTATATTGTATCATCAGTATATTTTTAGGCGGTGATACTATGCAGAAAATTATAATGAAAGTATCTTATATTTTATTTGTTGTTATCGGCCAATATTTTATTAATTTAAATTTATCAGAAAGTATGTGTGGCATACGTCAATGGAAAACTACACTTTTTATTACAATTTTACCTTGGACTATTATTTTTGGTGTATTGCATTTATTTTTAACTATATTTCCTGGTTGGCTTTCTCCATTTTCTAACACATTTGGTTACCTTGTTGCAAAATTAATGGGCTTGCCCGATCTCATTAATAAAATATTAGTTCCTATCACTGGAGATGAAGCGTCGGCCGCATTAATTAGTGTTAGCACTGATAGTTCATTATTAATTAATCAATTTTCGCCTGAACCATTTACTGAGAAAAAGGATCCTGCGGGTCGAACAATTATGTATGAAGGTAAACCTATGACAGAGCAAAAGAAATTTGACGATGCTTGGGAAAAACTACAATTAGGAAAAATTATTAAACAGGATGAAGATTTAAAGATTATAATGAAGAATGCTGATGCCAAAAAGGAATTATATAAATTTGTTGATATGAAGTATATTATTTCAGAATACGTATGGAATATATTAACTGGTTTTTTAGTTACATCAATTAGTTATAATTACATTTTAAATAGTGGATGCGCTAAATCACCAAAAGAAATGCAGGAACGTTATGATGCGTATGAGGAAGAACAAGAAATATCCGCTAGAAAAAAAAAGGAAGATATTAATAATCAACCCAATTATAAATCATCATGATAACACAGAACGCTAACGGATGTTTGATGTATAATACATTACACCAAAATATGATATAATCGCCAATACGATAGATATTAACCAAACTGGTATAATTGTCTTTTTACGAAATCCAACTCCAAACTCCTTTATTGTCCCATTGGTATTATACATAAATGATGGCTTTAACATATTTATAAGACCAAATAATATAATATAAATTAAAATAGCAACCGAAATTTTATTATGTCTTATCCATCTTTGTTGACCCATTATATATTATTAATATATATATAAATAATATAATGTTACCCTTATTTTTTCCATCTATACTTATTACTTTACTCTTTGTCTTTAGTGCGTTTGAAAAAATTTATTTATTTTCAAATTCTTCCAGTAAATTTTCTAAAAAAATAGGTATTCCTTTACCTTTAGCTCAATTTTGTATTAGTGGTGCTATATTATTAGAATTAATAGCCCCTGTTATTATTTACATTTACACTTTTACTGGAATGGTTATTATGGTTCCTTTCTTTAAGTTAGCATTGATATTATTAATTTTATTTACAATTGTAGTCACTATTTTATACCATAATCCACTTAAAAATATGGAAAAATATTATGCATGTATCTCTAATATTTCTACAATCGGCGGTTTGCTAGCCCTTTATCTTATAGCATAAGATAGTAACATCTCATGTTTCTCTAAATTACTATATTTGTTTGTAAATTATTTTTTCGATTTAGTATATGTTGCAAAAATAACATAAGATAAAAACAACCCAAAAAAGTTCTTGGAAAATAAATCAAGTATATTATACATAATGTTTTTTGTGCCATAATTCATTAGAGCAGCAACACCATACAATCCCCATGTAATTACAAAATACAATACTAATAGACTACCATTGTGTGTATGCATAGCATAATTATAATAAATTAAATAAAACATAATAACAAATGGTATAAACCCAAGCATAGTTGATAATCCCACCGATAGAACCTTCATTTCCCCCATATAACCAAACATTAACATTAACCAATTCAACAATAATATAATAAATATCATATAAAAATTATCATTAAAAAGCCCAAGATAAGTATAATCTTTTACTTCTTGTTTCGCATCAGGAAACTTTTCTTTATTTACTCTATTAATATCATTATTTATAGTAATATTATTCTCTAGATTAATATCGTTTTCTTCATTTATACCTTTTTCTATTATAAGGTTTTCTATATTTTCTTTATTTCTTAAAAAAATAAGATATAATATTAACGTAATTAACATGGTTGGAGTTGTAAAAACCCAATCGATGTACCTAAAAATAGTAATATTTTTAATTTGTAAAATATTATAAACCATCCATATATAAAATATACCTTCAATCGTTTGAACTATAATCTCTGCACTTAAAAGTTCTCTCAATATATTATATGTTCGGGTATTCTTGTTGTAAATATATAAATACGTTGCAATTATAATAAATTGTGTTATAAATTGAATGAATAGAGATATTTTAGCTGTTGTTTGAATATATTTACCCATTTTATTATGGCAATATATTAATAAAATTGATTACATTATATTCATTAATTTATGAGATATAAATATCAAATATCAAAATGAAGCTGGAACTCATGGATACGAATGTATCGTATTCAATGAATATATTTATAATAATCGCAAATATCATAAATATTCTATATAACATTCCACAAATGGTAAAAACATATAAAAGAAAAACAACACAAGATTTAAGTAGTTGGTTTTTATTTTTAAGAGTCATTTCAAGTATAATCTGGGTATTTTATGCTATTGAAGTTGATAGCATGCTTATGTTAACAAATACATTAGTAACAATAGTTTCATCTATATTTATTGGTTACTATAAGGTTATTGAACTTGTGAAAGAATATAGGAATAAAAATGATGATTTAAATCTATACGAAATTATAGATATGAGAGAACCTGTCACTGACCGCGACTTTTCGGTTTTGAAAACTACTTAGGCGATTTTTATGTAAAAAATGTTACTATATATATATCTAATTCGGCACAATTATTCAACATCATTAATTTAATAATTCTCATCACCATCCATATCATAATCTTCTGGCATTGCGTCTTCTCCCATATAGGTAATCGCATTATCTTCTCTTTCAATTTCTGCACTAGTAATATCTTCTGCAATCATATCTAATTCAAAAATATCTCTATTCATATCAGTAACATCGTTTCGTTGATTTAATCTTACTTCATTTTTAGCCATTTGTTCCATATCTTCGCGTTCTTCGTCGTATGTATCCTTTTGATATGTATGAAGCCCTTTTTGTTCTCCCTTATTCCAACGTCCTAATTTAAGAGTTTTAAATTCTCTTTCAATCTCACGTTCTTCATCATTTTTTTTATTAAGATAACTAGTAATATCATCTTTTTCTTTTTCCTTTGACCTTAAAATCAATTCCATCAAACTATTGTAATTATAATTGATTGATTTTTTATCAATACTTATTATTCCGACAAATGTTACCATAATATTAATTATTTTCTCTGATAATTCATATTTATTGCCGACCAAAACGTCCATTTCATTTGCTTTTGTCATAAATGACAACTCATCATTTTCTTCTGTTTCTTCTTGTAATAATCGTAAAGGCAATTCTAATACATCCTTATCGTCCTGTAATGACTTTAAATCAATTAATATAGTAAAAAAATAGTATTTGAAAAGTAATGTAGTCAAACTTAAATCAAATGATGAATATTTAAATGATTGTTTCGGTTTGTCATTATCAGGCGTTGATTTTGTTTTAGATTTTTCATTGTCATTACTATTTGTTTGTTTCAAAACAATTTCAACTGGCGTATAGAATAGGGTTGATTGGGATAGTTCATTAATATCATTTGTAATTGATATCATTTTTTCCATTAGTAAATGGATTTGTTTATCCTTATAAAATTTATTCAATTCATCATAATGTTTAACAATGTTTTTTTTAACATCACTTTCATGTTTTCCGGATAATTCCCAGTGTTTTGGAATTTTAACTCCAGTATCATAATCAATTTTATTCATGATAATATTAGGAAATTCTTTGGTTAAGGAACGCATAGTATTTTTCATGAAATTAAGCATCCTATATCCAGTTTCTTCGTTTGTTTTATCTTCTTTAAAATCAATAATTGTTTCAATACATTCTTTAAAATCTCTCAACGTTGTATTTTTAATGGTTGTTCGAGTATCTTCTACAAACTCAATTATTTCTCGTTTCATATCTTCATTTAATTTTGCTAGTAGATTCTTAAAATCTCGAAGTGGTTTCGGGTCTTCGATGAGAGAATTTATTTCAAAAATTTCTAATATATTCAAAAAAGATAAACGAAAAGAGCTAGGGCGAACATTTTTGTCATCCATATCAAGTATGATTTCATTAAGTTTATCAATATTAGTTAAAACTGGTTTTTTAATCTCCAATGTGGCCTTTGTTTTATTATTTATTATATTTAACAATTGTTCCAATGATTCCTCATTATAATTACGAGCATTGCTTTTCAATTTACGAATACTTTCTTCCAATGTATCATTAATATTGAAGTTATCGGGCTTTGTAGGGCAAATTGCCTTTAAATTTTCATTTATTGGTGATAAACTATTGAATTTACAATATACAATAAAAGCCCTATATATTGTATTTTCTGAAAAACTAGTATCAATTACTCCTAACTGGCGCTTAGTATTGCTTGGATCGTATAAAAATGACGCTTTTGTCATACGTTTTGTATCATCATATATATCACTCAGTCGAACGACCTTGTTATTTAATACCGCAATCTCCGGCTGTTTTTTGATAAAATATTGTATTGTATTCGTTTCTCCTATTTCACAACAAGCATTTTCTATAAAAGGCTCTCCGTTATTTCCTTTTAATATAGCTTGTTCGCCGTGAATTGTTTTTTCAATTAAGTCGATAATGTTAAAAGAAAACATTATGATTTTTGAATGTATTTCTGTGATGTAATCATGTTGCGATGAAGCACCTTTACGTAAACTATCTGTTAATTTGGTTTTGAACACATCGCCGATGTCTTGCGTAGTTGCCATTTTAATTTTTTTTAGAGGAGGAAGGAAATTACTCCAATTTTCAATACTATGTTCTTCGGGAATATGTATGAATGGATTAGATGACATATATGCGGTTAATTGTTTTTTATTATTTATAAATTCTTCACTTGGTGTAATAAACTTAGTTATTAAATTCTCCATTTGTTTAGATATAAAACTCGCATCTTTACTTTTAATTGAAGCCCATGGCATTGTTCCACTTTTTTTGATTTTGTATGCGACACACGCAATGTAATTCATCCCCGATGAATCATTGGTGCCATCAATCGGAAATCCAGCGAATGATTTTTTACATCCAGGGAATGTGATTTTTGTTTTTATAGGTGGAATGCTCGTTTGAATTGTTATCAAGAAATAGGACAATGTAAAATAAAGTAATTTGGAATTGTATGAATTCTCATATGTTTCAATCCCCTTATTTTTTTCAGCCGCGATTGCCATAAGTTTTTCATATTTTCCCTTTGTTGCCATTACACTAGGATTTGTCATTTGTTTTATCACATTACGTACAATAAAATCATTTTGTTCATTAAGGTTCAACCCCATATTAGAAGACATTGCATGAATTACATTGTAAATTTTACTAGCGTCTGGCGTGGAATATTTATGCGGCAAGTTCATCATACCAGTTTGTTGGGTTTCTTGTTTTTCCATAATTAAATCGCCAACGTCTTGTTCCATGACAGCATGAGTTGTAATTTTGAAGCCATCGTCGGTGTATTCTTCTGTTTCGTTAAATTCGGTCATTCTTATGGTATATCCACTATATTTATCAACCCACTTATCGCCATCATCGCTTTTCGTTCCTTGTTCTGCACATATTTGATCTAATTTAGATGTAAAATTTCCTTTATTTAAAAACGTAGTGGCTAACTTAAATATAAATGTAGGTAACATTTTTTTATTACTTTTTATACAATAAAACCAATATGGCGATTCACCTTCGCCGTCGTTTCCTTCGCGAGCATATGTTGTAACAAATCTGGAAATATCGGTATAACGTTTTGAAATATCAACTTGACCCATTATTGTATTTAGTAACCCATCGTATGGAGAAGATAATGTCTCGAGTAATTCGATAGTATTGCCAATTGAAACCTTTTTAATATCGTATTTGTATAAATTTAAAATCATTATTTTTCTTAATACTTCAATTCGAGCATCCGCGTGATTTAATTCATCCTCGATATTATTAATAACAATATCTTTATTCACATGAAGCGATGAATCAAACTCTGATAATAATAATTTCAAATTGTGTTTTTTTATTTCATTTGCTCCGCTCAATTCGTCATGACACTTATTTTTTACTTCAATACATTTTTCATTTAAATTACAGAACATTTTCATACCATCCGCAAATGTTTGAGAATCAATTGATTCATCTAACGTCCATACTTCATTTTTGCGGAAATAATATTGCAATGTTGCGCTTGTTTCGTCGGTTGTTTCCAATATAGCATATTCTCCATCTTCAATAATACGTTTTCTTTTTATTATGGATTCTGCATCACGGCGTGCATTAATTTCATCAAGCCCTTTATGTTTTATTAATTTATCAATGTAATGATTTATCTGTTCTGATAATGTCATATTCATATCTGCTTTAAATCTCTCTCCAATATCATAAGCAGTTGAATCATATTTCTTATCAAAGAAAACTTCTTTACCATCATCATCCCGTAATTCATCTAATTCGATATAACGTTTCGCAATCACCTTTATTTTATTACATCCAGAAGTATCCCGCTGAGCCACATATTCCACTTGTTTATTTTTTGTCTTTAATTTACTTTTTGTGGGTAATTCAATCATGTTTGTATTTTCATTCAAATATAGTTCAATATCTGTCATATTGCGAGCTCCATCTGCAATCATTAAGTTTGTAGAAATTAAAGAAATAGCATTATTATAAAAAACACCATTATCGATATTAATTACACGTTTCAATACATCAGCATTTGTCAATTGCATAATATTAGATGTAAATCCGTAAACATCCAATACTTTTGTTTTCAAATTAGTATTTTCGTCAAATATTTTAATTAATGAAGGTATGGTAATATTGGTTGTTCCTTTAATGGCGGCATATTCACGTGATTTTGTAATATATAATTTACGATATTCTCGTATTTTTTCACGAATGTAATCATTCATTTCTTTATATTGAATAAAACTCAAATCGGATTGATAAATCATAAATGGTTCAAGATAATGCAATATATCAGTAATTGATAATTTTCCAGTCAAATGTGGTTTAATGAGATTAAAAATAAATCTGGTTTTTGGTATTATTTTTTCTAAAAATTTATTGTATATAGTATCATTTGTTTCCTGTGTTTCGTTTTCTTTATTATCATCTAATGTAAAATGTCTAATCGTTTTTAAAAATGTTGTAGGTTCATGTTCATACGTTTCATTCATATCTTTAATTGTTGTTTTATCTACATGTGTGTTTGATTTCAATAAATTCCAGTAACTTAAAAAATGTCCATTCAAATTAGATTTATCCAATATATTTGATGTATGTAAATTAACACGTGAGAACAAAAATGCTGATTCGGGTAAGGTGAGTATAGATTTGATATCCATCGTTTCGTTTGCTGTTATTTGTTTTCGTTTTATAATTGGGTTCTCTCCACGATTCTTTTCTACATTCAAAACACTACTACCTGTAGTATATGTTTGTATAGCAAATCTTTTTTTATTTACAGGATTTTTTTTATGATAATTACTTGTATGGTTACCAATAACAGATGAATAAAAATCATTTGAATTCTCAATAATTGCTGTAATATTATTATTTACTTCTTTGCTTGTTATGACATCATCTTTATTCGCGTCTCGTGTAAATGGACAATAAAATGGATTAATTTTTTTCTGTAAAAATTCATATTTATTATTTTCGTTTGCAGTATCATTTTGTTCATATTTTTTTACAATATCATTTTCAGCATTAATCTCTTGAAAAATAGATAATACCAATGAATCATCATTACTTCCCTCACTATTTTCATTTGTTTCTTCGTCCTCATCAATTTCATCAACGTATAATTTTTTAATATTTTTTACAACAGGTAAAATCCAGTATAATTGTGTTTCTAATTTTTCTAAAACATCAACAAGCGGTTTATAATCGGCTCCTTTTATTTTAGGCATGATTGCATGTCCTTTATTATCAAACACTGAGAAAGAATGTCTTAATTCTTTAAATCGCTGTATCATCTGATGAATATTATTTTTTACAATAGTGCTACGTTCTGCGTTTGGTATTGTAGAAAGCAAATCATCCAGTAAATCATCTAATTGGTTATCTATGTCATAACGTTGTTCTTTGTCTGGAACATCAACCATTTGTGTAATGGTTTCTAAATCATCGCCAAAAGATATTTGGTCGGCGTTAAATATAGTTGTTTTTATATTATTTTGTATTTCTTTTTGTTTTTCTTCATCTTGTTTAAGTTCTACATCATCTTCTGATAATTCTAATAATTCTAACTGAATCGTCTTGTAACGTTTTTCTAACTCATTTAATTCGTTACTTGTTTCCGTAGATAAATTGTCGGGATTTACGTCGGGATTTATGGCGGGATTTATGGCGGGATTTATGGCGGGATTTACGGCGGGATTTATGTCGGGATTTTTTACATCAGGAGATTTTCTAATTTGTATTTTTTCTATAGGCAACTCTTCCGGCAATCCTTTATATTCAAAATCAATAAATATAATATCATTATCGGGATAAGTAGTTATTTCAATTTTATCTTCTTCCAAATTACTTATTTTACCTGTTATTGTTAAAGGTAAATCTCCTCCAAAATGAACGTCAATCCATACACCAACCAATAAATTATTTTGTCGAGCATATCCATTTTCTTGAGCTCTACTTTTAATAATAATAGCCTCAATTGATTCATTGTCTAATTCACCATTTGTAAGTGTTAATATAGTTTCAGTTCCATCTGGTTCTTCTAAACGTAACTTGTCTTGGTCAATGTATCCAATATTATATATATGATTATTTAGATCACTATCATTTGGGGAAACTATTTCAATAATATCTCCTAATTGTAATTTAATTTTAGAAGCCATTATCTTATATTTATAATAGAAATTTATATGAATAACTATATTCATATAAGTATTTATAAAAATAAGTTTTTATAAAAATAAGTTTTTATAAAAAATAGAAAGAATAACATTTTTTTATTCGACACTATAATGTTATCTCAAATACTTTTCCAATTTTATTATAAATTGCGATTGAATCATTTGCGGCGTTTACAATATAAGTAATAACATTTACTTTATCAGTTGGGCTTTTAAATCCCAAACGAATAAGAGATTCATCGATATGCGGATGCGGCTTACGAAATCCGCAATAAGTTAATGTTTTATTATAATGACTTTCATATAATACATACTCAATAACTTTACCTAGTGTATAATCTTCACCTTTTAATATAATATCAAAACTATTTGGAATGGTTGTTTCTGATAAGGTAATAATACTCTCATCAGTTTGAATCGTATCCTTTAATCGTTCTAATTTACGAATCATTAATTTTACTGATTTAGCAACGATTTCCATATTTGTAAATGGTCCTACCGATTCAATCATATAATCAAATGAATCGGGAATAAAGTGTCGCTTTCCATCTAACAAATTCCAATCTTTTTCAGCAAAAACCATCTCATCTGCTGTATGTGTTTTAGATAGTTCTGTTTTTTTTTCATTCCATGCGTGTTTTTGTTTAATTGGGTCTGGCGTGTTTGAATAAATAAACGTAGAAGACACGTTGAATGAACTATTTTCGTTTGAGGTTCCAATCGAAAATTTAGCTTTAATTGATAATCTCTCTCCTTCAATATTTTCTGAAACTCTAGGAAGTAATCGAGCCAGCTCAGGATAATCTCCCGTAATATGATTTACCGGAAACATTTTAGCAGTTAATGTAGAATCTGGCTGATTTGTACTGATATTTACAACCATAAAATCTTTAGTAGTAACATATTCAATATTATTTTTTTTATTTTGTTTATCAATAACTAATATATAATCATCCACTTTAAAATCAGTATCGATGTAAATAGGGATACAACTAAGCCTCTGTTTAAGCAATTCATTGTTCATTCTTGTTGTGTTTACTTCAAATGTAGCCATATTCGCTTCATGTGGTGTTGTTCTAATAACAACACTTTGAATTTCCGACGAAATCCGCCTCAGTCCATTAGCAATACTAACATTTACTCCACTTAATGAAAATGATAAAATGCCGTTTTCTTCGGAAATTTTAGAAATAGTAGGCTCCATATCGTTTCTGTATATACTATATCAATCTAATTATATTATTAAATCAATTTTTTAATATATTTTAATATATTTTAATGATTAGTTTGATTTTATAGCAAAAAAATAACTTTTTTATATAAAATGAGTTCTATTCTATATTATAGTAATTTTTGTGAAAATTGTAGTAAATTATTACAAATAATATCAACTTCTAATTCTAAAACTGATATGCATTTCATAAATATTGATAAACGAACAAAAAAATCAAATGGAGCAACTTATGTTGTTTTAGAAAACGGGCAAGATATTTTACTCCCACCATCAATAAATCGAGTTCCCGCTCTTTTACTTTTGAATAAAGGGCATCAAGTTCTTTTTGGGAAAGATATTAATAATCATATAGAATCTAACAATGTCGTACAAACAAACCCAATTGTAAAAGATAATGGCGAACCTTTAGCATTTTCATTAAATAATTGTGGGTTCGGCGTTACTTCTGATAATTTTAGTTTCTTGGATCAAGACTCAACCTCATTATCTGCAAAAGGCAATGGTGGTATGCGACAACAACATCATTATGCTAGTTTAGAAAAAGGTGGTTCAATTGATACGCCTCCAGATAATTATAGTCCTGATAAAATTGGAAAGATATCCTTAGAACAATTACAACAAAAAAGACAAACAGATATTAATTAATTTATATAGTTTTAAATGATTTAAAAAAATATTAATTGAATATACTATTCTTATGAACAAAAGTCAAGTAATTGATACATTCAATAAACAATTCATGGAATTTATTATGGACATTGAGCGTGTATTTCCAAATGACACCGATATTACAAGCACTAGAAAATCTATAAGTAAATCATTAATGATAATGCCAAAAACATTAATTAGATTGTTTAATGACCATTTTGTTTCAATCTATAGCAATGAAATTGAAAATGGAGATTTGGGGTTTTTTATAGAAAATGATTATCGTAAAAAACATGGTTATAAAGAAAATGAAGATGTTTGGGTTTTAGATAAAATAGATATTTTAAGAAAACCAGTTCAAAATATGTCTCCTGATGAAAAATTAAAGGTCATACAATACATGAAAAACCTAAAAAAATTATCTGATTTATACAATACTTTAAAAAAGAAGTAAAACAATTAAATATTAATATTATTAAAGTTTGATTTAAATATATTTTATTTAAATTAAATATAACTATGGAAGAACCTATTAATCAAAGTTTACAAATTCCGGATGAATTTAAAAAAATTATTGTTGATATGACGAAAGATATTTTAATTTCTTTTCCGGAACAGAGGAAAAATTTACATAAGGAATTAGAAAACTTGGTATTTGAAACAGACAAAGAAAATATTGAAAAATCACTGGCATATATCTTTATCTATTGTAAAACATTTTATCCTGTGCGATTTTTTGATATTCTTTATCAAAAGGACGAAATTTTTGACGAAGAAGAAATTGAGTTTCTTCCAGGTATTAATTTTACAAAATTGTGGAGTGAAAATATTACAGAAAAAACACGCGAAACTATTTGGAAATATCTACAATTGGTGCTTTTTTCAATAGTATCTAGCATTTCAGACGGAAATACATTTGGTGATACCGCAAAGTTGTTTGAAGCGATTAACGCGAATGAATTTAAGGCAAAATTGGAAGAAACGATAGAACAAATGCACACTTTGTTCGGTAATGAAAATAAAGATAGTAATCCAGACGACGAATCTGAAAATAGTAATAAGTCGGCCAACATTAATGCAGATGATTTACCTACTCCCGATGGCATTCATGAACATGTTACTAATATGATGAATGGTAAATTAGGAAAACTGGCAAAAGAAATTGCAGAAGAAACCGCGGCGGATTTGGATATTAATATGGAAAATGCTAGTTCAATTAGTGATGTATTCAAACGCCTTATGAGTAATCCTACTAAGTTAATGAGTTTGGTTAAAAATGTTGGAACAAAACTAGATGAAAAAATGAAGTCTGGTGACGTTAAGGAAAGCGAACTTCTAGAAGAAGCCACTGAAATGATGAAGAAAATGAAAGATATGCCAGGTATGGGAGATATACAAAGTATGTTAAATAAAATGGGAATAAATACTGGAAAAACTTCTGGTAAAGTTAATATGAATGCTATGCAGAGTAATCTAGCTCAAAAATTACAAAAGGCGAAAAATAACGAACGTATTTTAAAAAGAATGAATGAAAGAAAGGCTAGTCTTGCGTTTGCTGCATTAAACGCACAAAACCAAGCGCAGGCACAATCTACTGCACAATCAGCCGCAAGTATTGCATCTAAAACTATTGAAAATCTGGTTTTTTCAAAAGGAGAACATGTAGAAAGAACCACTCGAGAACCAGAAGCTTCGGCAGAAATTAATAAGAAGAAGAAAAAAAAGAATAAGAAAAAGTAAATTCATCATATAACGGCATTCTTTACTAAATACCATAAAATAATTGTTATTATATATATAAATGATATCTCAGTTTTGGTTGTATAATCCTAACATATTATTCAAATCAAGTGAAATTCATAATATATGGCCAACGAGCGATATGACATTCGAAGAAAAATTAAATTCTGTATCTCGGCTTGTTATTATTTTAACATTTATTAGTATTATTGCTACTAGACAAGTGAAAGTATTATTGTCAGGATTTATCACTTTAGGTGTAGTCATTCTATTATATAAAATTGAAATGAAAAAAAATAGTAAAAAAGAAGGATTTACTAGTCAATCTAAATTATATGATGTAATGAAACCTATTTTCACTCACCCAACCGAAATTAACCCAGC
>Ga0105051_10006056_pt1 | contig 13188 bp, 6 predicted proteins | sample FRY02_FD_78383 | JGI IMG/M metagenome (GOLD analysis project Ga0105051, IMG submission 78383) | Freshwater microbial communities from Lake Fryxell liftoff mats and glacier meltwater in Antarctica - FRY-02 (megahit assembly) | ecosystem: Environmental > Aquatic > Freshwater > Ice > Glacier... | reverse complement strand
TGAAGAATTCGGTTGATGGAGACCAGTTTGCTTTGTCTTCGTCACTTTCGGGCAATTCACGAGCATCGCCGACCAGCGAGCGCTCGTTCAGATTCACTAACCGAATGTGATCCATCAGCTGCTCGGGCGGATGTTGTCCGATCAGCGTTTCAATGATCCAATCCGTAAGAGGTGTCTCGCCTTGCTGGCCCTCGAAGTCTTCTGCCCACTGGAGCAACCGACCGTCATTGACAGCTACCAAATGAACCCGCGGTATTTCAGACGCACCATGCTGGAACGGCTCGAACAAATCGTTGAGCAAGTCGTCTGCCGTCCGGCCCTTAAATGAAGCAGCACCGTCGAGGTTGATTTTAACGGACAATCCCATTGCGCTGCCCGTAGAAACCCGCTTAGACGAGTCTTGTTTTCCTAATCCTAACTTGACCGAAAGGTGCTGCAAGAACGCGGTCTTTCCGTCGCCGGCGTTTCCGCACAGGATGACCAACTGCACTTTCCGCTGTTTGATCTCATCGAGCAAGTTCGCCTCAAGGTTGGTTTCGACATAGGTTCGATGCGAGAACGCAGAATCCAAGCCGCGTGTTTCGATGCCCCCGCGAGGTGAACCGGGGTAAGTCGATAGCAGTTCCGCCAACCAGGGAACGTGATTAGGCGAGCGAGTGACGGTATCGAAATCGCCATCGTCAGTCTTGCTTACTTCAGTTGAGACACTCTTCTGCTTCTCGTTCTCAACAGCCTCGTCAGTAGATTCGACTTTGTCGCTTGCTCGGTCTTGGGCAATGCGTTCTTTAATCCACTTCGAAGCCTGCATCGCGTTGGTGAAACGCTGTTCGCAGTCCGGCGAAGTCGCCTTGTCAAGAAAATCGGGAATCCATTCCCACGTTTCGCGGTCAAAACCCTCCCAGTCGAGACCCTTGTCTCGATGTTTTTGACCGCTATACCAAAATGGTTCACGTTCAAACATGACGTGATACATCGTCGCGGCTAAAGCGTAGATGTCATGAGAACAAGAAGCGGGTTGGCCTTCAGCCTGCTGCTCGGGCGTGTACAGCACGGTCCCTGCGCTCCAGCATGGTTCCCCTTCTTTGAGCACGAAGTCGAAGTCGACCAGCGTTGCGGCTCCTTCGTTCTCTAAGATGTTTTTGGCGCTGATGTCTCCATGGACCAACCCCGCACGATGTAACGAAGCAAGGCCCTCGCAACTGCTCGTGATCCAGCCACCCACGATTGCCACCGGCGATTCGCCAAGTTCTTCGGCGTAAAGCTCCGACAATCCGATCCAATTTTGTAGCGTGCCGCCCTCGACCCATTTCAATAGTGCCACGAACCGATCGTCTTCCCAATGGTTCGCAAGTTCAAATACCGTTGCCAGATGCGGCCGGTCTGTGTGTGAGCGAACGCGTCGGTAGGCGTCCAGCGAACGCAGTCCGCTTTCCTGTTCGAACATCACCTTGCCCGCGTAGATTCCCACATCCTGACCGTCCTGCACTTGGATAACTTTGAAGGTGGATCCGAAACTGCCCGAACCAATCTTGCCTGCAATGCGATATTGCTGCCTGTTGAACGCCACCAGATCGCCTTCGCTCCAATAGCGTGCGGCCAACGATGTTGTTTCTGGTTGGGCAGTCGATTCTTTTTCGCTATTGCCCACTGTCAATGACTGCGCCAATTCAAACAGTGTGGAGCGTTTGGCAGGTGCTTCCATCAAGCCTGCTTCCAGCTTCAGAAGCGTCTTGACGGCATCATCTTCCTCGTTGGATTCAAACAAGATTGCCAGCGACTTGCAAAGTGAAAAAACATCACTGCGTTGGTCCGCTCCGCCGATACCTTGGGCGATCGCTTCTGGTGCTGCAAAGGCGGCGTCTTGGTCGCCGAGCTTCGCGTTGGGTGAAAGCGTCATTGAACCTGAGATCCGGGCCAAGTCGAAGTCCGTAAACACCGGCTGATCGCCAGCACCCACCAATAGTGAATTTGGCGAAATATGCCGATGAACAAACTGAACATCACGCAAGCTGCTTGCGTGCAATTCTGCCAATGCTTTCAACGCTCGATGAGCGAAGTCGATCCGCGCGTCGACACCCCAGTTTGTATCACCCGCACGCCGCGCAAGTGTGGGCGCACAAGGGTCGACGATGGAGAAATACATTAGCTCGCCAGGGTACTGAGGAACTTCTTGAAATGAGTCCATCAACCGCGGAACGTGTGCTGACTTCTGCATTTTTTGAAGCGTTTCAAAATGTCGGCGGGCCAAGTCGTCTGATTTCGGGTCGTCGCTGGCAGAAAGATCGTAGAGATGGAGAACGATCTTATCGCGAGTCCGAATATGCTCGCCGCGATAGACTCGGTGAAACCGGTCCGAAACTACCCCCGCACGTTCCAGGTTTCGGGCCGTTGCTATGCTTCAGACTTCGCCCGTGAGTGCAATCTTGCTGAGCGGCTGCAAAACCTGACAGATTTTCTGAACTTCCGTTTCGGTTAACGCCTGTAGCAATCCAAGCTCCAATAGTTGCGACGTCTCCTTCAGTCCGAAAAATGTTGAACCATGAATAGTGGGGCGTTTCGATTTCCACGAAACAGATTCGCGTGTCAGCAAGAATTTGCCAGCCAAAAAGCCCGCGTCAATGTTTGCCTTTTTCAGCTTGCTTGCAATCTTGCGAAGCTTATTTGCCAACTTATCGGTCTCGTGCGTGACCGTATTGCTGAATCCTGAAACATACGACGAATCCCAGTGCTTGACCTCAATCACATGCAAACCTGACGGTCCAATCACAATCAGATCGACGTCGTCGGGAACCGCTTGCGTGGTGACTGAATGCGGTACGTTGGAAAGAATGATCCAGTCGCGTTGACCAGCGACTTTGTTCAGATCCGCTTTCAATCGCTCGACGGCTTTACGCTCACTCTCGTTCGCAAACTCGCCGCATGGGATATGGTGAACAGTCAAACTAGCCTCGCATTTCAAAAATAGGTTGGATGCATTGTACTCGTGCTGATCGCTGTCCGTTAAACACTTCATGCATCTCATCTTCGATGACATATTGCAAACTGGCAATCGATCGATCGAACACACCCAACGCACTGTCGACGAGATCAAACCAACGCTTTTGTACCGATGATCCTTCGCAGACCAATACCGCGGACTGCACTGGCATCCCGCTACCGAATCGATCAAGGCGACCCATTCGTTGTTCAATTCGATTGGGCGAAAATGGAAGATCGTAATGAATGATACTCGCTCCACGCTTTTGTAGATTTAAACCCTCCTCCGCTGTTCGGTCGCAAACGAGAACGTACCCACGATTTTCGCTCTTGAATTGAGTCCACTCGAGACGGTCTGGCGAATGACGTAAGACGCGACCTTGCGGCAGTCGCAACTGGAGGAAATCATAGATAAGGTCCGCGGTTTCATTGGCGTTCGCAAAAATCACAAATGAAACTTGATGTTCGTCCGCGCCAATGAGTTGATAGAGTTTTTGCAGTCGAACAGCATGGTCACAACATTTTGCCGCACGAACTATTTGTTCGAGCGCGTCCACCTCACCTTCGAAAATCGGTAATGAATTGAATTCACAAGACGCACTGCAACTAAGTCGGGAAGACGCCAGTTCCAGTGCTTGCCGAGGTTCGCAGGACGCCAATTGATCCATCGTTCTAACAAGTTCCCCCGCCGTCGCCTTCACTGGACCATCGACAGTGTACAGTGCTTCCGAAAGCGTGAGGCGCCAAACTTCAATAGCTTCGGCAAGTCCAGTCTCATTTTCGCAGACGTCTGTGATCCGTTTGGTCCCACCACGACCTGGCAGATACGCTGAAGTGGAATCGGTTCGGCGACTTCGCAATATTCGGCGGTGCAATCGCCACATGTCGCTCACATGCGTCCTAATCGACCGGATCAACTGGATACGCTGCGAATCCTGCTCGGCGACATCGTTGTCTATCAAATCCCGAAGTTTATGCCGCAAACCTTGGAACTCTTGATCATCAGGCAGTAGTTCACCGAGTACTTCGAGCGCGTCGCCCAGGAAGAAGTTGGACTCGTCTTCGCGTAGGTCCATCATTCGCTCGGCGATAACTTGCCGCAGTTGCACTCTTCGCTTAAACTCATCAAGACTGTTGAGTGAGTATACTTGAGGGTCAAGCAAATGGAGCATTGCCAAGAATGCCTTCTCATTATGCAGAACTGGGGTTGCCGATAGAAGCAAAACTCGTCGATGCATATCGCGGATAGCGGTTTCTACTGTGTCAAAGATCGCTTTTTCGACTGGGTCAGGTGACCAAGCCCACGACGAAAGGTGGTGCGCCTCGTCAACGACGATCATCTTTGACGTCGCCGCATGTTGTTTGATCGCTGCTTGGTTGCGACTGCTGACGAGATGAATGCACTCGTCGAGCAAATGGCCTAAGTGAAAGCGATGCGTCAGTTCTTGCTGCCACTGAATCACTAGCGTCTCGGGCACGATCACCAGCGTCGTGTGGTCGTATGGTTCATCAATCGCAAATTGTTTGATGAGAACTCCCGCTTCGATAGTTTTCCCGAGACCAACTTCATCGGCGAGCAAGTAGCGCTGAAATGGATCGAGCAGCACTCGCTGAATCGCTGATGCTTGATGAGCGACGATTTCGACCGAGGATGAAAGCAACGCAGATAACCCACCGCTGACGCTATGCTGATCGAGTAAGAGTTGAACAAACTTTGAACGGGCTTCGTGCCGAAACGCCGTCTCGTTTAGTTGGCAAGCCAGATGATCGGTGGGCTCTTCTATAGGCAATCGCCAGCGAACTTGTAATTCATCGCTTGGTATCAACTTTGGTTGCTCGTTGGGGAAGCGAATCAAATACAGTTCGTCGTCTGCTTGGAAATCCAAGACTCGGCCAACTTCAATGGTTCCCAATTCGGGATTTCGATAGTATGCCCGAGTTTCCGGAGTCAGGTATTTCCGTCGAACGCTTTCCTTTGCGACGATTACTTGAATTGGGTCAACTTCTACCGGCGACCGAAAATATTCAATCGTTGCAGAACCCTCCTCGATCGACACCAATTTGCCGATACCAAAATCATTCTCTGCTGAGATTACGAATGGAAAGTTCGTTTTTTGTTTGCCCACTGCAACCCCTGAAGCTAAACCCAAAAAATGGAAATCATTGACATGGCAACACTTTAGCAGTAGCGGAAGATCAATTTCAAGTAACGAGCAGAGAAATTAAGAATTTAGGTTCACAAGTCCAAATCTCAAAAAATGAGATCACCCTATGCATTGGAAGACATCTACCCGTTCTACACTTTTCTTGCCAAGCATAGAAAAAGTCGAGCCAAGTAGATTCTTTTCGGCACGGGATTCGGTCGTTCAGGCAAACGGAATCGTTCGCTGATTTCTTTAGGAAGTAAAAAGGTGATGGGCCGCAGAGGCGAACCGTCCGAACTGACACCAGTTTTGTTCTTCTTGGGAATGGCCGCATATTTTCAAATGGGTCGTCAGTGACCTTGGTATGAACGAGTGGTCCTGGTGGCTGAGCATCATTTTGGCGGCGAAGGTTGTCGCCAAACGACTTTGCTTCAATTGGTACTTATTTACCAAAACCATGCTTTAGCTGGCGGAGCGGCAGACCGCTTGATCGCCAGGATTTCTACGCAAGCCCTAATTTATTCGTAATGATTCTCGAACTTACCCCGGATCTCTTCTACGAGGCAATCTGGGAACCGCATCTTGATGATCAGGGGGTAAGCGGCTCACAAGATTTTCGGCAAGAGAGGAAGAACCTTCATGGAAAGCTTGTATTAGAATATCAGATTGAGACTTGAGCGAAGATATTCTGAGGCGTAGTGTTTAGAAAGTTGTTGTGTCTTCCAACGGCATTCCCAATCCTCAACTATAATCTGGGATCTTCTTCCGATTCATCTGGGTAATCAAAATGGTTAATGAAACAGTCTTGTACGATTCACGTCCGCTGGAAATCAACGCCGAGATCGACGGGAGCATTAACTACGCTTCTTGGCAAAATTCCGTTCCACTGTTGAAATCACTGACGGTAAGTAATCCAACGACGGATGCGATCGAAAACGTCATTCTCGAAGCGAAGGCCAGTCCAAAATTTCTTCGACCCAAGCCACTCCAATGTGGCACTCGTCATGTCACGCCAATGCCTTGGGAGATGGTCAAACGGAAACGCCGCGCGAAGTAACCTTAAGCGTTCAGACATTAGACAACAGCGCATTGCCCGCTGATACGACGGTTTTGGTGATGCGAAAATTGGGCTATCATGAGGAGCGACTGACTGTCGAAAGCGAAGGCAAATCCAGCGGCGTGGTCAAGTTGCCTGCGATTGGCGGACGCATGTTAAAGATGGCCGTGATAGCGAATGGGTATCAAGTGACTCGGATTCGCACCCTTCCGGAACTTGCCCCCGACTTGAATCAATTCTACCGCTTGGATACGTATGATTCGACAAATCTAGCCATGGTAATCATTTCAGAAAAATAGGATTTGCCTTTAAATCTGATCGAAAGTTCACAGGGACACTCGTTGTTAATGGGTGGCGATGAAGCTACCTGCGGTGAAGTAGAGGGGACCATGCGTTCTCAGCGAAGGCCCTTTGAGGTACATTGATGCTTGCTCAGTCCCACCATGCTCCGCCATTCCCACTGGAGTTACCCATGTGCAATCGATCCAGCCTCTTTGTCTGCTGGCTGATTCTGTCTGTTTTCGCCAATTTAGATTGCATCTGTCAGCTATCATCGGCGACCCAACCGGACGGTCCCTCGCAGCCAGTGTTTCAGGCTGGTGCGGCCACGATCGATATTACTCCCACCACCGAACGATCGATCGTTGCGGGTGGGTTTCTCGAAGGGCAAGCGACCCAAATCAATGATCGGTTGTACGTTCGCTGCATCCTTCTCGATGACGGGGTGACCAAGATCGCGTTGACGGTCGTCGACACCTGCATGATGACTCAATCGCTCATCGACGAAGCCAAAAGACTTGCGAATCAACAATGCGGAATCCCCGTTGACAAAATGATGGTCTCGGCAACCCACACTCACTCGGCACCCGCCGCCATGGCATGCTTAGGAACTCGGCTGGACAAGGACTACGCCGACTGGTTGCCGGCAAAAATTGCCGAAGCGATCGTGGCAGCCCACCACCAGCTTGCGCCAGCACGCATTGGTTGGAATTCGATAGATGATTGGCAGCACACACACAACCGTCGTTGGATTCGCAAGCCGGAAAACAAAATTGCCGATCCCTTCGGACAAGCAACCGGTTTGGCACACATGCACCCGGGTTATCTCAGCACAGAAGTCATCGGCCCATCAGGCCCTGTCGACCCAGAACTCTCCTTGATTTCAGTACAAAATCTCGAGGGAAAGCCGATTGCGGTGTTCGCTAATTACTCGCAACACTACTTCGGCGCCCAAGCGATCTCATCGGACTACTACGGCCTATTTTGCAAACACGTTGCAGAACTGCTGGATGAACCGGGCGAGGGGAATGGTCCCTTTGTTTGTGCCATGTCGCAAGGGACGAGCGGTGACCTGATGTGGATGGATTACGGTTCACCTGCAAAATCCATTTCGATGGCTGAATACGCGGAATCGGTTGCTCGCAACGCAGAGAAAGCTTTGAGCACGATGTCCTATCGAGACCATGTTCCGCTTGCCATGTCCGAAAGGACACTGCGGCTAAACTATCGCGTCCCGAACGCAGACCGTCTTGAATGGGCTCGGCCTATCGCATCGACCATCGAAAACGACCTTGCCAAAAGTGTACAAGAAGTTTACGCCAAAGAAGCTTTGATCCTACACGATCGCCAATCCACCGAACTCAAATTGCAAGTGATCCAGATTGGTGAGCTAACGATCGCCACCTTGCCGAATGAAGTCTATGCACTGACGGGTCTCAAGCTCAAAGGACGTTCTCCCTCTCCATGGCATTTCAACATCGAATTGGCCAACGGGTCCGAAGGCTACATTCCACCGCCTGAGCAGCATACGCTTGGAGGCTACACGACCTGGCCAGCCCGAACGGCTGGGTTGGAAGTGGATGCCGAGCCCAAGATTGTGGATACCTTGCTTGATGCACTTGAGCAGACCACTCAGCGTAAACGCAGAATCATGGACGATCAGCATGGTGCCTATGCAAATGCCATCCTGCAAGCCGGCCCAATCTCTTACTGGCGGCTCAACGATGCGGATGGCACTGTTGCTCGCAACGCCGTCACCGGTGGCGAACCGGCGCAGCTTACTCCCGGTTTCGCCTGGTACTTGCCAGGTGTTGGCAGCGGCTCAGGCATCGGGTTACGAGAAGAACTGACCACCTCCCCCTTCTCTGGCCCGAATCAAATCAATCGCGCCGTACACATTGCCGGGGGAGAATTACAAGGCAGCTTCGCACCCAAGGATGGTGACTACTCGATTGTGTTTTGGTTCTGGCTGGGAGAACGAAGCGGAGCAGAAGAACGAAGCGGTACTCTTTGTGTATCTCCCTACGGAGACACTCTCATTGCCAAGCAATCGATCGACCATCAAGTGAGACTGGAACTCAATGGCGTGGCGACTGAAATGGAATGGCCTGCGGACGATTGGCACCAGGTCTGGATTGTTCACCAAAAAGGAAATGCGGCTGTCTATGTCGATGAATCGGTAACACCCGTGATTCAGACGAAAGCAAATTCATTGGTCTGCACCCAGCAGGTCCGTCTTGGAAAAGGTCTCCAAGGAAAGCTTGACGAGTTGGCCGTGTTTGATCGAGCGCTAACTGAAGTTGAGCGGGATTCGTTGTGGTCCAAATCGGAGGTTGCAGAGGAGAGACAACGTGCAGCCCTTCATCGGCAACGTGTGAGTGACGCTGCACATGTACAACAGAAGTCACCTACTTTTGCCGACGACTATGAAACCTCGATCAAGCGGCTCCAGCCGATCGTTTTCGAATCGTTGATCTCTACTCCGAAGGACATGACGGTACAAGGGAACGTCTCGTTTTCAAAGGAATCGTTCGCCAATTTTCAAACGGGTCGCATCGAGCTAAACTGTCCCGAGATCCAAGATACTTATAGTGTGTCGCTATGGTTTCGTAATCAGCTATCGAATGATTCGCGACCGGTGACCGCTTATCTCTTTTCACGAGGCCCCAATGGCGATCAGCAAGCTCCTGGTGATCACATCGGTATAGGTGGCACGTACAACAGCCAGCAACTTGGCAAGGTGATTGCATTCAATGGAAATGCCCGCGATCAAATTGCCGCCTGCTCAAGCACGATCCCAGCCCAAACTTGGAATCATCTTGTCGCTGTTCGCAGTAAGAATCAGGTTCGTATCTTTATCAATGGCGAGCCAAAGCCTGAAGTTGAGGCCGAATTGGACGATACGACACAAGGAAACACTGAGTTTTTCCTAGGCGCAAGAAGCGATCAATTTGCACCTTTGCAAGGGCAACTTGCCTTTTTTGCATTGTTTGATCGAGCGTTGACGAACGAAGAAGCCAAAGCACTGCACAGTGCATCAGGACAACCGATCGGAACACTCAAAGCACCTGCCATTCCATTGGCGAACCCCGCCAGCAAGCCATTGTCGCCCGGAAAGTCGTTGGCCAAAATCCATGTGCCCGCTGGTTTTCGTGTCGAACTTGTGGCCTCGGAACCTCAAGTCATCGATCCTGTGGCATTTGACTGGGATGCCGCTGGCAAGCTGTGGGTGGTTGAGATGTCGGACTACCCCATGGGTATGGACGGGCAAGGAAAACCTGGAGGAAGAGTTCGGGTTCTGGAAGATAAGGATGGGGATGGTCGATACGAACACAGCACCTTGTTTGCGGACGAATTGAATTTCCCGAACGGTATCATTACCTGGCGAGATGGAGTGATCGTTACCGCAGCACCCCAAATTCTCTTTCTGAGTGACTCCGATGGAGATGGAAAAGCTGACAAACGAGAGGTGCTATTCGAAGGTTTCAATCAGGGGAATCAACAACTGCGAATGAACGGCCTGCGGTGGGGACTCGACAATTGGATTTACTGCGCCAACGGCGGTCATCACGCGAATCATGGCTTGGGTACCAAAGTGCTTTCACATCGCAACCAACAATTGTATGAGATTGGGAGCCGTGACTTTCGTTTTCAACCAGACTCGGGTGCATTGATTGTGGAGTCAGGGCCTTCTCAATTTGGCCGCAACCGCGATGCTTGGGGTCATTGGTTTGGAACGCAAAACGCAAAGCCCCTTTGGAATTATGTGATCGCGGATCGATACTTGGCTCGCAATCCGTTTGTTCCATCCGCTAGTCCGATTCAATTTGTTTTGCCACCCAACAGTCCGCCTGTTTACCCGGCAAGTCGAGCGGAAAAGCGGTTTCATAGCTTTGGGGAGTCTGGGCATTTCACTTCGGCTTGTGGCGGTATGATCTACGGCGATCAGAAGCTATTGGGTGCAAGCGACCGGTTGCACGCTTTTACGTGCGAGCCGTTTCACAATCTTGTTCAACACAACATCGTGTCGGACGTGGGCGTGAGCTTTACATCGACACGTCCGATAGGCGAAGGGAATTACGATTTTTTCGCCAGCGAGGATCGTTGGTGCCGACCTGTCATGGCCAGGACGGGGCCCGATGGGGCACTGTGGATTGCCGATATGTATCGCTACATGATCGAGCATCCCGATTGGCTTCCGCCAGAGGGAAAGCAAGAACTGTTGCCTCACTATCGCCTGGGTGATGATCGAGGACGCATCTATCGAATCGTTCCGACCACAGAATTACCAAGCAAGGTCCACGCCCATTGGTTTCCCACGGACAGCATCGAATCGATTGTCAATGCGTTGGATTCGACCAACGACTGGCAACGCGACAAAGCTCAGCAATTACTGATCAACATCAACGACAAGAACGCCGTCCCGTTTTTGGAGCGGCTCGTTCGATCCAGCGGGCGCGCAGAAACTCGATTGCAAGCCTTGGCCACGTTAGATGGGCTTGGCTCGTTGAAAAATCCGTTGATCAAGCTGGCATTGCATGACCCGCATCCTCGCGTTCGAGAAAACGCGATTCGCATGATCGAAAGCTCCACCGACATAGAAATCCAAACCGAAGCATTGCAACTGGTTAGCGATCCGGACGACAAAGTATGCTTGCAACTCGCGCTGACGTTGGGTGAATGGTCCAGCATCCAAGCCGGGACAGCGTTGATCAAACTTGCTCAACGATATTACGAAGAACCGTTCGTACGAAGTGCCGTGATGAGTTCAGCATTGACGCATGCGTCTGTTTTCGCGGAAGGCATTTCCAAGTCGTCGCCAGAGGTCGCGTCGGCTTTTCGCGAATCCATCGTGCGACAGTCGATTGGACGCAAAGACTATGAGGCTCTCAATGTTCTGCTTTCAAATGCTTTGACGGATGTTCCTGACGCGGGGCCAGGAGCACTGGATGAGTTGTTGCTAACGCTTCAACGCGCGGGCTCAAGCCTCAATGAGTTGGCCGAGGCTGACGAAACGGGGGCTTTGGTCGCTCCCATGAAACGTTTGGAGTTGTTCCTTCAGCAAACGGTTAAGGAAGTCGACCTGTCAACCATGGATGCAAGCGAGCGGATCGATGCGGCAAGGCTATTGTGCCGTACCCAAGAGTACCGCAGTGTTGGAATCGAAAGTCTGTCGCAATGGCTCACTCCTCAGATTGCTCCGGAAATGCAACATCGCGTTTTGGAGACCTACTCTCAATGCGGCGATGATCGCGTGACCGAGGTGTTGGCCATGGCTTGGCCTTCGTTGTCTCCCGAACTAAGGATTCGAGCTTTGGATGTTTGGTTATCGCGTACGGCCTGGGCTAATGATTTGCTAAATCGTATTGAGCAAGGTCTCGTGAAGGCTGGGAGTTTGGAATTAGGGCAACGCGATCGTCTCTTGAGGTATCCAGACGCGGCGATCGCCGGGCGTTCTCAGCGATTGCTGCTAGGGTCCCAAGCATCAACGCGTAAGGAAATCGTCGATCATTATCGTCAAGCCTTGAAATTACAATCAGAAGTTGGTCGAGGCAAAACTGTTTACACACGAGCGTGCGCGAGTTGCCACCGACGCGAGAACGATGGGCACGAGGTAGGACCGAACCTAGCGACCGTCACCAATCACACTTCGGAAAAACTGTTGATCAATATCCTCGATCCGAATGCTGATATTCAACCTGGGTATCAAGCTTACAGTGTTTTGTTGGAAGATGGGGAAGTGCTCTCGGGACTGCTAGCCGGGGAAACCGCCAACAGCATAACGATCAAACTAGTCAATGGGTCAACACGAACCATTTCTCGATTGGAAATTGAGCAGCTTCGCAATTCTAATGTGTCCTTCATGCCCGAGGGGCTTGAAGCAACATTGACCCAACAAGACCTATCGGACCTGATCGCATTCTTGCAAAGCCCCGTGGTGGATGGGAAGCCATAATCAGAAAGGGTGAATTGTATCTTTACTCTCCCCCTGGGAGAGTCGCGAGTCTTGCGAGCGGAGAGGGACCGCACACGTTAAGAATCTTCGACCGGCCCTCCCCGGGCCTGCTCGTTGTATACCACATCTCCGTTTGCGAGTGCGTTTCTGTTCGGTCCCATGCCAGCTTGCCTGGCATGAGCCATAGTTTTGTCGGTTAGCATGCGCCCTAAATGGCTCATTCGTTCTATTTCCGCACTCGCTCGCCGCCTTAGGCGGCGAGCGAGTGCGGAAATAGAGGCTTTGGGGAGGATCGCGACCTAATTTCAAAACTTGTTCACCCATGAGGTGAGCTCATGGGGGTCTGGCGAAAGATGTGAGGTACAACGAGCCGGGCCTGAGAGCCCGACCCTCCCGTAAAAACGGGAGGGCAGCGTGAATATCAAGTTCTACCGAATCAATTTTGCCTACCAGCTTATACCGATGACCACCGCTCGTAAAAAATGCTTCGCGAGACTTTCCAAGATCTGAAAGAGATTCAACTGCACTGCGCCGCAGGCAACCGAAAACAGTTGTGGAGTAGCGGACCCTTTGGTCATTTTTAACGGACCAAGTCAGCGAACACCGCCCGAATGCTCCCCGATTTATCCTGTCGAATCTTTCTCGCAACTCGATTAGCCACTCCAATGCCTGGCACTGGTGTGTGCCACGCCTATTCGAATCTTTCTCGTAAATCGATTAGCCACTTCAATGCCTGCCACTGGAGTGTGCCAATGCCTGGCACTGGAGTGTGGTGT
>Ga0105051_10006051_pt1 | contig 13194 bp, 13 predicted proteins | sample FRY02_FD_78383 | JGI IMG/M metagenome (GOLD analysis project Ga0105051, IMG submission 78383) | Freshwater microbial communities from Lake Fryxell liftoff mats and glacier meltwater in Antarctica - FRY-02 (megahit assembly) | ecosystem: Environmental > Aquatic > Freshwater > Ice > Glacier... | reverse complement strand
GGGCAGCTCCATGCCAACGGCCTTACCGCATTTCAGCAGTTTGTTGCGCTCGCAGCATAATTATGTCCGGGCGATGCCCGCACTCAAATTCCAACAAAATTTGCGACAGAACCCCTTCAGGCTGCCACCGTCTCGCGTAGCTGTAGATGCGGGCGATGTGCTTACCCTGCGCCATGATGGACGCGGGCTGGAGTACCGCGTGGTGCAGGTCAGCGACGGCGAGGACAAGAGGATTGACGCGGTCCGTTCCGACCGGTTGGTCTACGATCTGCCGGTCGGCGGCGCGCGCGGCACCTCTCTTTCGCTTATCTCACCCTTCGGCGGCGCGCTGGTGCAGTTTTTAGATTTGCCGCAGATGTTTGACGATGACCCGTCCTTTCAACCGTTGCTTGCGGTCTATGCATCTCCTTGGCCGGGTGCCTTGGCTGTCTGGCGCTCGGCATCAACAGATGCCTTTACCCAGATCGGATCAATCGATACGCGAGCCAGCTTTGGCACGTTGCTGTCCGACCTTGGTCCTGGACCTTCGGCAGTGTTTGACAATGGTAATGTGGTGGACGTGGAACTTGTCGAAGGTGCGCTGTCGAGCGTCACGGATTTGCAGCTCTTTGCGGGCAGTAACAGCTTTGCGGTGCAAACCGACGACGGGGCCTGGGAGATTGTGCAGGCGAGCGATGTCGAATTGATCGGTCCGCGTCGTTACCGCCTGCAGAGCCTCTTGCGCGGAGTCCGCGGCACCGAGGCGCAGATCGCAGCGGTAAAACCTGCAGGGGCGCGGCTGATCGTGATCAACTCGACGCTGCTGCCGGTGCCGCTGGCCACAACGGATATCGGGATCGCATGGAACTGGCGGCTGGGGCCGATCGGTCTCGACTTCGCGGACCCGAACATGGTCGAGGTCTCGTACACACCAACGGCGGAGGGCCTGCGTCCTTTCTCGCCTGTTCATATTGCCCAGCTCTATCTGCGCGGGCGCCTGCCCGGGGATTACACCATCAGCTGGATCCGGCGTGATCGCGATCTCGGCGCAGACAGTTGGGAGGCGGTCGAGGTGCCAATGTCGGAGACCAGCGAGGTTTACGAAGTCGATATTCTCGACGGCGCAACCGTCAAGCGCACCTTGACAGTTCCCTCACCGCTGGCGCTTTACACCGCCGCGCAGCAGATCGCGGATTGGGGATCCACGCTGGGGCCCGGCGACACCCTTGATATTCGCGTGGTCCAGATATCCGCAGCCGCCGGGCGCGGCACCGCGACGACACAAACCCTGATCTTCTGAAGGACACCCCAATGACCGACACCACCCCAAACCTGCTGCTGCCCTTCATACAGGCGGCGCAGGCCCAAAAGCATATCACCCACAATGAAGCGCTGCGCCTGCTCGATGGGCTGACACAGATTTCTGTGCTGGACCGCAATCTTGCAACACCACCTGGCAGCCCGGCAGAGGGCGCGCGCTACATCGTGGACAGCGGTGCCACCGGCCTGTGGGCTGGATGGGACGGAGACGTGGCGTTTTACGCAGGCGGCGCGTGGCTGCGGCTGCCAGCCCAGACCGGCTGGGTGGTCTGGGTGCAGGATGAAGCGCAGGTGGTCGTGCGGATTGGTGCGGCCTGGACACCACTGGACGACGCAATGGGGCTGCTGTCTCAGGCGGCCAGCGTCGATGTTGCGAAGGGTGCAATGGGCAGTACCACCGGCATGGCGGTGCTGGAGCAGACGCTTTCCGGACTTTCGGGGGCTTCCGTTGCCTCCACCATCGTAATCCCGGATCGGTCCATCGTGCTCGGCGTCTCGACGCGGGTTCTAACGGCGATCACCGGGGCCGCCTCCTTTGACTGCGGCGTCGCAGGCGAGACGGGCAAGTTCGGGGTCGGGCTCGGCACCAACTCAGGAAGCACAAACGTCGGTGTTGTTGGCCCGGAGGCTTTCTATGCGAACACCCCAATCGTTCTCAAAGCGAACGGTGGCAATTTCACCGGCGGCGCGGTGCGCCTCGCCATTCATTACCTCACACTGGGAGCTCCACTATGAGCGATGACACCCCAAGCCGCTTTACCGAAGTTGGGCAAGCTTTCCGCGATCACGGACTGACCGCCGCGATCACCCCGCTGATCGGCGGCTTCCTTGCCCTGATTGCCGCCATCACCCGCCGCGCCTTTACCAATGAAGCCCTGTTGCAGCGGCTCGACCGCGAGCTCATCGCCGAACGCACCCGCGTCGATGCCCAGCGCGCCGAGGACCGCAAGGTCGACGCAGACCGGCTGGAGCGCATTGAAACCGATATTCGCGCGATGCGCGATGTGATGTTCGAGGCCTTCCAGCGCGGCCGAACAGACTGACGCAAGACCACACCACACATCAATCCAACCCACCCGACCCGCCCCAGAGGCGGGTTTTGCATTTTTGGAGACCACCATGCCGACCACAACATATGCCCATTTCCGCGACGTGCCTGAAAGCGCCTGGCGCTGGCCGAGCTTTTCGCCCGCAGAGATCGCCTGTCGCGGGACCGGCGCGATCAAGATCAACACCGAGGCAATGGATAAATTACAGTCCCTGCGCAATCGCCTCGGCAAGCCGCTGATTGTGCGGTCCGCCTATCGCAGCCCTCGCCATAACAGGGCCGTGGATGGAGCGAAGGCCTCCAAACACATGGACGGGATCGCGTTTGATATTGCGATGTCGAACCACGATCCCGCCGCTTTCGCCAAGGCGGCACGCGCCGTGGGGTTTCTGGGGTTCGGCACCTATCCCCGCTCGGGCTTCATCCACATTGACCTTGGGCCTGCGCGTCAGTGGGGCGAGGTGTTTGCCATGCGTGCCTCGGCCTTTGCCGTGGAGGTACCACCGGCGCGCGAGGTGCTGTACGAGAGCCGTACACTGCGTGGGACAGGGACGGCTGGTGTCGCGACTTTGGGGGCCGCGGGCGTGGAAGTGGCGCAGGACGTTCTGGCAGAAACCCAATCCGCCATCCTGCCACTGATGCCCTATCTCGACACCCTGCGATGGGTGTTCATCGCGCTGGCGCTCGCAGGGATCGCTGTTGCGGTTTGGGCGCGGGTCGACGACTGGACGCGGGGGCAAAGGTGATGGGCTGGATCGTCACCATCCTTACCGGCGGCCCAGCGCGCAAAGTGCTGGGCTTCCTTGTGACGGCCCTCACCATGACCCTATTCCTGCTGAACCTCCGCCGCGTCGGGGAACGCGCCGGGCGTCTGGCAGAGCGTCTTTCAACATCGGAGAAGACCCATGAAATCCAACGCCAGATGCTGGACGCCGCCAGCCGCCGTCCTAATGGCCGCGACGATCTTCTTGAACGCCTGCGCGATGGCGGGTTCTGAGGCTCCCCCCAGCGCCTGCCCGCCGGTAGTAGACTACAGCCGTCCGCAGCAGGCGCGGTTGGCAGACGAGGTGGCCAGGCTGCCGGAAGACGCATTGATCATTGACTGGCTATCGGATTACGCAGTTCTGCGTGGTCAAGCAAAGGCGTGTGGGCACTGACAATCGTGGTATTCAAATTGATGGCGTACTGTCTTCCTTGCCGCTAATCTGCGCCCATGACCCCAGAGGATGAAAAACGCATTGCGGCAAAGCTCGCCAAGACAATGGCGATGCTGTGCGTGCGCAACACGCAACTTGAAACGCTACATGCCGGCCCAGCGCCCATCACCCGGACTGGCGACTATTCGGATGTCTTTGTTCTCGACGCCGATGCTCGGCGCATCCCCTGGACGGAAGTCTCGCGCATCAATGACATCGAGATGCGCGATCTGATGCGAGATATCATCAACAGGCTATACACGTTTCATCTGGAGGCCGACGATCCGAAACTCCAGGCGCAGATCGAGCGCTGGATGGGCGTCGCGTCAAAATGGGACGAGCCGGAAATCGATGAGCGAATGATCAGCGGCAGTAATGCTGCTGGTACCTGAGACGTCGTGCCAACTGTGACGTTTCTTGAACGAACGCGCCTACGCCACTACCGAGTAGAAGGGTTTGCCCCAATCCTTGCCCGGATCGTCCATCATCAGGTCGACAAAAACCGGCATCAGGAAGGTGAAGATGGCGCCACCGTCGCGGACTTGCGCCAGATTTATACCACAGGATACGTAGGTGGAACTTCTCGACGATTACGTCCGAAAACAAGCAATGAAGATGTCTTGGCAGTCACTTTTTCTGCCCCGTCCAAAATCAGCTATAGCCTTCCTGACCAAATTTAAGAATGCTGCTTCCTTCATTTTCCTTAAAGCCACTGTGGCTGGAAACATCCCGAGAATAATCCGCATATCAAAGCGCAGGTTCTTGCAAAATCCAGTTTGTGGCCGTTTCATATTGCCGACCTAGGTTTAAAACATTTGCATCTTGGCCCCGATGCCCGATTAATTGCAGCCCCATTGGGGTACCCCCGGCACCAAATCCAGCAGGAACACACAGCGCTGGCAGACCTGTCAGTGAGGCTGGCACCACGACTTCCATCCAGCGGTGATAGGTGTCCATTGCTGTTTCGCCAATCGCATTTGGCCAATACAGCCTGGCATCGAAGGCAAACAGTTGAGCCGATGGCAAGGCCAATATGTCCACGTCCATGTCGGCAGTGCAGCGGAACCATGCTGAGCGTGTGACACTTGCTTTGTGGATCGCGTCGGCCGTCACTGTAAGGCCACGCTCAATTTCCCAGCGCAGCTCAGGCTTGAGCATATCCGGCGACTGAGTGAGCAGCGCGCCAAGGTTGCAAGCAATTGTCCAGCTTCTGAGCAGTGTCCATGACTCCCAAAGTGCCTCTGCTGAGAAAGGGGGTGCCACTTCGGTGACGCTGTGACCTAAACCTTCAAAAACTTTAACTGCTTTTTCACACAGATCCAGGACGCCGGGTTCCATAACATAGGCACCACCCCAATTCTTAAGCCAACCAATCTTCAATTTCCGTACCGGTCTGCCGGGGTGATAAGGTCCGCTGGAGTGCGGATGTCTGCTATCAACCGCGGACTGCACGCCAAGCAGCAGCTCCAGATCGCGGACAGAGCGCGCCATTGGGCCGTCAGTAGAAAGTTGCGACAAGAACATATCGCCCAGGCCTCCGCCTGCAACCAGCCCGTAGCTTGGCCGAAATCCAAAGATATTGTTCCAACCAGCCGGATTGCGCAAAGACCCCATCATGTCCGAACCATCCGCCAACGCCACCATCCGACTTGCCAGTGCGGCGCCTGCGCCTCCGCTTGAACCTCCGGCTGAGCAATTCTGGTCATATGGATTACGAGTGACGCCATAGACGGAGTTATAACTATGCGAACCGAGACCGAATTCGGGTGTATTGGTCTTGCCGATGATAACGGCGCCAGCTTTGCGCAGACGCGCAACCATCGGGCTGTCTGTGTTTGGCACGTAGTTCCTGTAAACCGGCGAGCCATAGCTGGTTATAATTCCCGCAGTCTCGGCCAGATCCTTAATCGCAATCGGCAGACCTTGCAGCGGTCCAAGTGGCGCGCGCCCGGCCTCTTCGAGGAGAGTTTCGCGCGTACGCAAGGCAACGATAGCGTTGATCCGAGGATTTATCTCTTCGATGCGGTCAAGTGTTTCTTCCATCAGCTCTCTCGCACCGATTGTTCCGGCCCGAAGGGCAGCCAGCTGATGGGTGGCATCCTCTTTGATCATCATGCACATTCACTTCTTGCGGGGGATGGGATTGGGCTAAAGGCGTAGGCGATGGTGTTGCCAAGGACTGAAGCATCTATAAACGCAGATACCATCGAACATCCTGCAAAATTCAAAATGTCGGTGGCGAGTTAACCCAAAGGACCACTGCTTGTCGGTCTGTTGTGTTCTGATAGCTGTGCGGTAAATCAGAGCGAAAGAAGAACGAATCCCCCTCGCTAAGTACATGGCGTATATCGGCAACAGTAAGGTTGATTTCGCCGCTGATAACGTAGCCCACTTCTTCGCCCTGGTGACGGATCATGCCACCATTGCTGGCGCCGGGGCCGATAATATGGATGTTGCCTTCAAGTGTGCGGTTGGCGGCGTAGGGGATTAAGCGTTCCAGGCGGATGCCAGCATCATTCTGGCCATTTCTGATGGTTACCGACTGCCGCCCGGCCGCCTTGTAGACCACGAGATCCTGATCATCTTCGGTGTTGAACAACGCCGCGATGCTGGTGTCCAATGCCATGGCAACGCGGTGCAGCATGTTTAGGGATGGCATGACCTTACCGCACTCAATTTTAGACATCATGCTTTCCGAACACCCTACAGTGTCGGCGACATCCCTCAAGCGCATCTTCTTGACGAGTCGGGCATGTCGCAGACGGGCGCCAAACGCGTCGACGTCGCGCAACTCTGTGACGGTCTGCGCTGAGTCGGGTAGAATTTGCGATCCGTTAACGTCCATTCCGTCTTTGCTCCAAGGTCAGAAAGCGCATCAGTCTGGGGGGGGTATGCATTTCCATTTGGCTTCGTTACCAGGTTCCTTGACCTCGGAAACGTTCTCGGCCAATAAGTTCAAGTCACTTGACAAGCAGTCAATCACAGTTACTCATAAGTCTTAAGGAAGTAAAGTTCATCCGCCGAACGATAACGAAGCTTGGGCGTCAAAAAACAGGGAGCAGTGATGGCCGACCAGAAGCAGCGCCGTGAGGCGATAGTGAAGATTGCCTGCATCCAGATGGAGCCCATCGTAGGCGAAAAAGATCGCAACATCAGCCACAGCATCAGCCTGATCGAGCAGGCTTCTGATGCTGGCGCCAAGTTGATCGTACTGCCAGAGCTTGCCAATTCCGGTTATGTCTTCAAATCGCGGGAAGAAGCATTCGATTTGGCTGAGGAGGTTCCGGGCGGTGCTGCGTGTGATGCGTGGATGGAGGTTGCCCGCAACCGCAATTTGTATATCGTCGCCGGGATAGCAGAGCGCGAGGGAGATTTGTTATATAACTCTTCGGTCGTGATTGGGCCTAAGGGCTATATAGGCACGTTCCGCAAGGTGCACCTGTGGAACGAGGAAAACCTTTATTTCGAACCGGGCAATCTTGGCTTTCCGGTGTTCAACACGCCAATCGGTCGAATCGGAACGTTCATTTGCTATGACGGATGGTTCCCTGAAAGTTATCGGTTGTGTGCGCTTCAAGGGGCGGACATCATCTGCATTCCGACAAACTGGGTGCCAATTCCTGGTCAGGACCCCAAGCGTGAGGCGATGGCGAGCATTCTCGTGATGGGCTCTGCGCACTCCAACTCTGTCTTTGTTGCCGCCGCGAACCGGGTCGGAACAGAGCGTGGCCAACCTTTTGTAGGTCAAAGCCTGATTGCAAGTTACACTGGTTGGCCCATTGCCGGCCCGGCAAGCGCGACATCAGAAGATATCCTTTATGCCGAGGTGAACTTGGCGGATGCACGCCGCAAGCGGAACTGGACAGAATATAACCAGATCCTGCGTGACCGGCGGACTGACGTTTACGACGAGATGCTGGGTGCCCCGGTTGATCCGGGCTGGTATTAGGCCCGGCTTCGAAAGAGAGAGACTAAAAAACAAAACTCAACAGGGATGATCGAAATGAACAAGATTACGTCGAGCGGCGCGAACCGTCGTTCGGTCCTCAGGGGAATGACAGCGCTGGCGGCAGCGCCACTTGCGATGCCGTTTCTCAGCAATGCGGCCCATGCGGCGGATGCCATCAAGGTGGGTGTCATCTCGCCGTTGACGGGGGCGTGGACAGTTTATGGTGCTGCCCACATGGCGGGCTTTGAGCTTGCGGTTGAAGAGATCAACGCGGCGGGTGGCGTAAATGGCCGGCCGATGGAAATCATCGTTGGCGATTCCAAGACTGAGCCGCGCATCGTGGTAGAGCAGGCCAATCGCCTGATCCGCCAAGAAAGTGTTGATTTCCTGGCTGGCACTTTCTCGAGCGCGGAACGCAACGCGGCCGGTCCGGTCGTGCAGCAGGCCGGCAAGTTGCTGCTTTACCCGACCTTCTATGAAGGCCAGAGTCAGGAGCAGTATCCGGGCGTCTGCAACAAGAACATCTTCATGTGCGGACCCGAGCCGTCGCAGCAGGTCTGGCCGCACGTCGAATACATCGTCAAGAACCACGGCAAGAAGTTTTTCCTGATCGGCTCGGATTACGCATGGCCGCGCGAGACGAACAAAATGTTCAAGGAGAAGTTTGCCGAATACGACGGCGAGGTCGTGGGCGAGGTATATATCCCCTTCAACACCCCAGAATACGAATCCGTGCTGCGTGACATCCGCAACTCTGGTGCCGAAGTGATCTTCCACTCGCTTACTGGCAGCGACACCGTGAATTTCCGGCGTCAGTTCCATGCTGCTGGCATGAGCAAGGATATCACCTTGTGGACCGTGGACGACGAAGAGGTGGTCACCTCTGGTTTGGGTGCGGAGGTTTCGGCTGGAACCTACGTCAGCTTTGACTATTTCATGTCGATCGAGACGCCGAACAACAAGGTTTTCCTGGACAAACTGTTCAAGAAGTTCGGCAATGAGACATTGATGAATACCGTGGGTGTGGGCATGTACAACGCAGCGCATCTGCTGGCGCAGGCAGTCGCTGCGGCGGGCACTACCGACACCGACAAGGTGCGCGATGCGCTGCGTGGGTCGTCATTCGCAGGCGCACCGCAAGGTTCGATCACACTCCAAGCCGCGGATCATCAGGCGATTCTACCATCTTACTTGATGAAGGTCCGCGAGGGGTGGACTTCGGTCAATGACATGTTCGAGCAGGTTCAGTTCTTTGACAAGGTCATTCCTGCGCCAGCCCGGTGTGATCTGCCGCTGTAAGACACGCCGATACGACATTAGCCAGCCGATATTGGCTGGCTAGTACTGAAAAAAGCAGCTTGGAGGTAGAGCGTGTCATCACTTGTCGGCGTGCTGATCGACGCGACCTTAATCACGCTGATCCTTGCGCTCGCTGCGTCCGGATTGGCTGTGGTGTTCGGACTGATTGGTGTAATCAATATGGGCCACGGCGCGATGCTGACGCTGGGGGCGTATTTCACATGGGCCGCCACCACGGCAGGCCTGCCCTTCATCGCTGCGGTGCCCGTTGCTGCGCTCAGTGTGGCAGTGATTGGTCTTATACTGGAACATGTGCTGATCCGGCATTTCTACTCAAGGCCGTTCGAGACGCTGCTGCTGACCTGGGGCTTCTTCATGGTATCGACCGAAGTCATCAAGATTGTTTTTGGTGCGGATTTCCGCTCGGTCGCCAACCCACTTCCCGGAACCCTCGAATTCGGCGGATTGCAGATCCCGGCATACCGCGCGCTTGTCGCAGTGCTGTCACTTGTCATTCTGCTGACCATAGGCATCATCTACAAAAAGACCACCTTCGGTTTGCGTGTGCGTGCGTTGGTCCAAAACCAAGAGGTGGCAAGCCTTTTGGGCCAGGATTCCGCATTTCTTTATAAGCAAGTGTTTGTGGCAGGTGCGTTCCTGTCGGGCTTGGCGGGTGCGCTTATCAGCCCGATGTTGTCGATCGACCCTTATATCGGGAATGTCTATCTGGTTCGGTCATTTTTCGCTGTCACCCTTGGCGGGCTTGGAAGGCTGGTCGAGGGAACGATCTTGGGCAGTTTCGTTATTGGGGGCAGCGAGACCATATTTGCCCTGACCACCAGCCAAGTGTTTGCCCAGACAATCGTCTTTGTGTTGGCGGTGGTGTTGCTCCGCTTCTTTCCGCGCGGCCTGCTGGCCGGCCGATCCTGACGGAGACCGATCACATGACACACACCGACTTGCCCAACGCCACGCCTGGTTCGAATGTACGCTTCGGGGCTGAAATAAAGTTGGCCTTTGCCGTGTTTGCGGGTATGGCCTTACTGCCGCTGTTTATGTCCGGCTATCTTGTTTATATTCTTCCACAATACATGATTTTTGGTGTGCTGGCGATGTCGCTGGCACTGTTGTGGGGGGTGACAGGCATCCTCAGCTTTGGCCAAGCCGGCTTTTTCGCTATCGGTGGCTATGCCATCGGGCTTATGACGGGAGGGGCGCTTCCATTTGGTGGGCTTATCCTTGGCCTCGTGGCGGCTGTGTTGCTGGGCTATCTGGTCGCGGCGCTGATCGGCTACTTTCTGTTCAGCGCCGGGGTGCGCGACGCTTATTTCGTGCTTGTGACATTGTCACTTTCGATTGTCGTAGAGCAGATTGCAGTTAGTCAATCGCAATGGACGGGTGGTTGGAACGGAATGTTCATACTGCGCCCCACCATAGACTTGGGGTTTGTACGCCTCGAACTATTTGAAGATGTCCCTGTGTATTACGCGGTTCTGTTGGCGGTGGCCCTGATCTACCTCGGGCTGTATGCGTTCACTAGATCCCGATTTGGTAAAATTCTGGTGGGCATTCGCGAAAATGAGCCGCGGTTGTTGTCGTTGGGCGTGCCCACCGCATTGCACAAAACCGCCGCTTTTGCCCTGTCAGGGGCGGTCGCGGCGCTGGCAGGAGCCATGTATGGTATGCATTCTGGCTTTGTCTCCCCCTCTCTCGGGGGGGTCCTGTTCTCGACTGAAGTCGTGGTCTGGGTGGCGATCGCGGGTCGAACATCACTGATTGGTGCGCTATTGGGAGGAATCATCGTGTCGTCTCTCTCCAATTTTCTCAGTGCAGTTACACCAACCTACTGGCAGCTTGCCCTTGGTCTGATTTTCATCCTGACCATCGCCTTCTTCCGCGGCGGTGTAGCTGGTGCGCTGGAGCGTGTGGTTTCCCGCAGAAAGAGCGCGCAATCATGACCCCACTGCTGACTGTCCAGAATCTGACCAAGCGATTTCAGGGCCTGGTTGCGAATGAGGGGGTCAATTTTTCCTTGTCCGAGGGCGAGATTCGTTCGGTGATCGGACCGAACGGGGCTGGAAAGTCCACCTTCATCAGCATGATTTCGGGACACCTTTCCCCGTCCGAAGGGCAGATCGTGTTTCGCGGCAAGGATATCACCGCGTTTGATGTGCAACGGCGGGCGAGGCTTGGTATTATTCGAAAGTTCCAAACGCCTTCCGTATTTTTAAGCCTGACGGCGCGCGAGAACATAGAACTGGCGGTTATTGCGTCTGGCACGCCTTCTACAAAACAGAATGGGCGGATCGACGAAGTTCTCGATCTGGTGCGGATGACCGCTCTTGCCGACAGCGAGGCGGCCATCCTTTCGCATGGTCAACGGCAATGGCTTGAGATCGGACTTCTGCTTGGCGCCCGTGCTCAGCTCTTGTTGCTGGACGAACCTACGGCAGGAATGACAGCAGAAGAAACGCAAGCGACCGTCCAGCTGATCCGGTATCTTACGCAAGAGCTGCGGCTGTCGGCCATCATCATCGAACATGATATCAACTTCATCCGCGACCTGAAGGCACCGATCACTGTATTACATCTTGGCAAGGTGTTCTGCGAAGGTATTTTCGAAGATGTGTCGGCAGACCCTCATGTCCGAAACATCTACTTGGGCGAGGAATAAGGTGGACATTGTTATAGATCAGGTGCGAGCCGGTTATGGAGGATCGGCGGTTCTGAAAGGACTGACGATGAAGGTGAAAGCCGGCTCTATTCTGGGTGTCCTGGGCCGCAATGGTATGGGTAAGAGTACCCTCGTGCGCACCATCTCCGGACTAAACATCCCCACAGCCGGAACTGTATTTGCAGGTGGGACGGACATTACGCGCCTGCCGCCGCATAAAAGGTCCAGGCTAGGCATTGCGACGATCGTTCAGGGAAGGGGAATCTTCCCGCAGCTGACCGTGCGCGAAAATCTGGAGATGGGGCGATTGGGGGCACCCGCCAATGCGCCATCGCGTTTGACCGATGTGCTGGACTATTTCACCCGTCTGGGCGAACGTCTGGACCAGAAGGCGGGCACGATGAGCGGCGGTGAACAGCAGATGCTGGCTATAGGTCGCGGCCTTATGACCCACCCCAAGGTGATGCTTCTGGACGAACCCTCGGACGGAATCATGCCCGTGCTTGTCCATCAAATCGCCAAAATCCTAATCGAGATTAACCGGACCCAGAACCTCACTATTCTGATCGTAGAACAGAACGTGCCGATGGTTTTCCGCATGACGGACCGATGCGTGATCATCGAGAACGGAGCCGTCGTAGCGGAAGGGAACCGGGCAGAGCTGGAGGCGACCGACGCGATGCGAGAATACCTTGCGATTTGATCTGCCTTGTTGCTGGGGATGCCCGAAATGATCCAGCTTGATCCTGTCCAGTTGACCACGCGCCTTGTGCGACACAACACGGTAAATCCGCCGGGTAACGAACAAGCCTGCATCGAAGATCTTGCCAACATCCTGTCTGATGCCGGCTTTGAGACGACCCTTGTGCCCTTTGCCAAGGGGCGTCCCAACCTGATCGCGCGTCTGGGTGCCGGGCAGTTGGACAGACCGGCCCTGTGCTTTAGTGGGCATGTCGATACGGTACCCCTTGGGGATGAGCCTTGGTCCTTCGATCCGCAGGGTGGTGAACTGCGCGATGGCCGGGTGCTGGGACGTGGCACATCTGACATGAAGGCCGGAGTCGCGGCCATGGTCATCGCCTGTCTCCAAGAGCGCGAGCATTTGCGCGCCGGGCCAGGCGCAGTTCTGGTGATCACCTCGGCGGAAGAAACTGGGTGCGAAGGGGCTGCTGCGGTTGCAAAACACTTCGACCTTGGCCAGATCGAAGGCGTGATCGTGGCCGAGCCAACCAACAACTTCCCTTATTTCGGGCATAAGGGGGCGCTCTGGCTTGAAGCGATAGCCATTGGCGTTACAGCGCACGGGTCGATGCCAAATTTGGGCGTCAATGCGATTGACAAGGCTGTCGACCAGATCCAACGACTGCGCAACTACGCATTTGCTCCGACACCCCCCGCTGCGCTTGGCGCGCCCACGTTGAACATCGGGCAGATCCACGGTGGACTGAACATTAACTCGGTCCCGGATCGATGCAGTTTCACGTTAGATCTGCGCAGCAACGAACAGATGAACCAAAAGGCGCTGTTGGAGGAACTGCGGGACTTCTTCAGCACAGATCTAGTGCTTAACGAGATAATGAACATCCCCAGCGTCTGGACTGCCCCGGACACAGCCTTTGCGCAAAGGGTCACATCGGCGTGGAAGAAGGTGACTGGGCAGAAGATGCCGGATCTGCACGTCGCTAGCTATTTTACTGATGGAGCGGTCCTGCAAGGAGCACACAAGCGC
>Ga0105051_10006045_pt1 | contig 13198 bp, 6 predicted proteins | sample FRY02_FD_78383 | JGI IMG/M metagenome (GOLD analysis project Ga0105051, IMG submission 78383) | Freshwater microbial communities from Lake Fryxell liftoff mats and glacier meltwater in Antarctica - FRY-02 (megahit assembly) | ecosystem: Environmental > Aquatic > Freshwater > Ice > Glacier... | reverse complement strand
CTGTGAAACAGTTGAGGTTGATGTCCATATATCCATAAGCATCCGGGTCTAAATTTCGCAGTTTGTCTTTGATGATAGTTGTTTTGCCAGTTCCAGCACCTCCAACTAGCATGACAGCACGCCGATTCTCCATAAGGAAATCCAAAAGCTTCGTGATTCGCAGCGTTTCAGCTGTTGCAACGTAGATGTTTCCAAAAACAGAGGTAGGGTCATGTTTGTAGGGCTCAACTACAGCAGTCCAATTGTCGAACTGCATGGTTTCGTCATTGACAAAAAAGTCAAACACTTGACCACCTTCAGGGATTTTCAGGGCCTCGCCGAATTCAGTCCTAAACCATTTGTCAAAGTTGCCACGGTAATCATTCTGCTTGTCTGAGGTCAGTGTGCCAGCAGCAGCCCAGACCAGAGAGTATGTAAACATTTTTCCGAGTAAGGCCGTGCCTTGATCCACCCCAATCACCTTGACCTTCTGAAAAAATTCCTCGCCATTTCCAATGAGCCCCTCGAGCAGATAGCTTAAACACTGCACCATGGTAATCTCTCGAACAGGCACGATAGTTTTGGCCTCCTTCTCCAGCCAGGTGAAGACTTTTTGAGCATATTTGTCGAAGAGGGTCGTCAGATGAGTTCGTTCTAGCTCAAACTCACGATTTCCGATCCAGCTCTTGACGTACGGCTGCCAGCCAATATCATTACCGTTCAAAAAGATGACACCACCCCGAGAAACAGTCGCCGGAGAGGCCTGGCTCATATTCTCAATCTCGAGCAACAAACGCATCGGCGGTGTTAAAGGAATGCGCTCGTTGCTTGCCAATGTAAGTGTTTTATTGTCGTCCATGACGGTATTCATGGATTCAATCCACTCGGCATCAATATCGCCATCGAGAACAAGATACTCATGTTTGACTGTGAAACAGTTTGCCAAATCGCGGAAAATCTGTGAGAGAAGTCCATCCTTCCACTCTCTTGTGGCGGGATGGATATAGCCATAGAGCTCATTACGGGTGACTGATTTTGGGTTGAGAACATTGATCGTCGACTTTTCACCGAACAGATTCTCGGCCTTTGAAAGTACACGGATGAGTTCGGACTTGCCGCAACCTGCAGGACCAATAAGAAAGACGGACCATCGAACAGCGAGAATCTCTCGGAGCTGTGAAGCCTTGAGGACAAAGATCTCTCCTGCCTGCAGGTTGACAGCCTTGGCAGCTTCTATGATCTTCTCTTCAAACGCCGTCTCCCGAGCACGCACCACGAATTCGCGAGTTTTCGGGAACAAATCATCGATCATTCCCACAAAAATGCCGACATCATCAGCAACCAGCTTGCCGAGATTGAAGTCACGGAGAGCTCGCAACAACACTCTGTCCTCAGAACTTTCCCGATCAGCACGGAGCATGCCACCAGCAACGTTCAACGTCGTCTTCACCGCACGCAGCTTCCAATCATAGTGCTTTTGCGGAGATAATAATGCCTCGCTAAGACGATAGAGAATCATAAACTTCTTTGCAAGGACTTTACCCATGCTGTAGCCCTCCGACATAAGCATGATCTCACAGATAAGATCCATGTCGGGTGTGATCATTGCACACGGCCGGAAGAGAGCTTTCACACTTTCGGGAAGTTCAGTGCGGCCAGCATAACCCGGGTTCATCGTAATATATGCACTGCAGAAAGGGCTGTGGCACAGCATAACATCCTCGTCTTCAAAAACAAAGCGATGCTTTTGGCCGCGAATGGCATCGAGGATACACTTCCACTGTGTCGATGTAACAGAAAGCACTGAGATATCTATGCGATTAAACTCATCGAAGCATCCCCAAGCACCTGCCTGGGAAAGACCTTTAAAAATCTGACCCATGCTCTTGTAATCCATCTGGTCAGAGCAATTGAAAACATATACCATGACGCCAATGGCACGCCCAAGATCCTTGGTGGTTTCAGTCTTACCCGTGCCCGCGGGGCCAGCAGGAGCACCCCCGAGAATCAAGCGCATAGCTTGCGTCAAAGTGATGTAGCACCGATCTGTGAGCGGAGTCACAACCAGGCAGCCACAATTGCCGATGTACTCATATCCAAAAATGCAGAAGTAGTCGCAGATGTCGATTCTACACAGATTGGTTTTGTCATCCATCTGGAATTTCAATTGTGATTTCCACGCAAAGCACTGATTGTTCTCGGCCTTGGTATCCATCAAGTACTGCACAATATCACGCGCGTGCACATCGAGCGTGACGAGGGTGATAATTTTCTTGCGATCATTGCCGGTGAGCTCGCCGAGGATCAATTCCGCATACTTGTTTAATGTCGCGATTTGTTTTGCATTGTAGTCTGACATGGAATTTGCATTCCCCTCCTCAAGTTGGTCAAACGAAAAATTGATGTCCTCAGTATAGACAATTCTGCAGACGACTGTGCAGAGCATGGCACACCAACCGAAAATAAATTCATGCCGCGGCTTGTCATCAAACGCGCTCACCGAATCCACCAGCAGTCCCTTCAACTCGTTGTGCGTGTGATGCGTGAGTGCGTCCATCCACACCTCCACAGCGCCTTCACACACGAACGAATTCGGCCACGACACGAACTCATTCTCTCCACTGTACATACCCACCGATTTTTTCGTGGGCTCGCCATTCTCCTTTTCAAACTCCAACGTCTTGATATTATCAAAACACTTGGGTAGATGTTTGAGGACCAGCTGTGGATTGCTCCCTTTGCTCAGAATGTCCAGCAAGTCAGCAGCAGCCACGAAGTAGAAGCGGGGGTACGCTGCACGTTTGGTCTCAAGATAATCCGACAGAGCCTTCTCGCACTTTTCGAGCGACTGAAGCATATTCTCGATGCTCTCAAGTCGGCCATCAAGGTTGCAAGCTTCGACAGCATTTGGCAGGTCCGGTGCCGACTTCATCATTTCTTTCCATTCCGTATCAACTGCTTCAAAGCGTTTGGACTCCTCAGGAAGCTGTACACGAATGTCGGCAGAGCCTACAAAGATACTCTGTAGGTTGGACCACTTGGACTGCACTTCCTTCCATGCATTCAGTGTCACGTCCACCATTCCTAGTTTCCGCTGCCACGTTTGTACCTGGTCCAAAAATGTCTGGTTTCCTTGCACATACTTGGAAGCCATTAAATTCTGAAGTTGCATGGAGTTGTCTTCAAGCACCTCAAGCAACGTCTCGTCAATCGAGAGCAAGTATCTTTCTGTGCCCTCGACCTCACACGGGAATTGCAGCTCTTGCGTCTTCCACGTGTCGGACAGTTTTTTGAGCTGCTTCTCAATAGTCAACTCCTTTTGTGCGCGGTCAACAATTTCCAAGACATCATCTTCAAACTGGTGCAACTTGAGATCAAGCAGATTCCCAAGGCTAAAATTGCTGCCCATTTGGAACGTGGTACCCGTTGTTCTCATGAGCTGCTTCCAGTGGCGATCGCGCATTGCCGGGTGGTGCAGCTCCTCGACCAAGGGCAGCGACGTTTGCATGTTCTTAACAGCATCCTCCAGACCTTTGTATGCAGGCCAGTTCTTGACTTCTCTTGGCGCGGTTTTGATCTCCTTTGCGAGCTTTTTGCTTTCCTCCTGAAGCATCTCAACATTAATTTCATCCCATTTGGTCTTTCTCCACTCCGAGAAGGTAAGAGTGACCATTCCAATCATATCCCAGACCTGTTTCAGAAACTTGGCCTCTTTTACACACTGATCAATCTGCCGATATTCCATGACATAAAGCTCGAAGAGCTCTTGCATCTCATTGAGACGCACGGCATCCTTTTGGATTTCAATCAAGCTCTTAAAAGGCAGCTCAGGTACGCCGTGATGCATCTTGTCAATGTCATCGTATGCCTGCTCCCACTCCGACGAGTACTCGTAGGGCATGTTCTTTTTGAAATAATTGAAAAAGTCCTCTGCCTTGAACTCGAACTCCTTGGCGTCTCGCTTAACCTTTTCGGCTTGCTGGCTCTGCTCGTTCGAGTGCCTCTCTTTCGTTAGTGTCGCCTTCTTCTTCAAACTATTCCATGAACTGTTGATAATAGTATCCAGTCCCGAAACAATATCACCAGGCGTGGCCACGCCATGTCGGGAAAGAAGCGAAACCGTGTTTTTGAGGGGCTCAAACATGGCCTCTGAGCTGTCTGTACGTTTTCGCACGTCTCTGAGATGGCCCATGACTTGAAGCATACTATCCTGGTCCTTGACGTCAGTATCCAGCGCGGTTTCAGTATCAGAAATAAATTCTGAAAGGTTCGTAACGCGCGATATGACCTTGTTGAGCAAGTAGTCCTGGAACGAATGGATCCACTTGGAGAGGCATGTAGATAGCGCATTCCTAACAGGTTTTGCATCAATTCTCAGAAAGGCAATTGTTTTGCTGCTAGGCAGCTCGTGAATTTCATCTTGTAGCTGTCTATATTTTGCAATCTGAGCGTCAAACGCCGCCAACGAAGGATCCGAATCAACAGCAGTTGGAGCATCGTTCTTTTCGTCCTTCAAAAACTGCTGAAAGGCTTCACTGATGTCTGTTGTCCACAGATAGGAATATTCTACAAAGCACTGACGGAAAGCTTCACACTGCTGCTCAGTCGAGGCAATCATCTTGCTGGCCTGTGACACGTTGTAGCGCACCATAATGTTCTCCTGTATGTCCCCCAGATAGTCTCCGTCAAATTCAGCCGTGTCAAGACGGTTCACCAACGTCGATGCATTAATAAAGCCATTGATCCAGCCAATAAGAATGTCGCGCATGCCGTCCTTGTTGCCAGTGGCACCCATGCGAGGTTCGTAGGCAACGTCGGGAGGCGCCAATCGGAGTTGAATATCGAGCAACGGATTCACATCGTTTTGGTTCAAGTATTGTGCGTCGATCTGATTTTTGAAGTAGCGCATAGATGCCATGATTGCTGCTACAATGCCGTCAATGACGATTTGATTAACGTAGTCGACGTAAGTGCGCCATGCGGGCACCGTTTTGTTGATCTTGAGCACTTTGAGTGTGCTCTCAAGACGTTTTTGCATCTCTTTACCCGCCAGGTCGAATGCGACATATCGCGACTTGATGTGCGTGGTGAACATCTCGCAGTACTCAGAAACACTGTAACTTTTGACAGCCTTGCGATCCATCATTACTTGCTGCGCAAAGGCTGTAAGTAGTACCTGTGTCTCTTTCACGTTGGTCTTGCACGTATTCAACACAGAATTCGCATCCTTGACATCTCTCATGGTTTGCTTGACAAAATCATCAATGTTGTGGCTCTTCCAATTGAGATGTTTGAGACCCTTGAGAAGGACCTTGTCGATACTGTCAAGTTTAGCCTGCACCAAAGGCCGCTCGACGTCAAGAAGAGTCGCGATGATGTTGTTGTAGATGTTAACAATCAGCTCAAGGTTGCCAGTGTGCTGGCGGAAAGTCTCGACCTTGTTGTAAATTTGCAGGGCAGACTCTGGGATATCAATCAACTTCAGAGTCTCTGTTTTGGTGTCATTGAGTAATTTGAAGTACTTGACTTCACGTAGAAGACAAACAAGTGCCGGGTCGAAGTTGACGCGAATAACAATTCCTTCGTCATCCTCGCCATCGAGTCCCTCTCGTCGCAACAGGTGCTGTTTCAGTTTAGCGTCAGATGTCTGTCCTAGCTTTTCACACCACTCCCGAACGTGTTTGTCTTCAAACTCTTGTAAACTTGTAATCAAAGCCTCATATGCACGAGTAACTTCGATCCCCTCCTTGCCCTCAATAATTGTCTTGCCGATACCCTGGAAACGCACCATGGGTTCATCAAGGCGTTGGCGGAGACCACGGACCCAACTGACCGCGCCAGCACGCGGAGGGCAGTTGCTGTTGACAGGTGGATCAACCATGCCCAACATGAAAATTTCTTGTGACTGCCGGATATCTGCGGCATATGCCTCAAGTAAATCGGGATGCTTGTTCTCCAGGTCTGCAGAAATGACGTTTCTTTCGAGAAGATTTTCAAAACCCTCGAGCAACTTGAATACCGTCATTACTGTCGTGCTGTCATCCATGGCTTGCATGATAACAGACGCTATTCGTCGCTCGAGATCCTGTACCACAAGACGAAAGGTGTAAAAATCATCGTCAAACTGTTTTATGTCCACAGACAAAATATTGTACTCGGCAGTTGTAAATGGTATGATGGCCAAACTGAAATCGGTGGAAATCTGCTGTACACTGACAGTGAGAACTTTCCCCTTCGTGCCTCCAATCTCAACTCTGCCAAGCTTGCCAAACTGCAAAATCGTCTGCATGAGGTCGAGCACATCGTGACATCGCTCAAGGAAGGAGTCCATTCTTGCAAAGAGAGCGCTATTTTGGAAAATCCACGGCCGCGATGGACATTCTTCATTGGCTCGTGTTTTGTATTCAAAAAAGACGCTCTTGAACGAAATGCAAACCCGCAAACTTTCCTTGAGCAGATCAACTGCATCTTGAGGTTCAATCTCGAGTATGGGTTTCTCGGTCAAATACACCTCAGCACGCATTATTATGACATTGCAAATTTCGCGAATGAGAACCACCATCCTTGTTATTGTGTTGTATTTTTTTGAATGCTTCCACACAAGGAGCATGCAATGAAGCATTGGCTTGAATACTCCCACAAGCTCGTCAAAGGAATTTTGCCTCACCTCAGTCAAGTACGACTCAAGCGCCTTAAGCTGCCTATAATTGTCGTTCGCCTCCTCCTTCGCACCCTTCACCTCCTGACACAGCCTGTTGAAGGCCGGGAAGTAGGTGCTTTTGGTCAGTTCCAGCACTTTGATGACTTTAGCAATCTTGCCCTCAAATAACTGCTCGGAAACACAATTTAGATTCTGAGACTTGATTGCCCAAAATTCAACCTCATAGTCAGGACCCGGGTTCTCTCCCATGAGCAGAGGCGTTTCAGACTCCTGCGCAAGAATGTCGCGAATTTGCGCGCTCCACATGACGACAGTGCTCTCGAGTGCATGTATGCTATCTTTGTCGTGCGCTGACTTCTCGAGGCTTGCATACGATTCCAGCGGAGGCAGAGGCAGAAAAGTCTCTCCTGTCATCTTGCCCACAACAATGTATGAACCTGCAACGATTCTGTTCATGTTCTCTTTTACATCCTTCAACAGCACCTCTGAGAGTGCTTCCTCCACGTGTGGCGCCGATAACATTGGCAAATATGCGTTGCTGAGCACCGTATGCATCAGCTCAACCACATTGGGCCCCACCTCCACACATCGCACGATTTGCCCCATGGTTTCGACTGTCGGCGTATCGTCCGCTGCCTTGTAAAACACCAGGCCCTTCCTCTTTACCGGCTTGTCTGTTCCGCAAACCTCGAGGTCGCCTGAACCATTATCCTGCACCATAAATGCTGCGCCCGACTCAAAGAAGCGGAGCGCTATCTTGACTGCTCATGTTGCGGTGGGGGGAGAGGCACAGCACGCAAATGAGGCTGTCAGCTCCAAAACGGGCAGACATGGTGGCTCCTGCACACGCATAGCGACACGACACATTTGGGAAGGGAGGGGGGTGCAGACAGACCCATGGGGTCCCCCTTCATAAACTTATCCACCTTGTCGGACTTGACCTTGATGCCTGTGTCAACGTGAGTGGGTGAGTATGAGCACGAAACAATCTCTGCTCAACCACATGCACCTGCCACAAGCACAGCACGAGCGCAAAGCAATTCAAGGGTCACACCGGCATTGATCCGACGTTCAAACCAGCCGAGGCGGGGGTCGGGGCCCTCGTCGGCTGCTGCGTCGCCCATGATGTCAACTTTTACTCCATATCGAATACTGGCAAGGGTCCGCGGGGAAATGTTCAACCACAGAGGACCGAGTGTCCTCTTTCCCTTCCACCTACCTGATCAAGCCATCCATTGCCCCCGGCCAGTGTGCCCCGGCAGTTGAATGGATCTATGCAACTGTTTTCGAATTGCCGCGCGCGAAAGATCCAAATCTCACCATGAATTTGTTAGCGCCAAAGATAATCCGCGCCAAGACAATCGGGAGTGGCAAAACATGCCACCCGCCGCATCGGCCACTTCTGAGGGACAGAAGTCTATCATGTCTTTTTTCAAGAAGGTGCGCCCCACCCCCCGTCTGCATCCTGAGGGTGGCGGTATGCACGCGTCTTTCTGTACTCCTGTGCTTGTGGTTGCTGAGGTTCCTTCAACATCATATTGCGGGCAGGTGGCGAGCGCCGCGCCGGCCACGCTGGACGCATCCGCAGCGTCTGCTGCGGCCACACCCCCACCTGTACAGCCCACACGACGATCGGCGGGTCCACCGGAGGCGCCTGCCGAGAAAAAGGGCAAGCGCAAGTTAGAAGGCAGCAGCGACGAAAAAAAAGCCACCAGAAAGACAGCGCCTGCGAGCAGCAAGCGTATCATCAGCCGACCATCGCGGGCTAGCAAAAGTCGCGCACAAGTACAGCTGAAAGAGCGTAATTACTCGTCTGATTCGCTGATGGAGGACTCGGAGGAGGACGACGATGCGGTGGCCACGCAGACCTCGAACGGCAATGACGAGGTTCGAGCGCCGTCGTTGTCGCGCAAGAGCACCCGCAAGGTGCGCTTCAGCATCGACGGCGACGAAGCGCTGCATAATGCTGTAGGCGGTACCCTTTCGCCAATTGCGATTGATGACGATGAGGTCGTGTGCGTGGGCGATGAGCTCGATACGGAGAAGCAGGATGCAATGCGTGCGGCGCGCCAGCTTGCCGCACTGGACGCAGTAGAAGGGGAGCTCGGTTTTCTGCAATATGGTAAGGGCGCCAGAGCACGTGTGAGCATTGCGGTTGATGAACAGGATGACGAGAGTACAGCACCGGGGTCTGCAAATAAAAGACATCGCCAGGTCGTTGTCGAAACTCCCAAGGTGCAATTGACATGGATCTCTGTATGAATGTGTGCTTGTCTGCCTACTTGCTGGAATGCCTGTCTGCCACCTGGCCTGTCTTGTCTGTTGATGCTGCACGTGCATGTGTTTCGCGAGAGGAATTCCCCACATTTCATGCATCTCACTGCAGGTAATTACGACTGCGCCCAAGTCAAGCACCAGCAAAAAGGCTGCCGACTCCAAAAAGGGTGGAGCCGCTGCCAAACATTCATCCAGACGATCAGCTCGGGGTTCTGGAGTGGGCACGAGGGGAGGGGGTGGGGAAGAAAAGGATGAGCTGAAGGACAAGGAGAAAGAGGAGGGAAAGGGAGATCAGGGAAATATCTTTGATCGTATGAAAAAGTGGAAGAAAGCGGAAGAGACGAAGGAGGAGAATGCATGGGAAAAGGCTATTGTGTCATTGGAGGAAATATTTGAAAATGGGGAGCAAGTTGGGGATGAGAAAATGGAATTGGAAGCTCTAGAGGCATTGGAGGAGGTTGCAGGTGTGTCGTGTGCGTGTGGTGTGGTGTGTGAGAGAGAGAGAGAGAGAGAGAGAGAGACAGAGAGAGAGCGTGTGTATTTGTGTGTGTGTGTGTGCTTGTGCATGTGTGGTTGTGTTTGTGTGTGTGTTGTTGTCTGTATGTGTATGTGTGTGCGTGTGTGTGTATGTGTGTGTATGTGTGTGTGTGTGTGTATTTGTGTGTGCGTGCGTGTGTATGTGTGCGTGTATTTGTGTATGCGTGCGAGAGAGAGAGAGAGAGAGTGTGTGTGTGTGTGTATGTTCAGCTGTGTGTTTGCATGTGTGTGTGTGTGTGCGTGGGTTTTTTCGTTTGTTTGTATTTGTGTGCGTATTTTGTACATGACACGTTGTGTGTAATGTGTGTGTGTTGCATATGCGTTGAGTGTGATTTGTGTTGGTGCGTGCGTATGTGTCAGTTCGTGATGAATGTACACCTGACCTGAAGTGCAACGAATAGTTCAAAGAATCAGTCAGAGGAGGAAGGAGACACGCATTTAAAGTTCGTATTTTACATGGATGGTACAATCGTGGAGTCATACTGACTTGATTGAATCATGAGAATATATTGACTGTGTACAAGTGGTGAGATCAGCAGAGCAAGATGATGAGGAGGAAGAGAAGAAAGGGCTGAAAGAGGAGGAGGTGGAGGAGGAGGAGAAGGATGACGACATGTCGTCTTATGAGAAAGAGCGACTCGCGAGAATCAAACATAATAATGCGTTTTTACTTGACCTTGGCATTGATACTGTTCAGGCTCCTGTCACTCCAAAGGTGTGTTTGTGTGCATGTGTGTGTGTGTGCGCGCGCGCGTGTGCGTGCGCGTGTGTGTGTGCGTGCGCGCGTGCGCGTGCGCGTGCATTTGCGTGTGTGTGTGTGTGTGTGTTCCACCAGAAAAGAGATGAAATGGCTTCTTTACTAGTGTACTCGTTACTGTGAGCAGAATATATAGCCTTTATATAAGGGTTCCCTTTCTGTTTGCAGAATAGAGGCTTGTACCCCTAGACACACATTATACAGCCTCTCGGGTACAACATTGGGCGTATTTATATAGCCTTTCCGGTAAAATACTTGGCGCATAAAGAGTTTTGTATACAGTATACGAGATCGGAATAGAAACGAGAATTCCTGCAAAATCTTGACGCCTGGACTCCTCTTGAACAGCCTTGCGATTGAACTATTGGGCTCGTTCAGATATGGGTATACCGCACAAGATCGAAGACGCCTCGACTCCTCTTCAACAGCCTTAAGGCGTACAAGATCGGAGACGGCACGAGAGTCCTGTCCAGTTTATAACAGCACGTATACAGCACTGCGATTCCAGATTTGCCACGCGTAGAGCTGATTTTTTGGAAAACATTCGGAAGCACGAATTATGACGAGCGAGCATTTTCCACACAGGCACGCCCCGCCGCAAAATCTGGAAGGCGCGAGCGCTCGCCACCGACGCCCGGGTCTGCCCTACCTACGCGACGCAGCACACGCGCAGCAAGCGGCGACGCGCAGCTCAGGGGCAAGATTCAGGAGCTCGAGAGTTTGGAGCTGCAGTTGGCAAAATATGCAGAAATCGGCGAGACCGAGGGCGAGACTGAGGCATTTCTAGTTGCGCAGGTGACAAGTTGTGACTGTGTTTAAGAGAACACACATAGATTTGTGTGTGTATATATGTCTGTACAGACATATATGTATATCCACGTATGTGTGTTTGTATTTACAAATACATATGTACACATGTATACATACTATGTATGCATGTATACATGAATACTTACATACTTATGTATGTATACACATGTACATGCATACATACATGCATACATATATTATATACGCATGCATACATACATACATGCATACATATATGACGTACATGCACATATATATGTGCATATGTATATATATGTGATTCCACGTATACGTGTGTGTATGTACTGAAGATTCCACGTATATGTGTGTGTATGTACTGTGATTCCACGTATACGTGTGTGTGTGTACTGTGTATATAAATATACAAATAAATATATATACACGTACGTATTCATGCACGTGTACATGTATACATATATTATAAACGTTTGCATATACAGATACTTGCATACATATATCATATACCTGCACATATTTATATACATATGTATATATGTGTACGTATCGAACACGTGTGCATACTTATAGACACATAGCACAAGCACCCATAAACATGCAGCATGAATTGACTCGTCCCTGAGTGTGACACGTATCATTCATTTGTGTACAAGGATGCATTGTCAAAGATTGTGGAACGTTGCCATCTGCCTCTTCATGTAGTCGATATGTATGCATAAATGTATGTGCCTATACATGTGTACATGCTATATTATTATGTTTACATATGCATTTATGTACATATACGTACACGCATACACACACGCACACACACAAACACTCACAAACCCATACATTACATGCATACACACACGCGATCACAAATGCGAGTTGACCAATTTTGGTGCAGACTTGTGCCTGCATACAACTGAGAGTAACGTGACTGTCGTGACTGAAGTGTAAACACTCTGGTCGTGTCGTTGAGCAGATTGCGCTTTTGAAGGCTGAGATTGAAGAATTGGAAGTGGAGAACTCGGCAAAAAAAGACAAGCTCCTCGAGCAGAACAGTCGCGTTCGGGGCCAGGGGTGGAGGGAGGAGGAGGAGGAGGAGGTAGAGTTGAATTATGATGATTCGTGTGTGAAGCGGTATGAGTGCGAGTCTGTCAAGCTGCGCATGACGCAGGCAGACTTGTCCAGGGGTGTGGGTGGCCTGGCGCCGATCGAAAACGCCACGTACCATGACACCAATCTCAAAAGGATTTATTCGATGTCTTTTCGGTCATGTGGGAAACTTGTTGCTGCTGCTGGCCACCAGGGCATGGCCGGTGATATGTGTGCGCGTGGTTGTGTTTCGTGTGCGTACAAATATGTGAGAGCGTGTCAATGTGTGAGAGTGTGTACGCGTGTACATGTTTGTATGCGTGTGTTGTGTGTGTTGCATGTGTATTGATGGGCATACCAGTGTCAGTGGATGTGCCTGTATATCGACCCCAGACACTTTTTTAATATTCGGTATTTGTAGCCACGAATACTGATCGTTTGGGTACGGCTTGAGGATGCAGCCTCAGCAGAACCGCATCGAAAGAGCCCCATGCAGAGCCCTATCATAATAAACGATTCATTTATAATGATACATATAAACATAATACAAATAAAGAGACATGAATACAGAGACATACATAAAGAGACATAAATAAAGAGACATAAATAAAGAGCCATAAATACAAAGACATAAAATAAGAGCCATAAATACAGAGACATAAATAAAGAGCCATACATACAGAGACATAAATAAAGAGCCCTATCGTGTATCAGACGAGTCATTTTGTCCAACAACACATTCCTATCACCTATCAAAAAAATTCCTGTCCTCCGCCAAACGCACCCCAGCTTCTTTCAAAAGAGCCTTATCATCTATCAAAAGAGCGCGACAGTTTACCAAAGGACAGTCTGCCATTTGGATTTACACACATACACAAACAGTCAAAACAACGGATTTTCACACGTACACACAAATACACAGCCCTATTTTCCAGTCAAACGCACTCTATGCGTACTCAAACGAGTTGTGTATCTCAAGACGACCCTCTCTGTGTCCTATGTTTGTGTTTTTGTGCCTGTGTCTGTGTCTGTGTCTGTGTCTGTATCTGTGTCTGTGTCTGTCTGTGTCTGTGTCTGTGTCTGTGTCTGTGTCTGTGTCGGTGTCTGTGTCTGTGTAT
>Ga0105051_10006043_pt1 | contig 13201 bp, 11 predicted proteins | sample FRY02_FD_78383 | JGI IMG/M metagenome (GOLD analysis project Ga0105051, IMG submission 78383) | Freshwater microbial communities from Lake Fryxell liftoff mats and glacier meltwater in Antarctica - FRY-02 (megahit assembly) | ecosystem: Environmental > Aquatic > Freshwater > Ice > Glacier... | reverse complement strand
TGTCCAGCTCTCCCCTGTCGAGCCAAATACCGCGACATTGCGGACAGTAGTCAACCTCAATGCCTTGCCGGTCGGTCATCTGCAAAACGGATTCGTCAATTGGGCATTTCATTGTCTGATTGTACTCGAAATGCCGGTACAACGGTCTTTATCAGGCCCTCATGGGATGTCACCCTCACGCGATATTGCGCAATCCTGACCCTTCGATCTGGGGTGGGTTGGCGAAGGGTTTGAGGGAAAGCGCAGGACCTTGCCAACTCATGCAGAGTTGTCTGGGACGGGTAATTCGAATTCAACATCAACAAGTAAATAGATTGGGACAGCTCGACGGTTGGCTGTTATGAGTTTTGCCCCTACCGACCGAGCTGCTACCCGATAATTTCGTCATAGAACCTTCCTTCCGAAAATACCTTGATGAATTAGCAGCTTCGAGGCAGTTCCAAGCAACCTGGGGAGGAATTCTGATCGGTATTGGTAACCGCGTGAGTGTCGAGTAGGACTCGGAAAGCGCGTGAGTCAACGGTCGAGGCGCTGCCTTGATGGCGCTGTGAGCCATGTCACGAGATTTCTGTGCGGGGAAGTGCAACGCGGCAATATCGGCAAGCTGAGTACGAATCTCTACGATTCCATTGCGCAAATTGACTTCCAATCCATTCGAGTTTGCAGACGAGCCAGTGTTCTGATCTGCTTTGGGATCACAATCCGGCCCGCTGGATCAATGTGCGTTTCCATGGTGTCAAAAGACTATTGAAATGGACCTTGTCCACTATAAAACTTTCGCAGTCATTCGTGAGTAGGTTTCAAGGGAGGTGGTGACAACGTGGTTGTCACCACCCGGCACACCTCGCGTCAATGCTGCACCATGTTGAATAGTCATCGGATCAATTCACACCCAATGAAACTGATTGTGAAAGAGCCAATCCATGCTGGGCCCCGCTTCCCTGGAGCGGCATCCAAGAAATCTCTCAGTCACTTGGCTGGGCTTTTTATTTTCGGGTCAGGATCACTCATCCTCACCATCACCCCCGATCCCCTTGCTGATTTTCCGTGCCACGGAAGGTGAGGGTTGAGGAGCAAGGATCACGCGGGTGAGTCCCACCAAAGTAACGAATCTAGCAAACGAAACGTTAATAATGTCTATCGGTTGGACCCGTACAAACCGATCACCTGTGGATGGGGTGGCGCTCATTAGTTGAAGTATGACCAGTCTTAGAGGTCGAGCTGGCCACTCGCGCATATTTGTGTCGAACGCAAAGCGCTTTCGCCTTCAAAGAGTTCTAGCGGGCGCAAGTATGACGAGCCGTCACGTTGCGCTTGAATTTTTTGGACTGCCTCCTCGTAGAGAAACCCAAAAGCAATTTTTGCGGGCCTTATCGTGGTCCTCGCATCCCATGGCCTAGGTCCGGTTGCGTAAGGCAAGTCGTAAGACGCGACTAGGTGACGAATCTATGAGAAATTCGCACGACGTGAAAGGAATCACCCGGTCGTTGTTCAGTCAATGTGGGACCAGGTATGCAGGTCGTGTCGGCCGCTTGCGCGAAGTTGGGCCGACCGTAGCGTGCCCTCATAGTGAAAGCCAGCCTTAGCCAGCGCTCGCTGTTCAGCAATGTTCATCACGTCGGTGCTGGCCTCCACCCGAACGTAGCCCTCCCCGTGGAGGAGTTCGGCAAGTCGTTGTTGGGCGGCGCTGCCGAACCCGCGTAAACGGTACACGGGTGCGATAGCAACCCCAATGTTCATGGCGATCGAACCGTGATTGGGGCCGTAGGCACTAGGACGGGCACTGAGGTTGCCGACAACAATCTCACTGTCACTGATCAACCAGCGACGCAATCCCCTCGGCGATTCAGGCTCTAGCGTGAGGTCGCCCCAGTCGCTATATTCGTCTTTTTCAACGTTCAGTTGGTTGATCAATTCTTGCGGAAGCTGATCAACTTCCATAATGGTGATACTCATCCCAGTATTTTAGAGATGGGACTTCGGCCGACGATATTGAAAACACTTTCCTTGCACATAAACTTTCCAATGATCTTGACCTGCCCCAGCCCAACAATCAGGTTGGACAAGACGCACGGCTGGTCAGATAAAAACCAGTTCGATGGACGGATGCCCGGCTTTAATGGCAGGCTGATGGTCATGGATCATGACTCCGAACGCACGGCATTGCGCATCTGTCCCCTATGTGAGGCGAACTGTGGTTTGGAACTCCAGATTTCAGGCTCGATCGTCACTTCGGTCCGCGGTGACAAAAAAGATGTGTTCAGTCACGGGTACATCTGCCCTAAGGGTGTCGCTTTGGGTGAGGTGGACGCCGACCCCACCCGGCTAACCACTCCGTTGATTAAAGACGCATCCGGATCATTGGTGCCAGCCACATGGGATGAAGCATTTGATGTGATTCGCACCCGCCTAGGCGCCGTGATCGGATCCTTTGGCCCGCAATCGGTTGGCCTGTTTCTGGGCAACCCAAATGTACATTCACTCGCAGGTACCTTCATGTTGCCTGCGTTGATTAAATCTTTGGGAACCTCGCAGCGTTTTTCGGCCAGCACAGTTGATCAAATGCCCAAGCAGGCCGCTTCGGCCATGATGTTTGGCACTGCACTGTCAATTGCTTTGGCAGATATTGATCGCACCGACTACTTCTTGGTGTTGGGTGCGAACCCCTTGGTTTCTAACGGCTCAATGTTGACCGCGGCAGATTTTCCCGGTCGGTTGCGTGCGCTACGAAAACGAGGTGGCCGGATGGTGGTCGTTGACCCGATTCGCACCCGGACAGCGGAGTTTGCCGATGAGCATGTGGAGATCCGCCCTGGCAGTGACGCCCTGTGGCTAGCCAGCATCGCTCACGTGCTCGTTGTTGAAAATACTCCTGACTTTGGCGCCGCCGACGAGTGGATTGAACCAGCCGCCGTTGATGCCTTGGTGTCGGTGTTATCTGCCTTCACCCCCGAGGCTGTAGCAACCGTGACCGGGATAGATGCTGGCCTCACCCGCCGGATCGCTGCTGAACTCCTGGCTGCACGCAGTGCCGCGGTGTATGGCCGGATGGGAACAACAACCTCGGGTTTGAGTGTTGACGGGTCCATATTGCCCATGGGAACCGTTGCTTCCTGGTTAATCGACGTGATCAATATTTCCATCGGTTCCCTGGACAAACCCGGTGGCGTCATGTTCGCACTACCCGCAGCCGGTGGACCAACGACCGAAGGAACCTCCGGGGTTGGGCACGGCGTAAGCATTCCTGGGCGCCGACGCACTCGAGTGCGCGGGCTACCCAGCGTGTTGGGTGAATTCCCCGTGTCCGCGTTGGCCGAGGAAATTGACACCCCTAATACTGAAACCGGCGAGCGCATCCGCGCGATGTTCATTATTGGTGGCAACCCGCTGGTCTCCACACCGGACTCATCACGTCTTCGAACAGCCTTTGAATCCTTGGACTTCATGGTGTCGGTGGACCCATATCTCACAACAACTAATTCATTGGCCGACGTCGTGCTTCCCGTTTCATCACCATTGACCCGACCACATTTCGATGTTGTTTTCAACAATCTCGCCGTGCGAAATCAGGCGCGCTACTCCCCCGCCGTGTTTCCGGTTCCGCCGGGTGAAATGGATGAAGCGAACGTCCTGCTGACCCTGGCCGGAATTGCCGTCGGGATCAATACGGGGACTGAATTAAGTGCCGAATCAATGGATGACATCTTGGCCGCAACGGTTGCCCACCAAGCGGTGAGTGATTCGGCTTCACGTTTATCCGGGTCAACCGTTGACGAGGTCCTTGAACTAGTGGCACCACTCCGCGGTGTGGACCGGATTCTTGACATTCGTCTCCGATCGGGTCCCCACGGACTAACCCTGCAAGACGTTATCGATGCACCCCACGGGATTGATTTAGGTCCGCTGACACCGCGTTTGCCTGAAGTTTTACGAACACCAAGTTCCATGATTGAGTTCGCACCAACCGCGCTCGTTGAAACCCTCGCTGCAGCAACTGCTGCTCTGAACTTTGCCAATGCGGACGCTGTTGGTGGTTCATTTTTACTCGTCGGTCGACGCCAATTGCGCAGCAACAACTCGTGGATGAAAGACATTGAAAACCTGCAAGGTGGTTCGAATCAGCCAACGGCCCAGATGCATCCACTTGATGCGTTAGCTCTGGGGCGCAGTGACGGCGACATGATTTGCGTGGCGAGTGCAACTGGGACGTTGGTGATTGCGTTAGCAATCAGTGACACAGTTTCACGGGGGTGTATTTGCATTCCGCACGGTTGGGCTGAGTTCAATGTCAACGTTTTGGTGAGTTCAGAAAACGTGGACCCACTCGGTGGAACTGCCGTACTTAGCGGACTACCAGTAACGGTTTCGTGATCTGCGGTCCGGTAAACGACTGTGCTAACCACTCGTCCCACGGGGCGTTCCACACCGTTAAACCGTTACCGTCATCACCCTGAATGACCGGGGTGTTTTCCACAATCACGACATCACCAATCTCGTTTTGATTCCACCACCATTCCCCGTCCGCCGTACTCATGCCCACACAGCCATGAGACACATTCGCACTGCCTTGACTGCCCGTGCTCCACGGGGCCGCATGCATGAATTCCCCGGAATAGGTCATCCGCATGGCGTATTCCGCGTTAACCCGGTAATACTCCGGACTGTCCCGAGACGTGCCACCAGTTGCTGCATCCATAATTCTTGAACGCTCTTTCGTGATCAAAACTTTGGTCCCTGAACGGGTTTCAAAACCGGGCTTACCGGTTGTCACCGGGATAGACCGAATCAGTTTCCCAGCTTTATAGACATCCATGGTGAAAGTATCTGCGTCAACAACACTCACCATCGATGGCCGAAATGAAAATGCATCCGTTATGTTGGCTTTACCAAAAACGCCTGGCTTTGATTGCACACCGGTGAGATTGAGATCGACTTCAACGTCCATATCGCCCGGCCACAAGTCTTTGGGGCGAAACTCAACCGTTCGATTGTCACGCCATGACCACGCACCGAGAACGGGCGCACTGGTACGAACACTGAGGGCGGCCTCAACTTCGGCTTTGTTATCGACCTTCTTATTGAAAGTAACAACAATCGGCTGGCCAACACCGACAATTTCACCGGCGCTCGGGGTCACGTGGCCGTTGAAGAACTTGTCGGGTTCCAAGGTGGAGAAACGCGAGTTTAGTGTTTTCATTCGCCCACGAGCATCGGCTGCTTGCGCTGCAATCGTGTAGGTCGACGAGTAATCCAGCGGCGCACCGGTTGCCGTCCAGCGTGATCCGTCTTCAGAGAGAATCCCGGTCACGCCACCTGCAGGTCCGACGACTACAACTTGGGTTAACCGCCCGAGTTCTGCCTCAACCACAATTTGCGTGTCGGGGTCGATTGCGGTGCCGCCTTGTGGCGTCGCCGCGATACTTACCACCGGGGTTGGATCGGGGGTAACGGTGCTCAGCATCAGAGTGGGAGTACAGCCAGTGAGGAGTAAAACTCCAGCGCACACGCACACAGGAAAAGTCGTCAAGAATCGGCTGCTCTTGAAGGACATCATCGGCCATCCCCCCGCATCCTTGACGTTGTCTGATTTGTGCGACGTTGTCATTGCACAATCTGAGGGTACGACGTCAAGTGCGAGCATGCGGTTGCGAAACGCCAACCGATTGGCTCAAATGCTAGTGGGCGAATTCGCCACGATAATACTCAAAAAGTAAACCGACCATGGCCAGCAGTAAGGCAGCCACCCCAAGCACAATCAACCAGACCGCGAAGATGAGTCCCACCACAATGGTCACGGTGGCTAATGCAACTGCAAGCGGCCACCACGAATGGGGGCTGTAGAAACCATATTCGGGGTCGGCTTCATCGATCTCAGCATCGAGGCGATCCTCCGGGCGCGGGTAGACCCGCTTTGACGTGTACAGAGCATAGAACGAAATGAGAAAGGCCATCGCCCCGGTGAGCGCGAGGGCGGTCGTGCCAATTTCGTCTCGACTGAAATACCAGTAGACGCCGGCAAGTAACGAGTAAAAAACGAAGCCAATCGCGAACAGTCCCCCCTCGATTTTCACCTCGATTCACCGTCAACAATCGGCGCAGTCGTTGATGCGGGCTTTGCCGGTGACGCAGGTGCTGCGTGGGCACCCGCAGCCGCTAACTCGGGGTGGTGTAGGTCAAACGCCGGGCGCTCAGAGCGAATGCGGGGCAGTGAAGTGAAGTTGTGTCGCGGTGGCGGACAAGATGTTGCCCACTCCAGAGAACCACTCCAACCCCACGGGTCATCAACGGTCACCTTCGGAGCGGTCTTCCAAGTCTTGAACACATTCCAAATGAAGAACAGGGTCGAGATGCCCAGAATTGCAGCCCCGGTAGTCGACACAATGTTGAGGGTTTGGAAACCATCGATCGGCAGGTAATCCCCGTATCGACGTGGCATACCTTGCACACCCAGCCAATGCTGAACCAGGAAGGTCACTTGGAAACCAATGAAAAGCAACCAGAAGTGGATTTTGCCTAATTTTTCGTCCAACATTTTCCCGGTCATCTTTGGCCACCAGAAGTAGAAACCAGCGAACATCATGAACACGACGGTGCCAAAGACCGTGTAGTGGAAGTGGGCTACCACGAAATAGGAATCAGAAACGTGGAAGTTCAGCGGTGGGGCCGAAAGAATGACTCCGGTGAGCCCACCAAAAAGGAAGGTGAACAAAAAGCCCATTGTCCACAGCATTGGGGTATCAAACGATAGTGAACCACGCCACATGGTCCCGATCCAGGCGAAGAATTTCACGCCGGTGGGTACCGCGATCAGCATGGTGGTCGCAGCGAAGAACGGCAGATATACCGACCCGGTGACGTACATGTGATGCGCCCATACCGCGACAGAAAGTGCGCCAATTGCCATTGTCGCAAATACCAGCCCCTTGTAGCCGAAGATCGGTTTACGAGAGAACGTTGGAATGATCTCGCTGGCAATTCCGAAAAACGGCAAAGCAATGATGTAAACCTCGGGGTGTCCGAAGAACCAGAATAAATGTTGCCACAGGATGGCGCCACCATTTTCGGGGGCGAACACCACAGAGCCGTACTGCCGGTCAATGAAGGAAACAGCGAGCGCGGCGGCCAACACGGGGAAAGCAATGAGTACCAACAGACTGGTGATCAGGATTGTCCACGTGAAAATCGGCATCCGGAACATGGTCATTCCCGGTGCGCGCATCGTGAAAATTGTGGTGATGAAGTTGACCGAGCCCAAGATTGTGCCCAGGCCGCTCACAACCAATCCGAGCAACCACAAATCAGCGCCGACCTCCGGCGAGTTAACCGCGTTACTTAAAGGTGCATAGGCAAACCAACCGAATGATGCCGCACCGCCGGGAGTGAAAAAGCCTGCAACGACCAGCAAACCACCGAAAAGAAACAGCCAGTAAGCGAACATGTTTAATCGCGGGAAAGCAACGTCGGGTGCACCAATTTGCAACGGCATGATCACGTTGCCGAAACCAACGAATAGTGGCGTTGCGAACAGGAATAGCATGATGGTGCCGTGCATGGTAAACAATTGGTTATATTGCTCAAGGGAGATGACCTGCATCCCAGGAACGGCGAGTTCCGCTCGCATTGCCAAAGCCATGAGTCCAGCAATAAAAAACCACATCATTGACGTGATCAAATACATGTAACCGATCACCTTATGGTCGGTTGAGGTAATCCAATTGACGACTGCCTTACCCAGGCTCTTCTTGGGAGCCCTTCGCGTCGTGCTGGGACCGAAATCACTAGGACCTTGGGTCGTTATTGGCCGGTCATTCAGGATTGTCATAGGGTGCGCTCTCCTGGTTTCTGTCCATCACTCGTTGATTGACCTGTTTGAATTGAACCCGTTTGCCCCGCAGCTCGCAACCCGGCGGCATATTCATCAAATTCGGCTCTCTCGACGACTTTGACTTGAAACAGCATTTGCGAGTGGTACGTACCACATAGCTCTGCGCACTTGCCGGTAAAGGTGCCGAGCTTGTTGGGGGTGAGTTCGAAGACATTTGTCTTGCCCGGGATGACGTCCATTTTGAAGAGAAAACTTGGCACCCAAAATGAATGAATGACGTCAGGGGATGTGAGTTCGAACCGAACTTTTTCATCAATGGGCAGCATCAAAGTGGGGATCTGTGTTGCCGCGATTGCGGGGTCCTCCGAGATCATTTGTGAATCCACCGGCATCCCGATTGAGTACACATCTTCATCGACGTAATTAAATGCCCATGACCACCGAAAGCCCACCACGTTGACGGTTTGGCTTTGATCATTATCCAGGGTCAAAATTTCACTTTGGTCACGCGCGGTAAACCAAAACAGTCCCGCAACCATGATCAAGGGGACAACCGTGTACAGAATTTCTATGGGAACGTTGTATTTGGTTTGCTCGGGAACCTCGTTGATGCGGCGGCGGCGGTAGGCAACGATCGACCAGATCATGAGCCCCGCGGTAAACAGGCCAACCAGCCAGGCGGCGATCCAGGACCCCTGCCACAGGTTCTGAATAATGGGGCCCTCAGCGGTGGCGGGCGTTGGCTGGTCAAAGAAGAACGCTTCATTGGCCGAGCAACCGGAGAGAAGCACAATGGCGGTAACCGCGATTACGGTCAGCCCCAGACGTTTGCCCAGTTGCCTTCGGCTCGAGTTACCAGTCGTTCCCACAAATACACCCTTCACATGGTTTGCAGACACCCACGAGCCTTCCGTTTATCACGAACACAACATGTATTTGATGAGCTGGAAAATTACCTCTCCCCCACCCAAAAGACTATCGCACCCACCCGTGCTTCTCTCTCTAGGATCGGGCTCGCGCGGAGTTGTGCCGGTCACATTCGGTGCCCTTAACGTTTCCTGACTAATCTGGGCGGATGGACACGGAGCGGGCCCCCGGGTATTTAGATGCAATTGCTGGGGTTCCCCTTACCCCCGCCACTCTTTCAGCGTGGCAATCGGCCGCTTCCCAAGCATGGTCTGACCCAGCCCGCATGCATCACGCTGGTCGGGCCTCAGGCCTACTCCTTGACTCGGCTCGAGCCAGTATCGCGTCTTTTCTGGCGGTTTCTCCCGCCAATGTTTTTTTTGCCGGCTCTGGACCCGATGGACTACGAGCCACTATCGGCGGAATTTACGCCGTTCGATCGCGCATTTCAACACGTATTTTGGTAGGCAGTGTTGAATCGATGGCGGTTTTGGGCGCGGCCGGTTCACTGCCAGGGGCCGAGGTTATTTCCCTAGCCGTAGACCCGATCGAAAACACCGGTGCAATTGATCTGGCCAATCTGCGGTCCCAACTCGAAATTGGGGCCGCCCTGGCGTGTGTTCAGGTGGCCAACGCTGAAGTGGGAACCCGCCAACCATTTGACCAAACCCTGGCGCTCTGCCGCGAAGCGGGTGTGACACTGGTTGGGGATGCCACCGGGCTAATCACCCACGACCAACTCCCCTTGGACTTCGACGTCTTGGTTGCCCCCGCCAGAGACTGGGGTGGCCCCCCGGGTGTTGCCATCGTGGTCACCAGCCCTCACCTTCGCTGGCGACCAGAGGAAGCACCCGACCGAGGTTGGATTGGCGGCTTTCCGGATATCCCCGCTGCGGTGGCCGCCGCGGTGGCTCTCGAAGAAGCCGCTCCTTCGTGGCAGTCACGTGCCGAATCGAATCGGACAATGATTGATCGGGTGCGCTCAGAATTATTTTCGATGAACCTCGCCTGCGCCGGTGATCCGACGGCTCGTCTTCCCCACATTCTCACTTTCACCATAAAGGGTGCTGCTGGCGGCGCACTCGTTACCGAATTGGATAAACGGGGAATTCAAGTAGCCAGCGGCTCTGCCTGCACTGCGGATACCCGAATGCCCTCACACGTCCTGGAGGCAATGGGGTTGCCCAATGATTCAAGTATTCGTATTTCACTTCCACCCGATTGCAGTGACGAAACCATTGACCTGTTCCTCACGCAGCTCCCCGCCGCCCTGGCCGCCGTTATCGACTAACGTCGCCCCGCCTTTTCCGCCGACTTTCCCAGAATCGGGGAAAGTCGGCGGAAATCCGGACATTTCGACCCGTAAATGTCCATCTGTCCCAGATTCGGCTGCAGACCTGCGTCGGATCCGACGCTTGCAAATCCGCGGGGACCAAGTGAATTTCTCGCTCACGCGCTTTGGGGGACGGCCGCATGAACTGGGAAAGATGGACATAAATCAGCCATTTGATCGCCCTAGCGTCCGACTTTCCCAGGAACTGGGAAAGTCGGAGGCGGGTGGAGGTGGGAAGCAGGGCTTGGTGTGCAGTACCCGTGCTAACTCATCCAGGTAATCTGAACGGCCTATTTCAGTAACACCCATTGATTCCAAATGGTCGGTTTGCCATTGCACGTCAAAAAGTCGCGGGCCAACACAACCTGCCAGCTTCTCCACCATCGAGACCAACGCAACTTTCGACGCATCGCGTTCAACATGGAACATCGATTCACCCGCGAAGAGTCCACCTAATTCAATTCCGTAGAGCCCACCAACTAATTCACTCCTCGCATTCCAGACCTCGACCGAGTGAGCGAAGCCATGCTCGTGTAGATACGTGTAGGTAGCCACGAACTCGTCGGTAATCCAATTACCTTCACCACCTACTCGCCAGCATGCCCGCATGACTTGCTCAAACGCCCGATCAAATGTCACCGTGAACTTTGCCATTGATTTGCGTAGTGAGCGAGAAACGATCACGCGGTCCAGTCGGAGGATTCCACGGGGATCCGGGGACCACCAGCCGAGTTCCTGATCGCCCGCGCCAGTCTGAAGGTGCATCGGAAAAAGACCGATTGAATAGCCGTGCAGCACGGTTACCGGATCAAGTTCTGCCCCGTGGCAGATCAGGTCAACGTCAGGGTCTGCATCATGTGGGTCCAACAGTGTCCATGGGCCCGGCGGAATTCGCCCGCTGCCAGTCGTCAATGCCTGCACATGCATCAACCTAATTTAACGAACGATGCATTATGGGCGAGTGCAGGAAATGAAACCTTCGACTTCGGTTGCGGCGTCATCACCGTAGGTGTCTGCCATCCGCTGCAAGAAATGTTTTTGAGCGAGTTCATACTCTTGGGTTCCCACCGTTTCAATGACGTACGTGGCGAGAAGTGAACCGATCTGGGCTGAGCGTTCATCGCTGAGACCCCACGCCTGTCCTGAGAGAAAGCCTGCGCGGAATGCGTCACCAACGCCGGTGGGGTCGGCTTTTCGCTCTTCTTCGGCGATCGGCACATGGACAGGGTCTTCCCCTCGCCGTTCAATGCGTGCACCTTTAGGTCCAAGAGTGGTAATCCGTACCTGTACTAGGTTCGCTATATCGGCCGCGTTCCACCCGGTTTTTTGTTCAATGAGTGCCGACTCGTATTCATTGGTGAACAAGTATTCGGCGCCTTCAATTAAGGGCTTCACTTCGTCACCACTCATCCGGGCCAGTTGCTGTGATGGGTCTGCAGCAAATGGGTAGCCCCTAAACCGGCATTCATCGGTGTGACGCTGCATAGCCAGCGGATCATTTGCACCGATTAAAACAACATCGGCGGTGCCGACTGCATCAATGATCGGCTTGAGTTCAATGTTGCGGGCTTCGCTCATTGCCCCGGCATAGAACGTTGCAATCTGATTTTGCTCTGCATCGGTTGTGCAGATAAAACGCGCGGTGTGCGCGGTTTCTGACACGTGGACGCCACTTGTATTGACACCGTGACGGTTTAACCAACTTTCGTAATCGGCAAAGTCAGGACCGACCGCACCGACAAGAATTGGCTTGAGCCCTAAACACCCCATACCAAATGCGATGTTGGGGGCAACTCCTCCGCGCCGAATTTCAAGCTCGTCCACGAGGAAAGACAAGGAAACCTTGTCGAGCTTCTCGACGACTAGGGAATCAACGAAGTTGCCAGGAAAAGTCATTAAATGGTCGGTTGCAATGGAACCGGTTATGAGGATCGCCACGCGCGAGATCTTACCCAGTGCTCAATTCACATGCACAAATGACCGCTCTTTAATTGAACGAATCTCCACATGCACACGAACCGCCAGCATTGGGGTTGTCAATTGTGAAGCCCTGCTTCTCAATCGTGTCAGCAAAATCAATGGTTGCGCCGCTGAGGTACGGTGCGCTCATGCGGTCGGTGACTACGCTGACATCGCCGAACTGCTTGACAACGTCGCCATCAAGGTCGCGGTCATCGAAGAAGAGTTGGTAGCGAAGGCCGGAACAACCACCGGGCTGGACCGCGATGCGAAGGGCGAGGTCATCGCGCCCCTCCGATTCGAGGAGGATCTTGACCTTAACCGCGGCAGCGCCGCTGAGCTGGATTCCGTCAGTGGTGGGGGCTTCGACTGTGGTTTCAGTAGACATTGATCAAACCTCTTTCACGGTTAATTGCTGGTGGACTTTCACTATCCTGTCATTACTCTAAGCCACGGCTGGTCTTTACGCTAGGCGCCACCTCGTGAGCAGACATTCGGACCTAGCACCACCTTGGGGCTTGCACCCCACACAGTAAACACCCGTGTGACCTAGTCCGTTCGTGCGTGACTCGGTAAGCCACAACGGGCACGGCACAGCACCGTAAGTATTGGGCACTCATTGGCAGCACGAGATTCCGGCATAGGTCCTACTCGATTGCGAGTGATGGGATTAATCCGCCGGGTAACATCAATAATTGAGTCGGCTGCAGTGTTCCAAGCCCCAAAGTGGCGCGAATTCGTGAACGCGGGACAATGAGGAGATGGTAAAAGCCTTCGTTGACCCTGCTCCCAGCCCCCTAGCCCTACTTTTATTAGGCAATTCCGCCAATTCGAATAGCGAACGCGGCGTTGAATGTCCCGGAGACCTCCCACCGGCGTCCGATCCCGATCTGGTGGCGCGCGCCCGGGCCGCTAAAGCCGCACTGGGTGAGAGAGTGTTTATTCTCGGACATCACTACCAGCGGGATGAAGTCATTCAGTTTGCCGATGTAACCGGGGATTCATTCAAACTCGCTCAAAGAGCAGCGGATATGCCCGATGCCGAGTTCATTGTTTTCTGTGGGGTTCACTTCATGGCTGAAAGCGCCGACATTCTTACCGATGATTTTCAGAAGGTAATACTTCCCGACCTCGCCGCCGGTTGCTCCATGGCGGACATGGCCGGGATCAACCAGGTC
>Ga0105051_10006033_pt1 | contig 13214 bp, 14 predicted proteins | sample FRY02_FD_78383 | JGI IMG/M metagenome (GOLD analysis project Ga0105051, IMG submission 78383) | Freshwater microbial communities from Lake Fryxell liftoff mats and glacier meltwater in Antarctica - FRY-02 (megahit assembly) | ecosystem: Environmental > Aquatic > Freshwater > Ice > Glacier... | reverse complement strand
GCCGGTCGGGCCGGTGACCAGCACCATACCGTAGGGCCGCGAGATGGCCGCAAGCAGACGCTCTTTCTCCTCTGGCTCATAACCCAATGCGTCGATGCCGACCTTCGCACTGCTCGGATCCAGGATACGGATCACGATTTTTTCGCCAAACAAAGTGGGCAGGGAGCTGACACGAAAATCAATTATGCGGTTCGGGCCCACCTTGAGTTTCATGCGCCCATCCTGGGGAACGCGTTTCTCGGAGATATCCATTCGGGAAATCACCTTGATGCGTGAAGCCAGCTTGTCTTTAATCGCAATTGGCGGTGCCGCGATTTCGCGCAACTCTCCGTCGATGCGAAAGCGCACCCGATAGGTGTGCTCGTAAGGCTCGAAATGAAGATCGGAGGCGCGCATGTTGAATGCGTCGATCAGCATCTTGTGGAGAAATTTCACCACAGGTGCGTCATCGACTTCTGGCGCTTTGTCAGAGGCTTCGGTGGTGATGGCCTCGGTGGCCATTTCGTCAAACTCGAAGTCTCCACCTATGAGGTTGTCCACTACCTCGGTGGCGCTTGTGTTTTGTATGTCGACCAGCTTGTTGAGCTTGTCGTATTCCGCAATTACCCAGTCCACACCCATCTGCGTGGCAAACTTGATTTTTTCTGCGGCTTGCTGGTCTGCAGGGTCTGCTGTTGCCACCATCAGGCGGTTGTTGCGCCTACTTAAAACGACGATGCGATAGTCCGTGCAGATTTTTCCGTCGAGCAATCCTTTGGGCAGCTGCTCGACGTTGATCGCATCCAAGTCCAGCAGTGGAGCTGCATAAGCAGCAGCCATGGTGTGCGCCATGTCGTAGGCAGAAACAGCCCCCGAGCCGGTCAGCTCTGCGATAAAGCTGGTACGCCCAACCTGTGCTTTCTTGTAGAGTTCCTCAGCGACTTTTTGTCCCAGTTTTCCGGCAGACACCAAGGCACGACCCAGCCCAGGCAAGGCCATGGAAGTGCTCTCTTGAATAACCGTATCTACTGACGCCATATGCCTATAATTTAACGCAAATTAATGATTTTTCGCTCTAAATGTGTGCGACTCGCCATGCACCCGTGGATTTTGCGGTTTTTCTTCTGGAGAGAATCGGAGAAAAGCCAGCTTAAAGCCCTGCTCTCCGCGGTATGGGGTCGGTTGGTGGCGACACCCGCTTGCATGAGAGCAAGCATACGCGCTGCCTCTCTGTGCTGCCGGCGAACTGCCATCGGCCAAACGGCATCCCTACCTTGCTACCGGGGAGTCAAAAAATTGTCTGTAACAGCGGTGGCATGAGTGGCCTAAGATTTCCTGACAAGAAGGCCCGCTGCCAGCTGAGTCAGGGCGTCGCGGAAAGGGGTCTCCGGCAGCCGTCTTGCCGCATCAACCGCTCGTCGAGCTTCGACTTCGGCACTGGCGCGCGCTGCGTCCAGCGCGCCAGTTCTAGCGACGATGCGCAGAATATCCGGTAGGTGGGTTAACGTACCTTGCTCGATCGCGCTGCGGATCAGCTTTTGTTCGTCGGCGGAGGCGCGTTTGAGGGCGCAAATGATGGGCAACGTGACCTTGCCTTCGCGCAAGTCATCACCCAAATTTTTGCCCAGCTCCTCGCTGCTACCTTCGTAATCAAGCACGTCATCAATCACCTGGAAGGCAGTGCCCAAGGCTTGCCCGTAGCTGGCGCAAAGCGCCTCCGTGGCTTCATCGGCGCCGGCAAGGATGGGCGCGAGTCGGGCGCTCGCTTCGAACAATTTGGCGGTTTTTGAGCGGATCACCCGCAGGTAAGCAGCTTCATCAAGCGACGCGTCGTGCATGTTCATCAACTGCATCACCTCACCCTCAGCGATCACATTGGTGGCGTCTGACAGCACCTGCATGACGCGCATCTGATTTACATCGACCATCATCTGAAACGCCCGCGAATACAGGAAGTCACCGACCAACACGCTGGCGGCATTGCCGAATTTCTCGTTGGCGGTGGCGCGGCCGCGACGAAGGGTTGATTCGTCGACCACGTCGTCATGCAGCAAGGTGGCGGTGTGAATGAACTCCACCACCGCAGCCAGGATGTGGCGGTTTGCATGGGTGCTCCCAAGTGCACCGCTAAACAGCAAGAGCAATGCAGGTCGCAAGCGTTTTCCGCCAGCACCGATGATGTACTGCGCCACCTCACGAACCAGCGGCACCTCGGTGGTGAGTCGCTCGGCAATCACCTGGTCGACCCGTTCCATGTCAAGGCTGATCAGGTCCAGTGGGTTGGACGCAGGGCTTTTCTCTGAGATTAAGGTGAAGTCGGTCAAGTGAGGGACTCTGCTGGGCGCTGCAACGGTGCATTTTAGATGACGGGATGTGGCTGGATAGATTTCGAGATGTTCGATCTTTCATGCGCGGCTCGACTCGAAAAACGTTCACTCAAATTTGGTGGGCGATGTGAATTTAACGTCCAAGTCCAGGCATGCTAAACTCAGAAGTTCGGTGGAATTTCGTCCCCGAAACATCCATTCGTGGATTTTTTAAGAGGTTCATATGTACGCGGTCATAAAAACCGGTGGCAAACAGTATCGTGTTGCTGCTGGTGAAAAAATTAAAGTAGAACAGATTGCTGCGGATGTGGGCCAAGAGATCGTGTTTGATCAGGTTTTGGCGGTCGGTAACGGCAGCGAGATCAAAATCGGCACTCCCTTGGTTTCTGGCGCAACGGTTACGGTCACGGTGTTGGCTCATGGCAGACACGACAAGGTGCACATTTTCAAGATGCGCCGTCGCAAGCACTACCAGAAGCGCCAGGGGCATCGTCAGAATTTCACCGAACTGCAGATCTCGTTGATCGCAGGCTGAGGAGTAGATCAAGATGGCACAGAAAAAAGGCGGCGGCTCGACGCGAAACGGGCGCGATTCCAAGCCGAAAATGCTTGGCGTAAAGGTTTTTGGCGGTGAATTGGTGAGCGCAGGAGCGATCATCGTGCGTCAGCGCGGAACCAAGTTTCACCCCGGCACCAATGTCGGTTTGGGTAAAGATCACACTTTGTTCGCCACCGCAGGCGGTCACGTCTCTTTCGGCATCAAAGGCGCGTTAAACCGTCACGTGGTGAGCATCACCCCGGTCTGACGGGTGGGTTCCCGCCCGACTCACAAGCGTGGCTTGGACACGGTGTGGAACTTGATGTTTCAAAAAGCCCGCAGTAGCGGGCTTTTGTATTGGAATTGTCGGAAGGTATGACATGAAGTTTGTGGACGAAGCCACGATTGACGTCGCGGCTGGCGACGGCGGCAACGGCTGCGCGTCGTTTCGGCACGAGAAGTACAAAGAATTTGGTGGACCCGACGGTGGTGATGGTGGCCGAGGTGGTCACTTGCTCGCGGTGGCCGACGCCAGTCTGAACACGCTGGTGGATTTTCGGTTCACCCGTCGTTTTGAAGCGCGCCGCGGTGGGCACGGCAAAGGCTCGGACATGTTCGGCATCAAGGGCGATGACATCGTGCTCAAGATGCCGGTGGGTACCATCATTGCTGACGCTGAGACCGGCGAGGTGTTGCACGAGCTGCTGGTGCCTGGCGAGCAGATTACGCTGGCCAAAGGGGGCGACGGTGGCTTCGGCAACATGCACTACAAAAGCTCGACCAACCGCGCACCGCGGCACAAAACGCCGGGCTGGGCGGGCCAGCGGCACACACTCAAACTGGAGCTCAAGGTGTTGGCCGATGTCGGTTTGCTTGGTATGCCCAACGCGGGCAAGTCCACCCTGATCGCAGCGATTTCTAACGCGCGGCCAAAAATCGCGGATTATCCCTTCACCACCTTGCATCCCAATTTGGGCGTGGTACGTGTGGCGCCAGAGAAAAGCTTTGTGGTGGCCGATGTGCCGGGCTTGATTGAAGGCGCGTCGGAGGGCGCTGGTTTGGGTCATCAGTTCTTGCGCCACCTGCAGCGCACCCGCGTGTTGCTGCACATGGTGGACGCGGCTCCGTTCGATGATGGCGTGGATCCCGTGGCGCAGGCTAAGGCGATCGTGATTGAGCTCAAGAAGTTTGACCAGAAGCTCTTTGAGAAACCGCGCTGGCTGGTGTTGAACAAGCTTGATATGGTGCCGGCTGAGGAACGCGAGGCACGCGTCAAGGACATCGTGAAGCGGCTGCGCTTTAAAGGCCCGGTGTTCGAGATTTCTGCCCTGACCCGGGAAGGCTGTGAGCGCTTGGTGCAGTCGGTTTATGAATACCTGGCCAAGGAGTTCCGATCGCGTCAACCGGATGAAGTGGTAGACCCGCGCTTCGCCGACGACCCCGACCAACGCAGCCTCTAAGCTCTGGCGCTGGCGTTTTTCTTGATCCACTGCGCTGTTTTCGCATGAACGATATGTTGACCGGTCCCGTGCCTCCTTCGGGTCATCCCCATGCGTTGAAAAATGCGCGGCGCATCGTGGTCAAGGTAGGCTCCAGCTTGGTAACCAATGAGGGGCGTGGGCTGGATGAAGAGGCGATCGGCCAGTGGAGCCAAGAGCTGGCAGCGTTGGTGAAGCAGGGGCGTGAGCTGATCATGGTGAGCAGTGGCGCGATTGCTGAGGGCATGAAGCGACTGGGCTGGCGGGTACGGCCCAGGGCGGTCAACGAGTTGCAAGCTGCTGCTGCCGTGGGGCAGATGGGCCTGGTGCAGATGTACGAGAGCAAGCTCCGCGAATATGGGGTGGGCAGCGCCCAGGTGCTGCTGACCCACGCTGATTTGGCCGATCGCGAGCGCTACCTCAACGCCCGTTCGACATTGCTCACCCTGCTCAAGCTGGGCGTGGTGCCGGTGATCAACGAAAACGACACCGTGGTCAACGACGAGATCAAGTTTGGCGACAACGATACACTGGGCGCTCTGGTCGCCAACCTGGTGGAGGCCGATGCGCTGGTCATCCTGACCGACCAAAAAGGTCTCTACACCGCCGATCCACGGCGCGATCCGGCCGCCGCGTTCGTGCATCAGGCCCAGGCTGGCGATCCGCAGCTGGAGGCGATGGCTGGTGGTGCTGGTTCGGGTATCGGTACCGGCGGCATGATTGCCAAAATTCTGGCAGCCAAGCGTGCCGCCGGCTCTGGTGCTTCCACCGTGATCGCTTGGGGCCGAGAACCACGGGTGTTGCAGCGCCTGTGCAATGGCGAGGCCATTGGCACCAGTCTGCTCGCACATACGCCGAAACACCAAGCACGCAAGCGCTGGATGGCCGACCACCTCCAGCTGCGCGGCGCAGTGGTGGTGGATGACGGCGCGGTGGTCAAGATCGTGGGCGAGGGCAAGAGCTTGCTTGCGATCGGCATGACGGTGGTGGAAGGAGACTTTTCGCGCGGCGATGTGATCGCAGTGCGCAACCCGACTGGCAAAGAGGTGGCGCGCGGTTTGGCCAACTACGCGAGCGCCGAGGCGCGCCTGTTGTGCCGAAAATCCTCAGCGGACTTCGAGAGCCTGCTGGGCTACATGGCCGAGTCGGAAATGATCCACCGCGACAACCTGGTGTTGACGCGCCACTGAATACTCGTATCGAGGCGGCTACTTGCTTGGTTGCTCTGCAGGCAATGCACCCGGCGGATGCGGATCAAAACTGGCGCCTGGCGGCAGTTCCATCATCTGCACGGCGCCTCTGTGAAAAGGCTGATGCAGGGAATCTTCTCTGCTGCGACCTCCGGCACCGCCACGCAAATAGCTGTTTTGTCTCTCATGGCGCGGCAAATAGCGTTCAAGTTCGGTCAACGCCAGTTCGTAGACGCCGCGCTTGAATTCAACCACCACGTCCAGTGGGACCCAGTAGTCGTGCCACCGCCAAGCGTCGAACTCGGGGTGGCTGGTAGCGCGCAGGTTGAGCTGCCAGTCGCCAGTGGTCAAACGCAACAGATACCAGATCTGTTTCTGGCCCTTGTAGTGTCCGCGTGCATCGCGGCGGATGAAACGGTCGGGCACTTCGTAGCGCAACCAATCCCGCGTGCGGGCCACGATGCTCACATGTTCGGGCATCAGTCCTACCTCTTCGTGCAGCTCGCGGTACATCGCCTGTTCGGGCGTTTCGCCCCGATCAATGCCACCTTGTGGAAACTGCCAAGAGTGGGAACGGATCCGTTTTCCCCAGAACACCTGGTTTCGCTGGTTGAGCAGAATGATGCCGACGTTAGGCCTGAAGCCTTCCCTGTCAAGCATAATCAATCCCAATTTTTTAAACTGTCTGGATTATGCATCGCGCATGTCAGACGGTGGCCCAAAGCCCGTACTCGCCGGCTCAGAAACCGGGTAAACACCGACGCACAGCGCTTTGGGTGCAGAGCAGTCCACTTCTGCCCTCATATTTCATCCATCTCACCGCTTGGCCTGCGTGGCCCCATCCTGCATGAAAGCCTCCCAGTTCTTCATTTCTACCCTCAAGGAAGCCCCTGCCGACGCCGAGGTGGCGAGCCACCGGCTGATGACACGCGCTGGCATGATCAAAAAGCTGGGTACAGGCATTTACACCTTCATGCCCATGGGGCTGCGGGTGATCCAGAAGGTGGAACGCATCGTGCGTGAGGAGATGAACCAGGCGGGCGCGATCGAGCTCTCCATGCCGGTGGTGCAACCCGCAGAGCTTTGGCAAGAGACCGGTCGTTTCGACAAGATGGGCCCGGAGCTGCTGCGGATTCAGGACCGCCATGGTCGCGACTTCATCGTGCAGCCCACCAGCGAGGAGGTGGTGACCGATATCGCGCGCCAGGAGTTGCGCAGCTACAAGCAGCTGCCGAAGAATTTTTACCAGATCCAGACCAAGTTTCGTGACGAACGCCGGCCACGTTTTGGCCTGATGCGAGGGCGCGAGTTCATCATGAAGGATGCTTATCGTTTTGATTGTGATGAGGCGTCTGCCAAGGCCAGCTACCAGGTGATGGCCGCAACTTACCGCCGAATCTTTGACCGCTTCGGCCTGCGCTATCGCGCGGTGGCGGCCGACAGCGGCGCCATCGGTGGCGACCTGAGTGAGGAGTTTCAGGTCGTCGCTGCCACGGGTGAAGACGCGATCGTCTACTGCCCCGGCAGCGACTACGCGGCCAACCTGGAAAAAGCCGAGGCAATGGCACCGGCTGTAGCGCGCCTTGCACCCGGCCGCCCGATGGCAAGGACGACCACGCCTGGCAAAAGCACCTGTGCCGACGTGGCCCAGCTGCTGGACGTGCCGCTGGCCAGCACGGTGAAGTCGCTTGTTCTGGCAACCGAGCAACTCAACGATGCCGGCGAAGTCGTCAGCTGCCAGGTGTGGCTGCTGCTGCTGCGCGGCGACCACGACATGAACGAGGTCAAGGTGGGCAAGGTGCCCGGGTTGGACGCGGGCTTTCGCTTCGCCACCGTGCCCGAAATTGAGGCGCACTTCGGCAGCAAGCCGGGTTACCTCGGACCGATCGGCTTGACGCTGCCGGTGAAGCTGGTTGCCGACCGAGAGGTTGCGGCGATGGCCGACTGGATCTGTGGCGCCAACGAGGCCGACTTCCACTTCACCGGCGTCAACTGGGGCCGCGACTTGCCCGAGCCTGAGTTGGTGGTGGACATCCGCAACGTGGTGCAGGGCGATGCATCGCCCGATGGCAAAGGCTTGCTGGTAATCGAGCGCGGCATTGAAGTGGGCCACGTTTTCTACCTCGGCACCAAATACAGCCAGGTCATGAATGCCACCTTTCTGGCTGAAAATGGCAAGCCCGCCCCGTTCGAGATGGGTTGCTACGGCATCGGCATCACCCGCCTGCCAGCCGCCGCGATTGAGCAAAACCACGACGAGCGGGGCATTATCTGGCCCGACGCCATCGCGCCGTTTACGCTGGTGATTTGCCCGATCGGCATGGACCGCAGCGCCGAGGTGAAGGCCGCAGCCGAAAGCCTGTATGGCAACTTGCTGGCGGCGGGCGTGGATGTATTGCTGGACGACCGGGGTGAGCGGCCTGGCGCCATGTTTGCCGACTGGGAACTCATCGGCGTGCCACACCGCATAACCATTGGCGACAAGGGGCTAAAAGACGGGCTGCTGGAGTACCAGCACCGGCGCGATACGGCGGCCACGAAGGTGACCGTTGCCGACGCACCCGATTTCCTGAAAGTCCGATTGGCGGCATGACGGTTGGCATGAAGGGCCGCTTTTTGCAGAAGGAGCTCGGCGCAGCCTCAATCGGCCGGCGAAGTGCCATGGGAACGCTGGGTGCAGGCGGTCTGGTGATGCTCGGTTTTCCTGGGACGGCGCAGGCGGGCGCACAGCTGGAGGAACCGCTGGCCGATTCGGTGCGCTCCGTGCTGAGTGATGCGATTGCGAACAGCGCACCACCACGGCCAGAATTCAGCGACCCCGCGAAGCGGCTTGCGCACCTGCGCTGGCTTGGCGCCATGAGCGACCGCCTGAAACGCCGCAAGTCCGACGACCAGACCCGCATCGAGTTTCTGCAGACCGTTTGGTACGAGTCCAAACGCGCTGGGTTGGACACCACCACGGTCATGGGGCTGATTCAGGTGGAAAGCGCGTTTCGCAAGTTCGCGATCTCGCGTGTGGGTGCTCGGGGCTACATGCAGATCATGCCGTTTTGGTCGCGCGTGATCGGCGACGGCGACGCGGGCAAGCTGTTCAATATGCAAACCAATCTGCGTTTTGGCTGTGTGATTCTGCGCCACTACCTGGACCGCGAGCGCGGCGATCCTTTCATGGCGCTGGGTCGCTACAACGGCAGCCGGGGCCGCGCCGCGTACCCAAACGCGGTGAATGCTGCGCAGAAAAACTGGGCGCATCCAGACGCCTGACGCATCGGGATTGGCCTGCTGAAACCCCCGGTTTACGCCTTACCGCTGTCGGCCCAGAGGGGACGGCGGCTACCAATCGACCGCAGCGATGAAAAATCGCGTGAATCCAGCCCATCTACAGGCTCAAAAAAACCGCCCGAGAGCGGCTCGCGTGAAGCACCAGCGCCTCAGGCCTGGCCGTTGATCACCTGCTGCAACTCGCCCGACTCGTACATCTCCATCATGATGTCAGAGCCGCCGACAAATTCGCCCTTGACGTAGAGCTGCGGAATGGTGGGCCAGTTGCTGTATTCCTTGATGCCATGGCGCACGCCTTCGTCTTCCAGCACGTTAACGGTCTTTACCGTCTTGGGGTCCACGCCGCAGGCTTTCAAGATCTGGATCGCTCGGCCCGAGAAGCCACACATGGGGAAACTGGCGTTGCCCTTCATGAAGAGCACGATTTCGTTGGACTTGACCAGTTGGTCAATCTGGGGTTGGGCGTCGCTCATGACAGAAACTTCCTTTTGAATGGGGATGTGGAAAAGACCCACATAAACCTTCATTATCGTCGCACAGGCCAGCGTCCACCACCGCAACGCGCGATGCCAGTAAGGTCATTGCGGCTGGTCACGGCCTCGAAGCCACGCGCCTGCAGCAGCGCGTACACCGCTTCCGCTTGGTCGTGACCGTGCTCCAGCAGCAGCCAGCCGCCGGGGTGCAGATGGTCGGGCGCGCCATTCACCAGGCGGCGGATGTCGGCCAGGCCGTCGGGTCCGGCGGTCAGGGCGCTGATGGGCTCGTGGCGCAGCGCGCTCAGGTGACGATCAAGCTCGGCGATATAGGGAGGGTTGCTGGCGATTAGGTGAAAGCGCATATCGGGGATCGCATCGAACCAGTCGCCGCTGTAGAAGACGACGGCCAGGCCCAGCCGCTCAGCGTTGCTGCGCGCCACTGTCAGCGCAGCCTCGCTGGTGTCGCTGGCCCGTACCGCTGCGTTGGGACGCTGCGATTTCAGCGCCAGCGCGATTGCGCCGCTGCCAGTGCCCAGATCGAGCAGCGTGGTGGGCTGCGGCAGGGTGTCGATCAGATCGAGCGCCCACCGCACCAAGGTTTCGGTGTCGGGCCGTGGCACCAGCACGCGCTCGTCAACCTGCAGATTCAGTCCAAAAAACGCCTGCTCACCGAGCAGATAGCCCATTGGTTCGCTGCCAGCATGGCGCGCCAGTAGTGCCAACAAGTGCTCGGCTGCGGGTTCGGGCAGCGCATCGGTGTCGTGCGCGAGCAGCCAGGCCCGATCGTTCGGGTCGCGTGCCAGGGCGTGCAACAGCAGCCGCTGGGCGTCAAGCCGGGTGAGGCCGTGGTGTTTGCCCTGTGTTTCTGCCTGGCGAAGCGCTTCGGCCACCGTCTGTGACATGTTCACAGCTTGTGTTCCAGCTCAGCCAGCAGTTCGGCACCGCGCGCCACTTGCAGCGCATGGATCACGTCGCCCAAGTCGCCTTCCATCACCTGCAGCAGCTTGTAGAGCGTGAGGTTGATGCGGTGGTCGGTCAACCGCCCCTGAGGGAAGTTGTAAGTGCGGATGCGGTCGCTGCGGTCACCGCTGCCGATCAGGCCTTTGCGGGTGGCCGCTTCTTTGCTTGCGCGCTCGCTGCGGTCCTTCTCTTGCAGGCGCGCGGTGAGCACCTGCAGCGCCTTGGCCTTGTTGCTGTGCTGGCTGCGCCCGTCCTGGCACTCGGCAGTGATGCCGGTGGGCAGGTGGGTCACGCGCACGGCTGAGTCGGTCTTGTTGATGTGCTGGCCGCCGGCGCCGCTGGCTCGGTAGGTGTCGATGCGCAGTTCTGCTGGGTTGAGCTTGACCGCTTCGGTCTCGTTGGGCTCGGGCATCACCGCCACGGTGGCGGCGCTGGTGTGCACACGGCCCTGGGTTTCGGTCACGGGCACACGCTGCACCCGGTGGCCACCCGACTCGAACCGCAGCTGGCCGTAAGCACCTCTACCTGCCACCCGAAGCACCACTTCTTTGTAACCACCAAGCTCGCTGGGCGATTCGCTCACCACCTCCACCGCCCAGCGCTGGTTCTCCGCGAAGCGGGTGATCATGCGCGCCAGCTCACCGGCAAACAGTGCCGACTCGTCGCCACCGGCGCCGGCCCGCACCTCCACAAAGGCGTTGCGCTCGTCGTCGGGGTCTTTGGGCAACAGAAGCTGTTGTAGCTCGGCATCCAGCGTTTCCAGATCCACCTGGGCCTGATCCATTTCTTCCTTTGCCATCACCGCCATTTCTGGGTCTGGCAGCAGTTCCCGGGCGCTGACCTGATCGGCTTCGCGCCGCAGGTAGCGGTTGAACACCTCAACCAGGCTGCCGGTCTCGGCGTGCTCGCGGCTGAGCGTGCGAAAGCGCTCCATGCTGTCGACCACGTCGGGCGCGGCGAGCAAGGCATCGAGCTCAAGCAGACGGGCGCACTGGCGCAGCAGGGTGTCGCGAACAAAGGGCTTCATGGGAAGAAAGAGGGGCCTGTAAAGTGGGAGCTGTTGGCGCGAGGGCGGCCGCGTCTAGCGCACGCAGCACCGATCGCTGCGCCTGAGCTGGCCCCTAGGATTTGTCGCGCAGAAACAGGCGCGAGACGGTTTGTGCGGTGGCGGCCCGCGCTTCGGTGTCAGTTGCGCGCAGCTCGACCAGCGTACCGTGTAGCATTTTCTGTGTGAGGCCGCGCGACAGCGCTTCCAACACCGCCTCCACCGGCTCACCCTTGGCGAGCATCTTGCGCGCCCGCACCATCTCGGCACTGCGCCAAGCGTCGGCTTGGGCGTTGATCTGCTGGATCAGCGGTACCATGCCTTTGGCGGGGTCGCGCTGATCGAGCCAGTGCATGAAGCTGAGCACACCCGCGTCGACGATGGCCTCAGCCTGTGCTACCGCAGCTTGGCGGCTGTCCTTGCCGGTTTGCACCACGCTGGCCAGATCGTCCACTGTATAAAGATACACGTCAGGCAGCGCCTTAACCTCGGCTTCAATATCGCGCGGCACCGCCAGGTCCACCATGAACATGGGCCGGTGGCGCCTTTTCTTCAGCGCTCGCTCAACCGCACCCAGGCCGATGATGGGCAGCGTGCTCGCGGTGCAGCTCACCACCGCGTCAAACTCGTGCAAGCGGTCGGGGATTTCAGCCAGCCGCATCACCTCGGCGCCGAACCGGCCAGCCAGCTTCTCACCACGCTCCAGCGTGCGGTTGGCGATCGACATGCTCTTGGGCGTCTTGGCTGCGAAGTGAGTGGCAGCCAACTCGATCATGTCGCCCGCGCCCACAAACAGCACCCGGATGTCTTTCAGGTCTTCAAACAGCTGGGACGCTAGGCGCACGGCGGCGGCGGTCATGCTGATGGAATGGGCGCCGATTTCGGTGGAGCTGCGCACCTGCTTGGCAACCGCAAACGAGCGCTGGAACATCTGGTGCAGGGTGGCGCCCAGCGCGCCAGCCTGCTCTGCTGCGCGCACCGCGTCTTTCATCTGACCCAGAATTTGCGCCTCGCCCAGCACCATGCTGTCCAGGCCGCTGGCGACCCGAAAGGCGTGCCGCGCGGCGTCGTTTTCGCGCAGGATGTAGGCGTGGTCGCGCAGCACATGGGCGCTGACACCACCGGTCTTGGCCAGCCACTCCAGCGTGGGGTCCACCGCCGCCTGGTCCCCGGCCGCATACAGCTCGGTGCGGTTGCAGGTGGAGAGCAAAGTGGCCTCAGGCTGGCGCGGCAGGCTCTGCCGATAGCCATGCAAGGTGGGTTGAAGCTGGTCGAGCGCGAACGCAAAACGGCCCCGCAGATCAAGCGGAGCCGTTTGGTGATTGATGCCGAGCGTCCAAACAGACATACACGAATTATAAAATCGCCCCGCGTCCTTTGTAACGATTTCCCGCCATGACATTTTTTTCTGCGATCTTTCACCTCATGGGTCTGCTGGCGCCCGCGCTGGGGTTGGGCGGTTTACTTTGGTTGGGGCTTTTGTGGCGGCGCGGGCGGCGTGGGCGGCGAAAATCGGCCGGCAAACCAGGGCGTCAGCTGGGCTGGCTGGTGCTGGTGGGTACGGCGGTGTTGCTGGCCGGCCTGGTCTTCTTTGGCCGCGACGGAAAAATGGCGACCTACGCCGCGTTGGTGCTGGCCCAGGGCACGCTGGCCTGGCGCTTTCGCGGCGCCTGAACAGCAGTGGCTCTCAGTCCGCTGGTGCGAAGCGGTCCACCGCGTCGGTGATGATGTTGTCGGTGCCGAGCTCGATCAGCCGCTGAGCCGCCGCCGCTGTGTTCACCGTGTAGCTGAGCTGGCGCATACCTCCCGCGCGCACCTGCGCCACCAGCGCTTCGTCCCACAACACGTGGTTGCACACACTGGCCACGCAGCCGAGATGATGCGCCATGGGTTGCCAACCAAGCCCCAAGCTGTCAAGCAACCGGCAGCGCGGTAACTT
>Ga0105051_10006031_pt1 | contig 13226 bp, 16 predicted proteins | sample FRY02_FD_78383 | JGI IMG/M metagenome (GOLD analysis project Ga0105051, IMG submission 78383) | Freshwater microbial communities from Lake Fryxell liftoff mats and glacier meltwater in Antarctica - FRY-02 (megahit assembly) | ecosystem: Environmental > Aquatic > Freshwater > Ice > Glacier... | reverse complement strand
ACAATTTGGCATCTGCCCTGTCAAGAATTTTTCTGAATTTTCTAATAGATAGACTATAAGCATCTTCTATCTTTGCAAAAGAAGCGGATATCATAACACAAATGAGAAGGTCTTCTAACGACCCCATCTTCACCCCACCCTTCATTTTTGCCTTGAATCTTTCCGCTTCTTCTAGCTTATCCCTCAGTTCCTTTTGAATGGTTTCATCGGGGAGTTCCAACATATTTTGTTCAGAAATAATGTTTCGCATTTCTTCAAAATCTGCTCCGTTATATATATCTCCATTTATTTCAAAAACGGCTTTGTTGTCTTTATCATATCCCATCCGAGTATTGTCTTTTTTTTCATCCATTTTTAAACACAATGAAAGAAGAACTTTCAGTCTTAAAATATACTGGTTTTCTTCAGTAGCCAAAGAATATAAAAAATCAAGATAACCCATAGAGATTCTTTTTATTTTTTCTTCTGGCGATAAATTTTTATCTGCATTTTTTTCTAACAACAAAATCTCAGAAACAGCGCTAAATATGAATGATTTTCTTATGGAAACAGGATGGAATAAGAGTTTTTTGTATGGAATCGGGTCATCGAACGTTGTATAAATATCATATGTTTTCACAATTGTTTCCTCTAGGCGGTATTAGTTGACATATATATCTTCTTTCCTTTAAATGGGGTTTTTCCGCCTTCCATAAGCTTATCATTCTGGTCTCTCAAAGCGTCAAAGAACATTTTCCCCAATCCGCCCATTTCTACCCCGTTCATGGTTTCTAAAAGTTGCTGAATAATTGTGTCAACCCTAGTAGTATAATTTGACAAAGTGTTAACCTTGTAATGAGAATATACTTCGAAGCACATTCCCACCATAGCAACTGTTCTATTTTTTGCAATTGCCGTTAGAGGAGAAACCCTCAGGATTGTTCCCTGTGTTGTCCACACATCGGGAATACCAACATCCATAAAAACCTTAAATCCAGAACCGTCTTCTTCCCCTCCATAAATCAACGCTCCTTTTTCAGCCCTAGTTAGATCGGTTTTATCCCACGCGTCGCTAGAATCATATTTTAGCAATTTCCACACCAATTCATTATTATTTATTAAATAATTTACACAATTATATGAGAAATTTGCAAATTCTGTGAAATGATTATAAGCACCACTTCCTATACTACTTGTTAATATTGGCATATTTTCACCATGCTCCACGTAGATTAATTGTTATATCTTTGGTGTGAACTCCAGATGCGCAGTGAATAATTACAGGTTCGTCCATATATTTGGCAACATTTTGAACATAGAAAGTATAAGAACTTAATACAGCAAACGTGTAATGCCCACTTGGAATTGTGTTAGTAGCAACCGTAAACGTAAACGTATCTGCTTGAACTACATTGTTAAGCCAGAGTCTAACATCAAAGATTTGAATAGCGGTTTCTAGAATATAATTTTCATCAGGAGTTACCACAATTTGATAAACTGATGTTGGAGTAGATAAGACTGTTACTGCGCAGGTTGATGTAATGGATGAATTTCCAGATAAGGTTGCAGTAATTGTTGCAGTACCAGCGGCTACCATAGTTACTAAGCCAGTAGATGAGACTCTGGCTTTCAAAGTATTGCTACTTGTCCACAAGACAGTCCGATCAACAACGTCGTCATTGAGTTTTACAACTGCTCCTAATTGAATAGTTGTGGCAACCGTTGATGAAATTGTAGAATCACTCAAAGTAATCGCGTAACTGTCTCCTATTGCGCGCGCTACACCATTTACTAGATCATCAGTATGAACATTATCATAATTACGTTCCAGTGTAAATTCAATAATTCCTTGGCTAGTATTAGATTCGGTGTGAAGATTATCAAAATTGACGATTCCCCCACCCGCTACTTTCCACGCAATCCAATTATCCGGGTTTCCAAATAAAAAACGTTGATTAGGTTTTATTTTATTGGTGGAAGAATTATATTGAGTTTTTACATCAAGCAGCCCCATCGGAGTCACGACGGCAGCGCTTACCCCCATTAAATCTTTGTTGCCAGTTGGAATCTTCTCAGTATCCAAGACACATGGAACGGCATAATAAGCGCCATCAGTGTCTATCCACCTGAGAACGTTGTTGCAACGTCGTACCATTACTGAAGAAGTTAAACTTTTTATTGATGTTGAGTTGACCGTTAACCACCAGCTACTATCAAAATAATAAAATCTTCCCAATGAAACTGAATGAGCAAGGTCTTTGAATAGTAGTGTTTTCCAGTTATCCGACAATTTTAATCCCGTGACTGAATCGAGAGATTTTGTAATTCTAACGTCAACATCCTGCATTGCCCCAGAAGCCAAAGATGTTTCTTCTGTAATTGTAAACCAGTCGGTCGAATTATAAAATTGTTGATTTAAACTTTCTTGAAAACTCTCTATATAAGCATCTTTTACACTTTTATTTATTCCATTAGAATCGGGGAGGAATTTATAATTATATACCATTTTTGCCTCCCTTATGACGAGTAGAAAACGCCAGCCAACCAATTAGTCCACATGTCTGAGTCTCTCAGCCCATAATCCACGAGACGCTGAGAAACCTCCTCTTTCATTTCACGATAGCGCGCTAATTTTGCTTGCATGTTAGCAGAGTTGGAATACATCTTAAAATCGCGATCGGTGACAAAATTTTCCATCTGAGCTACGTTATCGACCTCCCACTCTAACCATCTCTTTTTTAACAACGTTGCTAAAACATCTATGTTTTTTGGAGTCAAATTTTCTGAGAATGCGGAATTAGAATAAGCCAGGGACTGATCGCAGATGCCGAACTCGGGTATGGCTGAAAATAGCCACGTGGACAAAAATGTTTCAAATGATTCCACGCTTAAATTGTAAAGATTTGTTAATCTGAAATCTTGAATCTTCGCAAGAAAATTGTCGTAGATTTCGCTGAAAGTTGTCAAAATTTACCTCCTTTCTTATATAAATAAAAAAGCCTCCTTTTGCAAGAAGACTTAGTTTTCTGATTTGTCTGGGTAATTTTATGGAAAGTTCAAAGGGTTAGGTAAATTGTTTTCTATCACGTACTTGTCATACATCTTTGCTGCTTCAACTTCGTCTTTAGAGCAGCCTATATACACATTTCCTGTCCGAGCCATCCAACTTTTTCCTTGCTTATAAACTCCAAAACATCTCGACGATGCATTCTTTCCTTTTTTACCAAAAAGAGGGCTATTCTCGCCTGTTTTACCAAAATTAGGATGATTTTCGCCACTCATTCTTTTCTTAGTTTCATCTGAACGATGGCTTCCAAAATTAGGACTATTCTCTCCTGTTTTCCCAAACATCGGATTATTTTCTCCAGAATTAGAGTCACTCATTCTTTTCTTAGTTTCTTCCGAAGGATGCTTTCCAAAATTAGGATGATTTTCTCCAGATAGGGCGAAACTTATTTTTCCATTAGTTTCATCAGAAGGATGTTTTCCAAAATTAGGATGATTTTCTCCAGATTGCGCAAGGCTCATTTTTCCTTTGGTTTCATCAGAGCGATGGCTTCCAAAATTAGGATTATTTTCGCCAGTTCTTCCTCTCATGGGTGCATTACCGCCCGGAGAAACATTGTAGCCATTTTCAGTAACATGAGAATGACATATTTTTATACACTCTGTTTCATAATAACTCAATTCTTCAATCTCACAATAACGATTTTGTCAAGGTTAAATTAAAAGGGGCGCATCTAATTAGGCACGCTCCTTGTGTTAGGTTTCTAAAAAATATTATTCTTTTTCTTCTTCTTGAGGATGAAACGCTAGATAATTATCATTCGCTTTCTGAAGAAGGTCAAGTTTACACAAGCGCGACAGTTTATCAACGACGTTCAAATCAATTGAATTTGGATCTTCCATAAGTTTGTTGACTATCATTTCTAAGATAACCTTTTTCTGTTCGTCACCAGCAGATGTATAAAGGGCAATACTTTCGTTAGTACCCTCTAAAATTTCTTCAATTTTATCTTTGGTTAAAATACCAGCGACTACATCATCAAGTCCGTTAGCGCGAATAACCTTTTCATTTAAAATAAGGAATTTACCTTTTTCTAAGAAACTGCGATTGACTTCAAGAATCTGCACAAGATCAGAATAAATTATTCGTTTGATTTGAAAAAGTTTTTCAAATTTATAAACATTTCCTTGACCACGTTCTTTAGTACATAAATTTAATTTATAAGGTAGCATCGACATGATGCGAATATATTCGGTTTGACTGATATTCAGTTCCTCATCGCCACCAGCCATTTCCTTAGCTTCGTACATTGCGACTTTGTCTTCCAGTTCTTTAACGTGTTTGTCGTAGGCGTTAGTGGTTGTACCAGCCGCCTTAGAACCTTTTGTTCGAGCCATTTTTATTTCTCCTTATTAATATAACAATAATCCCATAAGGGATTTTTAAGTTAGTATTTGGATTTCTCCTGTGAAAATCCTGATATTTTGGAGGGATGCGTTCAGGATTACGCTTTTTCGTGAGATGATCAATCCCATATATCCCTCCAATATTTTAATATACCACAAAACCACTATTTTGTCAATAGTAGATTATGACAGGTCAATGACTCCAGCGATGGAATTTGTAGCTACCCCAACGCCCCAACTTTTTATAAAGACTGATTCTTGTGTAAGATCAGCGTTTCTGTATGGGTCGTCTGTGTATGAAAGCATAGACCCTTCCAAAACTACTTTTAGTAATTTGTCTGTGGAAGGACTTACAAACCAGAGATAGCTATCGGAGATAAGAGTCCCAAATGGATTGCTAATATCAGCAACTTGGGGGATTTCTGCTAAGTCTACACCCAAGAAGTTTTTCATGTATCCTAAGCGAACGAAATCGCTCTGGATGTCGTAGCGGTAATTTGCCATTTTTTACCTTCGGTTTCCCGATATTTATTAGAGGATTAGAGCACATCTTCATCCTTCATAAGAAGGAGCATGGCGCTTCTGAATAATGAATTTCACATTACTCATACTCTCTTTCGAGATGCTCGTTTCACCTTTTCTGCAAAAAAGCAGAACTTGGCACAGGATTATCATGGAATAAATCTTTAGACTTTTCCTGTTAGCATAGATATTATTCGTCATTTCCTACGAAACACTTGCGTTATCTATACACCCAACATTTGTTGGTTCACCATGTTATTTTATATTATGTTACCATAATAGCGGACTCAAAATTAATCCGCAGGTACTACACTTGCAAGAGCAACCAAAGTTCCCAAACAAACAGGTTTGGCTCCACCATTCCAAGCTGCTACTTTTTGGGCAATTTGGGTAAAATCGGTGGCCGTAAAACCAGCAACCTTAGTACCATAAGCACCAGTGCTTAATGCAGCCATTGCGGTTACAAAAGCATTATAAACATCGACTGTTATGGCAGTTTCAATGGAACGAATTGCTTTGGAAATTAGGACAGCTAAACTTTCCTTTCCTGATAATACTCGGAAAAGCGATACACCAACCGTAATTTGGCGAGGTTCAGGATTAATAACCACCTGTCCGCGATATTGTTTCTTCATTTCGGTTGTGCGTTTTCCGCGACCAGCCTTAGAAACTACAAAAAGATCACGAGGTTCTACGTCAAATGAAAAACTCGAACCCCACTCCCCACTTCGAATATCTGAATATAAACCGATTGTATCAACCAAAGTGCTTGGCAAAATCATATCAATTAAGGCGCTTAGAACTGCCATTTCGGCCCATCTCAAAACAGGATGTGAAGCCCAGGTTTCCAATGGGAAATCAGCAAAATTCTGAATCCCTGCAATACGCATAATTTCACGTTTCAAAGCAGCATTCAAAACAGCTTCTTTTTCATCAAAAGAAATGGGAACCATTTCACCTTGTTCATTTGGAGTATGTGTAGCAAAACTCAGGTTCTTAGCACCTTGGAATTTTGTTCTGTACTCGTGCCAGTAATCTCGAAAATCTTCGTAAACGCCAAGGTTGTCTTTGCCGGCGAAGAGAAGTACACTAGACGGAATTTGCATAGTCATATTAAATTTTCCTCCTTATAATAAATAAATTAAAGTCCAACAACTTCCATAACGTAGGATGTTAATCTTTGATTATCCATAGCACCACTGCCGATACTAATCCAGCTAGTGGAAACATATTTCAAGCTCAATACACTAGCAGTCTGAGAAGCTCCCCAAACGAGTTGCCAAGTTACGTTTGTAGCATTAACATGTGTGTTAACGCCTTTAGCACCACTAAAACAATCTTCACTCATCATATAAAGATCATGCAACTGCGGACTAACAGCAGTAATCATCCCAGCAATAGGACTAATAAAACTACGAGGATCGGGATCGAGTCCACGATACAATCGAGTTCCAGATTGAACATCTTCTGGGGAAAAAGCCATCCATAAATCGGTCAAATGTGAACCAGCAGAAGCAGGAACCAAAGCAGTCCAAACCTCTCCTTCTCCAGCAGTAGCCGATTTTGTTAGCAAACTAAAAATGCTACCGTTTTCAACGGTAGAAGCGCAAACAGCAGAACGCACGAGCGATTCTACGTTTCTTGCGGCATAAGACATAGGGTAAATAACTCCGTAAGCCATATTAAAATTTCCTCCTTAATAAAATAATAAACTAAAGTGCCACTACTTCAAACTGATAAGCAACTACTCTGCCCGAATCCATAGCACCACTACCAACACTAATCCACGTTGTGCCTAACAACTTAGCAGCAAACTGACTTGTTCCAATTGTAGTAGCCCAAGCGGGTTGTAATCCACCAGCATTAGTACAATTAATAAATGTATTAGCACCTATTGTTCCAGATATAGCATCAGTTGATAGTTTGATAATATCGTGAAGTTTAGGCTTAAAGATAGTAAATACCACACCGGCTGCATTTGTAAAATTTCTCGGATCGGGATCGAGACCACGATATAATCGTGTTCCAGACTCGACATTTTCAGGTTGCATAGCCATCCAAACATCTGTTATTCCGTCACCGGTTGATGGAGCAATGGCAGTCCAAACTTCGCCTTCATTAGCAGCTACACCATAAGTTGTTAGAATAACAAGATTGCCATTATCAACATCAACAGCCGAAACCGCTGAACGAGTCAATGATTCTACGGTTCTAGCGTAGATTTGTTCAGCAATAAGAATTCCATGAATTGTCATATTCTATTTTCCTCCTTATTTCTTAGCCCCAGCCCAACGAACATTTTTGGGTTGAGTCTTGATTCCATGAAATGGCAATCCAATCTTCAAGTGTGTTGGTTTTCCACCTTCACGCACAGCAAAATCAAATGATTTAGCCTTGCATTGGTTTTTCCATGCCTCCAATTCATCCAGAGAGAAACTCTTCGCATTTTCACGCATTTCTTCCATAGCCTCATCAGGAATAACTACTTTGACAGCCATCTCACTTAGAGCAAGTTCAACTTCGGCCATTTTCTGTTGTTCTTCAATGTCAGCCTTGAATTTCTCAAGTTCTGCCATCTTATCGCACATATTCTTGTATTTAGCACTCATGCGTTGCATCGAGGCAAACATGCCGGACATAATAGCAGGAGCACCTGCAAGCTCTCCTTTCTCAATTTCCTCAGCCGCCATTTTAAGTTTTCCAGTCACTTCTTCTTCATCGCCTTCTTCTGCCTGAAGATAAGATAATGCCATCGGAACATCAAAATAAGCACTTAGAGAAAACTTATTATCTTCCTCCTCCTTTGCTTTTTTAGCCTTTTCCTCTTCTTCTTTTGCTTTAGCTTCTTCTGCCATTGCAAGTTCTTCCTTTGCTTTAGCTTCTTCTGCCATTGCAAGTTCTTCCTTTACTTTAGCTTCTTCTGCCATTGCAAATGCTTTTTTTTCAGCTTCTTCTGCTATTTCAAGTTCTTCTTTTGATTTAACCTCTTCCGCCAGTTCTTCTTTAGTTTTTGCCATATTATTCATCTCCTTTTCTTTTGACATTTTATCTTTTTCAATCGTGTCTCTGTCTATATCAAAATAACTCGCCATAGAATCTATTTTATCAATAGAATCCAATAGTAATTTATTCCATTCAAATCCTTTTTTACCACCAAAAAATTCAGAATTAGAATTACTTTGCTTCGCAAAGAACTTTGAAAGTTGATGAACTTTTTCTGGTGTAATTTCTTCATTCTTTGATAAAAATCTAGCCAAACTTAATTGGACAGAGTTAATATTTTTCTCTCCATTATGATATTGTTCTAACATTTTTTGTGAACTATCTTTTACGAAATCTGGAATTGAGAAGTCAACGTCTTGGTATGGTGTAGAAAATTCTTTAGAAAACGCAATATTATATGCAAGGTTTTCTTTTTTGGCAAATGATTCCATTTCAATATTCGCGCCGGGACTAGCTTCAGTTACGAACTGTCCTAAAACACAAATTGCAAAGTACCGCCAATTCAAAAGATTCAACAGTCCATCATTAGTTTCTTCATAGTCGTCTACTTCGATTTCTACGGAAACGGATTTTTTATTGGTATTAGTTTCTGAAAATACCTGTAAAAATTTCCCACAATATTTTTTCCAAATTTTTGCAAAGACTCTAAGCGAAGTTCTACCAGTACCATCATCTAATTCAACAAATTCTGCACTATTAGGAACTACAAATCCGGCAATTATGGTTGAAGGGGAGTGGCTTTTGAAATCTCTCAACGTCGGATCATACTCGAATATTATCGGCTTTTCGTAAATAGATGAAGCAGTTCTTTTCAATGCTTCCAGATCACAAGTCGTATCGTGCCTTGTCTTTCCAGTGCTAAACGCTTCAATTCTAGCTGTTGCAAATTGAGATGTATCAATATCTTCTACAACTTCAACATTCGTAATTGCAAAACTCATTTTTTTATTATTCAATATATCCACCTCCTTTCCTAGAGAAAGGAGTTCTTTCTCTAAAATTTTCTCTATATTATCAAAATCCCAATGTGAAATAATCAAAACTTACATTTTACCTTTAACCAAAATGGGGCAAATTTAACAATTTCTTCCAATACCTCCGTTTTAGCAAAAATCCAATCTTTTCCATCTCTAGATAAAAGAGGAAAACTTTTCTGATTAATTAACCATGATGCCATAAGTCTACCACATCGGTACAATCTATTTTCGGGCAATGAACTAGGATTAATCACATACATATAACCTCCCTACTTTAGAAATTGGAATAAACATGGTTTCTTTTTTTTAAAATTTTTAACTAACGGTAATTCTACGGCAGTCATAGCTTCCCCACCATATCTGAAAATATTCTGAAAATCATCTAGAGATATATATGCCACACCATTATCGCCCCACTGACTGCCCCAAGAGTTCTTGATAGCATACCCTTTTGGGGTTAATCCTAAACCCAAGTACGCATGCCCACCAACAACTTCCCCTGTAGGACGAATCATATTGTCTGCATCAGGGGTATACATTCCTTCGCAATTATGAGATAGATATCCATCTGTTATAAGGGTTTTTGTAGAAGTTGACACGGCATATACATCTTGATTTCCTATAAAACGACACCTTTGAACAGTTGCGTGTTTAGATGAACCAGAAATATTCTTTCCTTCCCAAACACTATATGCGTTTTCAAGAAGTCTTTTTGGCCTAATAGACCCTAGAAATCTCATTCTAGCGTTCTCTCCTTTAATATTCCAACGAATTACCTCAGACCAAACTCTTCCGTCATCAAATATTTTTTGCGGTCTTGGGTGTAAAGTATATTTAAATCCTTTTTCTTCTAAAATACTTATGGCATAATCAAATACTTTTCCGGGCTTTTGAACACAGGATAATACATTGCCGTGCCTTTTTCCGTTTTTACTAACAGAAATTGTTCCCTCCCCGTCATAAAATCCAGCCAACCATCCCGCCTCTCTGGAATTATCTTCCTCCCAAGGGTCTCCTAAATATAATAGCTCGTCTCCGGGTTTAAGGTCACAAGCCTGTGTCCATTTTCTAGCCGTTTTTTTAAACCGTTGTATAAACATATGATTTTCAGAAACGATTATTTTACCTCTATTGGTAGTTATTTCCCAACAAGGTTGTGTTATTTTATTGTTTGAAAGAACAGTAGATTTTCTATATGAGCAGTTGCGGTCTGGATTCTCATCAAAACCTATGACACTTAAACTGCTGGAAACTTCTTCGACGGGAATCCATTTTAAATCTTCTGTAAGTATCTTTGTCCCCGGGGCAACACACCACCCAGTGCCTAAGATAACTGGGCCGCGATTCAGTATCCACCACTTTATTTCATCTTGCGTATAAGCAAAAGCATAAGCATCTATTCTTCCAACATCCTTCAAAACTTTGGCGGCAGAACGTAGGTTAGAACCTTCTTCGCTTTCAGGTTCTCCGTCTTTTTCTTTGCACATATAGTAAAATGAATGTCCCGTATCATTATTGTACACATCATTAATCGGACTTGCTATTCCAAAACTAGCCATGCTCATGCCGACACAATGCCCGGTTTCTCCTTGATTTAAAGTATCGTAAGGAAAATCCCAAACCATTTCTGTGATTTGGCTTATTTTGAAAATTCCTTTCGGCATGAAAGACGAAAGCCGATAATCTCTTGCGTCACAAGGAGATGGTAGTCGTCCTAAGCCATATTGTTTATAATCCATATTATGCCCCCATATCCCAAACCATTACCTTAAACCAATCATTACCACATAAGTCGGCATGATCTTTGAACGTAAAGCTCTCTTCCATTTCTTTGATCTGGTTAGCAATCATTTCTAACATTTTAGTTACAACCATCTGACAATCTTCATCTTCTGCTTGTTTCTTAATTTCCTGTAGTGATTGGGTGGTCTGTATCTCCGCTTCCACGAATTTATCCCCAACATCAACAATAGAATTAATGCTAAAGTTTACTTCATTGATTTCCAATAGCTCAACAGGAACATTTAGATTGGTTAATAAATCAAAGATCATAAGCGAATGTTGAGTCTCTTCCTCGTGCTGAGACTTGAAGAACGCACCAAGTCGATCAAAACCACGATTTATTAAATCTCCAGCAATAAAAAGATATAAATTGGCATTAAATTTTTCTTTGCTTAATTGAAAATTCAAAGAGTCCGCCAAACTATCACTTACGACTTTGTATTTTTCATCTCTCATTTATCCTCCTTTCACAAAATTCAATTCTTGTGAAAGAATTGATTCTAAAATATAGGTTCTCCCCTTTTTCAAGAGGAGAACCATTTTTACTAAAACTAAATTAAGTAACTACTTCAACCATAACGCCACTTAAGTCTGCGCCCGTTACCGCATTCATGTTGCCCATCAAAACGCCTCTATCACTTGCGTCCCACTTGCTTGCTCCATATCCAACACAATCTTTCAAGAAGAATCGTGCTGGAGCGTTAGCCGAAATAGCAGGAATAACAAAACCACTAGCCATAGCAAAGTTTGTTGCATTTGTGTTTGAGAAAATGCAGTTATCGAATATGGTATAACGATCAATTCCAGTGGCATCAACAACTTCTACCCATGCAGCGCCAGTATGACCAGCTAACATAGAAACGTGGCATTTTTCAAATGTATTACGATGTGCCCCGCCGTCAAACAATATACCAACCATTCCGGTTGCGGCTGCGACTGTGTCTACACCAATTGTGCATTTCTTGAATAAGTTTTCTTCTGCGCCGTCAAGTTTCAAAGAAGCCCCACCATTGATAGCCATTGTAGCATGTCCGCCACCTGCGAAATGAACGTTCTCAAAATAGTTTCTTCCACCTGTAACAGAAACATTAATCAAAGATGTGGCATCATCAACACCTTGAAAAACATAGAAATCTTTAAACATGGAGCCACTAGCACTAATTGTAATAAGAGGTGATGCGGCTGTTAGTGTTGAAAGTTGGAATATACGAGCGCGTTGTCCTGCGTGCGTAGGAGCACATGCGCCTACAAGGTGAGTGTAAGATTTATCCCACACCAAAGCTGTTTGTAAAGTAAGTGATGTTGCCCCAGCAATATATACAAGAATATCATTTTGATTTGCTGTAAGTAATGCTTCGGCTGTTTCCATGCTCGCAACAGCAGATCCGGGAGCAGTACCTGAATTAGTATCATCCCCATTTGCAGGGTCAAGATAATATACATCCCCAATTGGCCCAATTATTCCGAGTAATGTGCCAATCTGTGCTCGCTGCGAGGCCGCATTTTGGTTGTTTAATTGCTTAATTTGAAGTGCTGTTAAAGACATTTTTAAATCTCCTTTTATGGTCAATTATTTTAGAGGAAACATTCCTCCGATAAAGACATGCCTCTAATGACCAGTTAGAGTGCCAAATCAAACGTATAAAATTTATATAAAATTATTCTTTTATGTGAAGAGTGACCTATCAAAATTCTTGTAAGTACAATTGAACCTAGGAAGGGATAAACCCCTTTATGAGTTGAATCAGTGAAGCTATATCACGTTGGTTAGTTTCAGCAATATCTATCAGCCCTGTCTTACCGTTACCCCAGACTGTCTCAACAATTTTCATCTGAGTATTTGATACTTGTCTCATCTGTTCCACAAGCGTTGCCATTATGGATGCGCATTCGGGTAGTATAGAATAATGAGGTTTTGGTTGTGGTGGCATATGTTATCTCCTTACTACTGTATTGCTAAGTCTGTTCATACTTATAGATATGAGTTGAATCGTATGTTATTCTTCCTTATTCGGATCCCCTATCAATTCAAGAAACCTGCCATAGACGAGCGGAGTACCAAACAATCCAACACGCTCTTTGAGGAAACTGACTTGATCGACAGTAGCATCAAGGATACCTTTACCAGCAGGATTGTATAGTTTTAATCCAAGTTGATATGCGGTTTGCTTCTTCTCAGCAGTCATATTTTGTTCTACTAACATCAAAATATTACCGAGGACTACCAAGAATGTGAGGGAAATTCCACCTTCTCCAATCGTAGGTTTATCATCAAAGCCCTTTATTACAGTATTGCAATCCAGTTTCATTTCACTCCTCTATAAATCTATATTGGATACATCAGGCGTTGCTAATTCCCTCGCCTTGTTAATTATAAACGTCTTTGCCATATTATTTTGCAATTGGTACAACTATCGGTTTAATAGCAATCTTCGCCAGTAACACATCAATAATGTCCACCGGATACACCGCCGTCAGCTTTGCGTCCAGTGCATAAGTTACCTTCAATTCGGTTAATTCAGTTGCAGGTATCTTTACTTGGATGGCTTT
>Ga0105051_10006012_pt1 | contig 13257 bp, 17 predicted proteins | sample FRY02_FD_78383 | JGI IMG/M metagenome (GOLD analysis project Ga0105051, IMG submission 78383) | Freshwater microbial communities from Lake Fryxell liftoff mats and glacier meltwater in Antarctica - FRY-02 (megahit assembly) | ecosystem: Environmental > Aquatic > Freshwater > Ice > Glacier... | reverse complement strand
GGGCCTGTTTGTTGTTAATTTGTGTGGCCATTGTAGATGCAATCGTGGTCCTGCGGTCACGGTGACATTATCTACCTTGCAGTTACACTCGCATTCAATACATCAAACACAATATCGTCGCTTGTGAGATCACCGTCGTTTTCGAAGTCACTCCCGTTTTCGCGCTGCTTCTTAATGATCACCAGAAGCACCAGAACGACTTGTACAAACATGACACAGCACACCACCTGTTCTCTTTTAATACCCAAACGTTGCCGTGTTTTGACACCAAAACCATCAAATATGTCTTCAACCCTGCTACAACGCACGCATACGCACACCAATATGAATTGATAGCACGCCACAGAGAAGAACCGTAGAATTCAGCACATCTACAATGACAATTTTGAAATGTTTATTATTCAATACATCTAAGTGTTTACTTAACCTCTCCCTTTTATCTGTAAGGGTATGGGTGTTGCATACGCCCCTGGCGACCACCCGCAGCTTGGTGGTGACCGTGGTGCCCACCCGCAGCATTGTGGTGACCGTGCAATACACCCACGGCGCTGCAGTGACTGTAATGACTGCCATGTACACTAGGCCAGGATGGCCGTGGTGAACGCCCGCAGCGCCGTGGCCACCACCCGCAGCGCCGTGGTGACCACCTGCAGCGCTGTGACAACCGTCCGCAGCGCTGTGGTGAAAATACCTTCTTTTGCGAGCAAGCACAGTAATGACTCGAGTGGGGAGGCGTCCACAGCGGGGCGATATCTTTGCGAGCACTGTCAAAATACGACTGACGAAACAATCGATTTGCCACAAAATGGTGCAGTGGCTTACTCCTGGCAGTGCTTTTATTTAGAAAGGCAGACAACAAAAGATCTATATCTTTCCTTGGGCGTTCTGTCTGCATGGATGCGGTCTGTAGTAAGCTGTGCAACGTCGTACGATAGGTACAGCAACTCCTGACGGGCTTGACAATGTTCTGGCGACCAGCCAGCCTCCTGAAAGGACCTGTGTCTCAAAATCAATACGCTGGCTTTCGAAATCAATACGTTTCGAAATCAATACGCACGGCGCTGGGGGCCCTTGTGCACACTGTAGAGAGGGTCCTAAAGGATGTTAGGTGATTCATCCGTCACCTTAGCTCAGTGGTGACGAGCGCAGCACTTGAGAAATCTTGTTATCCACAGGTCCCCGGTTCGATTCCGGCCGAAAATATGTCAACTCAGATTCACATGGATTTGAGCATATTGATCCTCAAGCAAGGGTTCTAAATTACTGTTTTCAGTAATAAAAGCAATTTAAATCAAAATGCTGCAGTTCAAAAATTATTCAAAAGGCGGTCAGTGTCATCTGGTGCGAACACGCGTCTTTGTTTATATACGTCTGAGTGTCGCAGTGTCTTCCCAAAATACTGATGCTACCTCAGAGCGTAAGTGGACGTTCCATGAAAGGGACCGCGTAAGATGGTGGCTGTGTACTGCACGCCACCCACCGCTGGGACTTGACCCACCTGCAAGAGACCCAGTTCCCTGAGGCAATTACGGACGACTCGACTGCACCTGCCTTACAAATGAGTGTGATTGTCTGCGTTTGTCGAAAATAACCAAGTGCAAAGTTTGCTGCGTCGTCACAAGACATGCGATGTCGAATACGGACTTTGAAGTCACCAAAGTATGGCTGTTGCACGATTCTGCCAAGCGGCACGACATCAGGCTGCGGGGCGTAGATCAGATGAAACAGCGTCGGCGTGAAGCCATTCCACGTATACAGCAGTCAATTGTCAGTGCAGCAACATATGACACGCCCCGCTGCATAAACTAACAACCTTGGCACCGCAGAAGGGGTCCAGACACATTTCGCGCGACAACACGTCAGTAAACTCCAACAAATCGTGAGGCAAGCTGATTGTTTCCAGTCTGAGCAATTGAATCTTGTCCTGGTCCATGCCTACCCGATCTATTATTTCTGCGTCCACAAGCACTGTTTCGAAAGGATCCTCACGATGGCAAACGTATTGTCCACACAATCACACCCTGCCAGATTCTGTCAGCACTGCACTGTAAGTATTGGTACACGAGAGCATCATGGCGTCCTCGTACGCCAAAAAGCGTGGGCTGATCCGGAAGGGACTACTTGTTGTTGCATCAGCCTGCAGTTTTAGCTCCTCGTATTTACAAGATCCCCACCCGTACACGCCTTTGTCATCGACACCTGGGTCTCCAGTGCCGATAGACACCACCATAGACTGACACGCCTCGGCCGCCACATATTCAGAGTATGTGTGACGAAGGTGGTCACCACCTTCGGCTCAAAAACTCAGTTCCCAGCTTCGACTCACAGCCCCAGCGTCCCTCGACTGTCCATGCCCCAAGCCCACATGCCATGCTGTTGCCCAATCGCCGGCACGTGACCTGCCCCCACGGCAAGCATCCTTACTGGCAAGTGCATGAACCCCGTCCCCGGACGCAGGCCAATAAATTGCTTTACATACACGTCATTTTCGTTGATACGCTCCCCTAGGATTGTTGCAAACACCTTACCACTTTCTGTCAAAATACAATTTGATCTGTCGTGACAGACTACCTGCACGGGCCATTCTCCCCCAAGGGCGTGCACAGGAATGATGTTGGGGGGTTTGATGATTTGCAAATGTGTGTTGAGGTTTGCTTGTCCAAACATGATAACACTGCTGTTTTCCATTATGCATGCCGTCTGATCTTTGTCTGCCGACACTGTCTTGACTTTGTCTTCAAGGTGCTGCACGTGCGCTGGCGTACTGCGGTAAGCATCTGAGGGTGCGTTTGGCCAGTTGAAGCAATGGCCCAGCTGACTGTACTCGTTTCGGCCTCACAAATACAGCCTGCCTTGCTTGTTAATCACAAACGAGGACCCTGTGCCCACTGCCATGGACATGATTCTTGATGCAAAGAGCTCACCCTCCCAATGTGACTTATATAGGGTTGATATCATTATGAACTCTCTTTGATTCATTTCAGGATGATGTGATTCACAACTGTGTATGAGCAAGCAGCGCCTGGCATGCCGTCACAATGTTCCGTACCATCTGTACTGCAAAGTCTGCAACAATGTCCTCGGTCTTTTGCGACATTGTCTTATGTCACCGCTTTTGGAACGGAGCCACCAATTGCACGTTGGTGTAGTGCACAATGTCAGCCGCAGCGCCGTCCTCGTTACCACATGCACCTGAGACCACCCCTGATGAGTTGACGAGCACAGCAGCTTGTATTTTGTGCAACAAAGTAGCTGACGGTTCCTACCACGCCAGTGGGTCTGGTACTAAGCATTAGTTTGCACGCGCCCGAGTGCACACTGCGAGGCGTGATGACGACCCAGCCGGTATGACACGCAGATGGTATACCCACCAAAATAGGGCTGACGCACAGTGTTGCCCAGCGGCACTGAAGCCGCGGCGAGCTGACCCACTGGGCGAAACAGCGCAGGTCTCAGTCCATTCCAGGTATACAAGAGCCCGTTGTCAGTGTGGATACACACATGTGTGGTGCTAGCAGCTACAGACAAAATCCTGGCGCCCCTGAACAGATCCAACCGCATTTTGCGCGGAAGGTTCTATATGAATGGTCTGTACCTGTTGGCCCAGATGTCACAGTCCAAGCCCACAACGTCGGCATCTGTGTCCTTCCACGCCCAGGCTTGGATATCCTCGTAGTCAACTGCAGCAACGTCAACGATGCTACCATTACTGATCACACCGTCCACTGTCCCGTTTGGTTTTTGGTTTATTATGCCACCACACAGCCAGCAACTCAATTATGATTGATGATTGCTGTTATAACAGTAATTTAGTACCCTCGTTTGAGGGTCTATGTACTTCAATTCCATGTAGATTTGAGTTCTCAATTTTTGGAGATTTTGCCGGAATCGAACCGACAACCTCGGGATTGATAGTCCCGCACTCTGACCAACTGAGCTAGTTTTACGTTGTCTCAGATTACCCAGAGACTCATACAAGTCCCCGATAATTTCAATGACATTCGCCAAGCATACACAGTTTGCTGGAGACGGTCAAGACCACTATACATGTCTCGGCGCACGACACCGTGCTTATAGTTTCGTTGTCAAAGTGTCTGCCTTGATCCTACAAGGCAACGCTTGCTCCAATGTTCTTTCTCTCTGCAGTCCGAGCTGTCTGTCCACAAGCCGAGATTGATTGATGTTGCTTTTATCGCTCCGTAAGAAATATTCTAGTAGCTTTGCTGGAAGCTCTATGTGCTCGAACCTTTTCTTTAGATTCGTGAATATCGTTTTTATTCTGTTTTTTTTTGTTTTGTTGTTGTAAGGTCTCTAACAAAGCCTTTCTCCCGCCTCTCTCAACCAGGCTCCTGTGCCTGGTTGTCTCCATTCCTCTTGTGTGCTGATTGTACATGTGTGCTTGTGTGTGTGTTGCTCGCTGATTGCCAGCACGTGGTACCTGCCCGTGGCAATCATTCGGGCACGCCACCACCAAAATGATCCCGTATCTCCAACACGGGAGCCAAAAATTGCTCGACCACTGTTCTGTCGATTTCGCCGTCCACGGAAACCGTGGAAAACACGCTGCCTCTGTCTGTCGAGATGTAATTTTGCCGGGCACTGCACGCGACCTAAGGCCACTCTCCCTGAAATTCGTGCTGTGGGATGCGGTGGGGTGACTTGTTGGTGCGCGGCTCGGGCAACATGTTTGATTCGCCCCACATTTGCACGCTGCCATCCTCATGACACACGCGGCGCCGCTGCCATTCGCGGTCAAAGTCTTCATAGTGTTGCCAAACTGCACGACATGCGTGGGGGTCACACTATGCGTTGCGTCAGGCTCACCGCAGGTGGATGACGCGTACTGTCCCAGCTCACAGTAGGCGTTGCGACCCCACGAGTACAGCCGCCCGTACTCGTTGATGACAAAAGTGCACCTCATACCCACGGCAACTGACATGGTATTGGGCACACACCAACTGTACAGCGTTCATTAGAATATTCACGACACGTGCGGCACAAGCACAGTTACAACAGCAAGAACTATTTGCAGCAGTGGCTATATATAAGGATACTCAGAGTGGTCAAATTATCATGGCTGTTGCATACGGTGTGGGCGTCACGCTTCTCACCACCGAAAAAGATGATTTGTACACGTTTGGCCGCAACGACACATAGCTCCTCTCAGGCTGTTTTGTTTGCAGCAAACATGAGCACCTCACCCTCGGCGACCACGAGATCATAGATGGCAAAAATTGCGACGACCACGCACACACACCCAAGCATTGCTGGCCAAACAAACGAACACACTGTCATGGTTCTTGACAACAGGGACTTGATGCTCTCGTGGTCTGGGGCGGGGTGTGGATCGTGGATGTGTCTCTTTGTGCTCCAGCATCGCACGCAGCTGCTGCAAAAATTTACACACGGGGATAACTATTAATAGACAATTGCATGCTAACGATTGATAAAGTCTGCTTTACCAGGCGATGGCACTGCCAGGAATATTCTGGCACACATATCAGACTGCGAACGCGGCATTGTGAGGACGGAAGGACTGAGCTGCGCTGTCAACACTGAATTGTGCTGCAAATTTATGTCAAGAGAATCAGGGACCTGAAGGCACGTGGCCTGTTGAATTGAATTCAAACCAAACTGTCCACGGTGCGTGCGCTGGTCATTGCACAAGAACGTACAATGGTACACGACCCCGACAACAACGTGTTCGAGCACACACACGGAATGTCTGACTCGAGTGTTATTTCGTTTCTGTGTGAGGATCTCTTGCTGAAGGGAGACGAGCTTGACCTTGCCACTCTGAAAACGCAAGTGCTCATCCTCCCACGTCATGCGAGGGTTTCTCTGGACGTTGCGAGTGGTCTCTGCATCAAATCTGTGCTTCAACACTTGACGTGCTTGGCAATTTGCGGAGATATGCACCACGAAGCGACCCAGAGTATGAGGGCCATGCCGAGCAGCGCCTCCACCGCGTTGGGATCAGAGAATTGGTGGTCTTGGATTTCACTGCAAAAGTGTATGCGTTTAGGGGAAATGATCCGCGTGAGTTTTTTGCTAGAAGACAATATGAAGAAGCGCAGAATTCTCCCTGATGAGTGCATCAAAGAGGTGGTGCGCGATGTCGTGGGGCAAGTGCGCACAGTGGTGGCCAAAATGCAATGCGCCGGGGGGCAAACAATGCTTATGACCATCAACCAGCGAAAAAATGCGGCCACGCCCAGCAATCTCCAGCCTTTTACAAAAATGGTGGGCCACATCATGATTGAGTTGATTGATACGGCAATTCTGTGCACTGATCCTCCTGCGCACGCAAACAATACGTATGGGCTCTTACGTATCAATTTACTGGATCTGTACTGCAACCAGTACATGCAGTGGCAGCACACTTCTCCCGGTAACCTTGGTGGGAGGAACGAAAGACTGCTGAGCCACCGCCATGAGAACGTTTGCCACATTCAGGAGAAAAAGAAGCTAATGATGCAGACCATCCACCAACACGGGAGGCAGATGGTGTATGAGCCTGTTCAGAAAATGGTGACCACTGTGAGCGGGCTTGTGTGAGTTTTGCCTGCCAGTGACATGCAGCACTGCACAGAGCAGCAACACTCCCAGTTGCAAAAACGTCTTGTGATGCTCAGCCCCAAAATGGGGAGCTGCGCGAGTCCATGCAGCGCCAGCTGACCAAAGACCCCAGAATCCATTTGCTGCGCCACACTACACAGTACATTGCAGTACCAGATGTGCCGTAGTCTCCACAGTCGTGTTTGATTGCGACGTCACTGTTGGCTGTGTTGCAAATGGAGGTGTCGTGGCCATTGACTGCAACAGCGACAGCGTGAGTGGCATGCACGAGCTCTGCAGCACTTACACGAAACTACACAGTGATCACTATCATGTGCTCCAAAATTTTGGTCCTGTTTTGTCCAACAACACGCCAGCCAGCGACCCTCACTACAATCTCATTCACAGACTTCGTGAGTATCTCACAATCACATATGTCACATCGTACACAGCCTGTGGGTATCAATCTAGCCTGGACCGCGGGCGTGGCCACCGACTGGCCGGATTGGTGGTATTTCCGGGACCTGTGGAGCATTGATGTGCATAAAAGGGCATCTGTTGGAACATTGTCCTCAGAAATCAATGAAACACACGTTCAGTGCCATACATGAAAAACAGCTGGTGGCCATCAGCGTCGACTACATTGTGCCAGCTGACGATGATAATAACGACGACGATAGTTATTGGTCGGCTACACTGGGCGTCAACGCTGAAGTCCATTAGCTTTTCGCCCGTGTCAAGATAGTATATGGCAACAATGACAAGACCACATTCTACAGACATGTGGATGTCTCCCTCACCATCAAAAAGCTATCAAGCGCAAGAAAATGGCGCGCAGAGCCATTGAACATCCCATCAACCTCCACGTGCAGATCAGCCCTATCATGTGCAAAATTGTCGGTTCTGCCATCTGAAATAGCAGCACCCCAACTGTAGACGTCGAGGAGCAGCAGAAGATGGATGACACAACACTGCAGGAGGTATTGGCGTCGTGCCCTCGCCTCTCGTATCATACAGTTGGTCAGCCACAAGCTTGTCGACCAGGACGCGAAGCAAAAGGGTTTTCTTCGCTGTTGTACCCTGCGCTAAGCCCCGAGACGCACATGAGCGCGTGTGTCCTACAAAAATACATTTTTTTGTAGATTCGCAATAAACTAAATGGAATGTCATGCAAAATCTTCAAGAACAACACGCACACGCAGAGCCAAGCTTTGTGTATTTTAGTGCCAAGCACACGGGTCGCCCGTTTGCAACATGGCGGCGGGCGAAGACAGTGTGGAGGCACGTGATGAATTTGCTGTGATAATGATGGCGTGGCATCCACGCTTCAGCAGCGCATCTTCTGTTTCCATGCTCAACACGATGCTGGTGCGGACAATGAATGGTTCAGACGAGCATGCGCATTGAGCCAGAGCAGTGGCGCGCACAAATTCGCGATATGGTCGCGTGGTTGCGCGGTAATAGTGCTGCATCAACCAATCTGATGCACAGCATGAAGTACCAACTGTTTATGGACCTCTCTACACGCCACTGGCTGCGCAGTGTGTTTGGACATCCGAGTCTACCACGTACTGGCCTCGTGGTGACTGCCCCAATGCTCATCCAGGCCCTCCAGGACGGGGGTGATTCTATGTACACGTTGGACAACCTTGACGAGCCCCTGCTGTTTTTGTTTGTTATGTTTGATGTTGAGACACGCGCTGCCACCAATGACATAGATGAAGGCGTTGCACGTCACTACATTCGGCCTACCGCAAGGTGCGACAGTAACAGCCTGAGTGTGTTAGTGTTCAGCTCCCTACTCCACAACAACTCTTTTGTTTCTCCAAGCTGTCGCAAGACCACGACCAATGGCAGCAGATTAGCTATTTATTCAACAGTCACCACGAATTTTATTGAGAAACCCATTCATTTGCAGATGATGCAACAAAACTTTGCAAAGCATGCAGTGGAATCTCATATCCATCTACGCAAAATAGGCAACAAGTTGCAGGACATTATGCTTTTCTGGAATACGAGTCATGGTGACCCAGCGTTTCAGACAGATCTCATGTTTACAGTGAAACGCGTGTTGTTGGCACCTGTGTAACCCCACGTCGCCCTTTTTTACTCTCTGTGTCCCTCTCCTTGTGTCGTTCGAAATGTTTCGGGGTACATTATTGCAAAGAGTTGCATTACAACCTTTATGTTTGAACTACTGTGGGGTGTAGAATCGATGAAATTTACACTATATAAACCAGCATTGTATCTGCCCACAAGCGTTGTGGCAGATGGCAGCCGCAGTGGGTCACAGTTTGTCTAGACATGCGGCCACAATAATGTGGGGCAGATCAGGCCCCATCTTCTGGAGCACAGCAACCATTTTCTAGAAATAGAACCAAAGTTTTTTAACAACAGACCAACCAGCATGATTGCGGCAGGCTGCTGTCACAGTTTGGCACTCGCAATAGTGGCATCCCTTGGACGTGGGGTTGAAATTGCACTGGCAATCTTAGAGTTGGTGAGCCTACACACCAGGACCATGTTACTATCCCCAGGCTTCTGCCCGAATTCAGGGGGGGTGTAGCCAGCTATATCTGTGCATGATGACAATACATGTAGTCACAGTCAATGGTAACTTGTGGTCATGTAAGGACAATATGACTGGTGTTCTTGGCGTTGGCACACACAACAATAGTTCAACAATGCAAAACGTGGGAGGTGGAGACATGTTTGGCCCTGGAGGCGCTTGAATGGATTCCTGTGGGCATGATCACGTCCTGATTGTCTCCTGCAATGGAAGACTGTGGAGTTTAGGTCTTTGGGTTGTTTGGTTGCTCAACTCGGCACAAACTTCCCGTGGTATTCAGACAACATCTGGCCCCGCATGATTGAAAGACTTGGACAGGTCTTTTTGATTTAAATTGCTTTTATTACTGGAAACAGTAGTTTAGAACTCTTGCTTGAGGGTCTATGTGCTCAAATCCATGTGAATCTGAGTTGACGTGTTTTCGGCCGGAATCGAACTGGGGACCTACGGATTCCTAAAGTGCTGCGCTTTCCACCACTGAGCTACGGTGACAGACGAATCACTGAACTTCCTTTAGGATCCTCCGAGGCTTTTGTGGCAGAAAGCGTGATTGTTGCTTCCGTCAGAGTAACACACTCGATGACCGTGACAGCTTTGGGCCGTCTGTACACATTTGACATCGGACCAGCGGCGCCAGAGGACAAAATTGGTAATTGTGGAGGACTTGGACATGTAAGCCTGCAATCCCAGGAAATTCCGCTCATTGCAGAAGACTTTTTCGACCGAGAGCGCATCAGCTGTTTGCACGTTTTCTGGCCAGCCTGAGAACGCAGCTTGGCGTTTGCAATGGGCGTCAGCGTGAGTCTCGCAGCACTGACGTGACAAGCGGAAGCACCGCATACAGCGCCCAAGTTCTGGTTGAAAAAATTCAGTCCGTGTGTTCACATATGCGTCTTGTAAAGCGAGATGGAATGGCGATTGGCTTTCAGGACATGTTAGGCATCGACTCACCCTGACATGTACAATGCGGTCTTCGTTTTTCAAGAATTCAATTTACATAAAACTGTGTTCCTGTTGCATTTGTTTGTCCTTCGAGCAGCTGTCCATCTGGGTATCTGGGGAAATCACCATGATTCAACAGAATAGTGTCGTCTGCAGCAGTTGACTGCCAAAGCTGTCCGTGCTGATCAGTAATGTGAACATGTACAAGGAATTTGCGCAAGTGAAATCAAAGTGCGTCCGAGGTGTCGTTGCATGCGCACTTGCGTGGCCCACCACATCTTGAAACCAGTGCTCTTTGCCCAGCATTGCAGTGTATCAGTGTAGGGACACGAAAACGCAGGCGCATTGGCGCACTGGGTTGTGATTGTCAGCGTGTACAAGCAAGAAGGCTTGTTGACAAGTGGGACGGCAGGGCGATTCTTTAAGAAAGCGCCACGCCAGACGACGTTGGTTTGTAGTGATTCGTTTGCTTCAAGGCATTCTTCAATATAAGTGCGAACTCGTGAATATATCAGGCTGCGGCGGCGGCGACGGCAGCATTCATTTTGTGTAATGCTGTTTGACATCAGTAAGACTGAAACGTTTGTGCCTGTCCTGTGGATTCTGCTGAAAGCCATCACACTCGTCACATTTTTTGGCTTCCTGTCCATTGATTTGCTTCGCTGGAACAACGCCAATGCAACAACACCGGCACCTTCTGCCACAGAGGTGTTGTTTTCTCATAAAACATCTTTTCTTTCGCAAAAAAGAAAAGAAGAAGATGTGACTCGGAGCAAACCACCGATATCTCAAATCTAAAATAGATTTGAGCGCATCAATTAATGGATAAATTAATTCATTAATTAACCTTTGGTCGGCCAAGAGTACGTTTGTTTGCCCCACTGAGCGCAGCGCCTACGTCCTACATCTATGCACTTTGGCCAGACAACAAGACTCACTCATCCGGTCTGACATCAGATTTGTCAAAACTGGAAAGGTGCACCGTGCACTGCACACTGGGATCTCAAACATCAGCCCCGTTGGCCCACGGTTGGCCTACCTTTTCTGCAACAACACCAGTCTGTCGATGAAGGAAAGGCTGTTGGCACAGCTTACGGAGAGATTTGTTCCAGCGTAAGCTGTAGAAAAATAGATTAAGATATGCTCGGAGAGTGTGCTTGTGTAAATTTGGAACATTTCATCCGAGGGGGTTCGTTTGTCAAAAATCAGTGTTTCCACTCTAGTCGTCGAAGTGTACGGTCAACTTTGCATTGTGAATTGCACTGGCACGGTAGTTTTAGTCGGCTGTTACTTTCTGTTCAAGGGCATTTGGCGAATGTATATGTATATGATGATGCCAATCGTGTGTTTGCTCAACTTCATTTTTCCCCCCACGAGACTTGCTCCGATTTGATTTTCCTTGAACGGCAAAAACACCATTTCGACTTCCCGTGAACACTTTGCACTTCAGATTTCCTTGTACTTTCTATAGAGAGCGTTCTGTTTGTCTCGAAGTTGGTCGGAGATGTACGATGGGAATACGTACGATAGCAAATGGTCTAAATTTGCCTGTACGAATGTGTTTGTACACAATTATATGTATGTATGAATATACATGTATATATATTTGAGAGAGAGAAAGAGAAAGAGGAAAAGGGAGGGATGGAGAAAGACAGAAGGATATGTATCGGAAATGCTCTTGATTTGCCTCTACGTATATACAGATTTACATAACATATGCACACGAAACTGTATTTAAAATATACATTGATATCTTTATATGTAATTTATATACATTCAGCAGCCTCATCCCATACCTGCACAATCTTTGGGTCTGTAGATAGAAAACAAAATTCAAGTAGACTAATGTATTCCACCTCCCATTTACAGCCTGTTCCAGAGGACATGAGACTCGAAATGGTTATCGGAATGGAAATCAGAATCTTGACAGACCGTTGCAGGTCTCTTTTTAAACGTTTCATCTGAAAAAAGACCTACACATGTCGCGTTTAGGATTCTGATTTGCATTCCAGTAACCACTTCGGGTCTCATCTTCTCGGGAAAGGACGATACCACCTACTGAAATATCAAATTCATGTACCAGCATGGCTCGGGGAACATAAAAGGAAAATATTGTAGAATGGTATTTGTATTTGTATACAATTTTAGTCAAGTATGCAAGACTTTCATTATTCTTATTTGAATTTTTCCTGCTCCTCAAATCTGCACCATCCTCAGATCTGCAAGGAAGATACCAAAAGTAAAGTAGACTAAAGTATTTCCCTATCCCAAAAGTCAACTACATGTACCTACACGGCCTGGGGCCCGAATAATTATGTAGACTGATGTATTTGTACCAAAAATACAGGTCAAATGTCGAATGCAAGTCTTCCCACAAATCATGTGACCTGCACTGGGTGGACACACAACGATGGCAATGAAGTAGACTAATGCTTTGGTACTAAAAATCCACTCATATACAAAGGGTCGAATGCACTTTGCCAAATGGGACACGATAATAACGTAGACTAGTGTACTTGTACTATACCAGAATTTGAAGTCAACCATCCAATGCATGTCTTCTCTTTCTTGAGTACAAGTACCTGCGCGGGGCCAAAGGGGCCACGACGCCAGTACACTATACTCATGCTTTGGTACTGAAATTTGAAATAAGGTCTTAAATCTCAAGTAAAGTCTCGCACAACAAGTACGTGCACGTGGCCAGAGGAGGTCCGACGCCATTCGGGCTTACACGTTGTTTGTCCAAAAAAAGTAGACTAATAAGTGTGTACTGTAATTTCAAATACATATTCCTGCACGGGGCCACACGGCCGCGCAGCTATTTTGGCTCACAATGTAGTAGACTCATAATGCTTTTGTGCTAAAATTTGAAGTAAAATTTGGCGCACAAGCACCTGCACGGGGCCAAAGGGTCCGCGAAGCCATTCAGGCTTTAAAGTTGTTTGTCCTGTGTCTGGGTCTTCTGCCAGCAATTTATCATGGTCGGGCGATTCGCGCGATTTTTCTGTAGCGTCGTAGTTGCGGAAGCTCTGGAATTCTGTGTTTATGTATGTTTGTTTGAGGAGAGTGCATGCGTGTGTGTGTGTGCGTGTGTGTTTGTGTGTGTGTGTGTGTGTGTGTGTGTGTGTGTGTGTGTGTGTGTGTGTGTGTGTGTGTGTGTGTGTGTGTGTGTGTGTGTGTGCGTGTGT
>Ga0105051_10006007_pt1 | contig 13261 bp, 8 predicted proteins | sample FRY02_FD_78383 | JGI IMG/M metagenome (GOLD analysis project Ga0105051, IMG submission 78383) | Freshwater microbial communities from Lake Fryxell liftoff mats and glacier meltwater in Antarctica - FRY-02 (megahit assembly) | ecosystem: Environmental > Aquatic > Freshwater > Ice > Glacier... | reverse complement strand
ACTCATATGTATAGTTCTTAAACTTTAATATTCCTTAATTAGATGGAAAAGTTATATGTAATTAATTCCGTAGAAAAATATCAGAGATAAGACCATTCATTAGGGTTCAGGAAGAGACAGATTTCTTAAAAATTTAGGCCACGTTCTTGAAGTAATTGTTACTTAGTCCGATGTTTATTACGTGCTCCTCAAGCTTGCTACGTTCGTTAACGCTTTATAATAAGTTGCTTATTTCACTCTTCAGCTCTTCTTACCGGATCTTCGATTTCTCGTAATTGTCTTTTAGCAACTAGTTTTCTCGCTTTAGGTCGTCCATTTGATTGGCGAGTTGGTTCCTTTCTTTTGAAAATTGCGTTTCAAGCAATGATCTCTCCTTTCCTGAGGTATCGAAGAACCTGTCCTTTTCTAAATTCATCATGGCTTGAGTATCCAGGTAAGTCTTCTCAATGTTTTCGACCTCAACTTGAGCCTTTGAATGAAGCTGACCAACTTTTGATTGGTACTCCTGGATTTACCCCTGAAGAGCTGATATTGTTAGGTTTCTGTCCTGAAGTTTCCTTAAATACTCTTCTTCCAAGGATTTGTTCTTGTTCTTTGACTCCTGCAATGAGAGATTTAATTTGTGAATTTTCTACTTAAATTAGGCCCTTTATTAGTTCCAAAGTTGGGTTTATTGATCCTGTCTTTCGAGCCATTCCTGATGCTCAGCTTTAAGATTAGCGATTTCCTCTTAGAGTTTTGAGACTTCTCTTTTGTGGAATCCAGTCATCTTCTAAATTCTAAAATTTAGGGCTTCGATTTCCTTGTTCTTATTAGCAATTTGAGTCTAAAGCTGTCTTTTTTATGACACCATCTTTTTAGCATCAAAATGTTTTGACTGAAGAGTATCTGTATGCTAGATTTGTGTCATTGAGATTTTAGAAGTCTGATTTTAAATTTGTTTTTCGTGAAGCATGATTAAATCTTGTAATTGCTGATGTTCTCTTTCATACTTAATCTTGAATTAATTCAATCTATTATCGTATTATTTTCTCAATTAAAGTTTTGCGTGAACTTAATGGGCTAATTCGTCTCTGACGCTTCTGAGCATATTTCTGAGGTTATCAGTTTATCTGTTGTGAGTAGCCATCGTATTTTTAAGTTTTGACCTCAATGCTTCGATATCAGCCTCGTACAATTGCGAAATTTTTATTTTCATCAGTTACAACTCTCTTTCATAGTGTAGAACAAGCTCTTATATTTTCTTTTTTAATTCGTTGTTATTGGCTGTAATCTCACTGAGTCTTTTTTCTTAGTTCTGCTTTATTAGTCGATTGAGTTACAAAAGTCTTTTAATTTACTGCTCTTTCGATTAAATGACTTCTTTAAGACTGTTGATTTCATTTTTGTAAAAGTTTTAAAGATTTACTTAGCTTTGAGAATGATTGTCACGTTATAGTTGAAGTTGATTTTCATAAAACTTTGTAAGTTCGTTGACACGCTACCTGTTTTTGTTATCATTTTATTTGAGTTAGACCCTCATTTTGTTTTTTTATCCAGTTAATCTGTTCAAATCATTTTAGTTTTATTTTCCACCTTTTTTCAATTTTCCTCCGATTTCATCAACTTAGTTCTTGCGTTATTCTAATTAATAAATCAATCTTCTAATTTTTGTTTAATGAAGATTTTTAAGTTCCTCTTAATTTTTCCTGTGAGCTCTTAATAGGTTGTTTTTGGCGTTTTAATTTTAAGTTTTTACGAGACTGAGTTCATGCTCTTTTTGTTGTTAAAGCTTTTTAATTTCATTTTTCAAAAAAGATATCTAAATTTAATAAAAAAATTACTTCACCGTTGAGTCTTTAGTTGTCAAGTTTAGATTATCTCCTGAGGTTTTAAGTTTAAAAATTCTTCTACTCAATCGTATCCTTTAACTTTCTGATGTTAAGTTCTTGAAGCTAGTTGTTTCCAAATTGTGATCTCTTGAGATTTTGAATTTGGTTCATAGACTCATTTTCGTATTTATTCTTAAGTTGACTGATTTCAATTTGCTTCATGTTTTCGATATCAACAATTTGGTCATGCAGCCTGTTTATCTAAATTATCGTACAAACATTTACTTAAGCGACAAGTTTTTAAACTTGAATCTGATGCTCATGGCCCTTAATATTTAAGTGATCGTAAACTTTTTTTTTTTAGGCCTCGGTAATGTTAGTATGGGCTTATGAAAAATCCAACTTGTGCCTGAGGGATTTGATTTATTCATTTTTTTACTGTAAAAGTCTAATTAAGTTCTAGTTTTCGTCTACGAAATGTGTGTTCTGAGCGAGTAAAAGTTAAATTTTTTCTTATAAATCATCGATCCTTTAGTTTTTTCTCATTTGAAGAAGAAGCTACTCATTTACAGCAAGGAGTTAGCTTTATAAAGCTTTGGCCCTTGTTCTCCAATATTCAGCTTATGAATTTTAATGAATTATGTCTGGAGAATAACGAGATGCATCCCTGGCTGGGCTTCTGTTCCTTACATTGCTCTCGTATGGTGACGAAGAGTAATCTCCTCTGGCTCTGATGTTGTTGATTGGACTATTCCTCATATTTTCAAAAATATCGTTAAAATTATATACAGTCAGAATTTATAAAATTAAATTCCTTTTTACGATCTTATTTATTATTATCCAAAATATTTATGATATCTGCAAATTATATCCAAGTAGGGATCTAAAAATGAGTAAATGTAGAGTTTAAATATTTCAATCAAATAATCCTCCCATTCCTCCTTCCTCTTCTTATTCTTTTGGTGCTGGCGGGGCTTCTTTTTTTCCTTTTTTATCGTCCTTTTTAGTTTATTATTTGGGAGCTTCTTTGGCGACTGGTTGGCCGGCAGCAACTGGGCCTGATGAGGCAGATTGTCCAAAGTTGAAGAAAGTGGCAATGTCTTGTCCTTAAACGGCTTTGGCAAAAAGTTTTGGCCAATATGCTTCGATGTTGAGGCCAGCAGCTTTAACTAAAGTTGAAATTTTATCTCCTATTTCAATTAATTAAATAAATACCAGTGATATCTTGTCCATCATCGTAGAGAATGAGTGAAGCATAGGTGCAAGCTAATTGAGCAGTATCGTTTGACATTTATGGTTGTAAATAATTAATATTAATTAATAATAATTTAAATCAATTTCTTTCTCTATATTGTTTAACTCTTATCAGTTTAATAAATTTTGCTTAATAAAAAAAAAGCTCTTTGACTAATAATTAAAAGTAAATTTTCTATTCTGAAGCCATTAAATGCAAATTATCTATATTTTTATAATACTTGATAGGCTTAACATTTCTCTTGTATTATCCTTTAAAATTTAGTACAATTAGTAACAAATCATTTAGATAAGCAGTGATTTTTAAAGGTTTATATATTTCACTGCTCAAATATATGAATAATCTTTTTAATTTAGCATTGATATTTTTTTCTTAAAACTAAGAATCAAACATTTTATAAGCCACTAAGAATAGATATTCTAATCGGCTAAATTTTGCATATCGGTTTGATGTTTTATTTTAATGTAAACAGGAAATTCATTAAATCAAATTCAGGAGCTAAATATTTAGGCTAAAAAATGTTATTCAGGATAAAAAGAGGTTTCTTTTAGTTATATAAAAGAAATGTCCTCTTTATAGGCTAACTTTTATCAAATTTCATATTTCCTCGGCACATTTCTTAGCGCTATTAAAACAAAACTTTCGACTTGTTTACTAATGTTTACTAAAAGTTTAGAGATACGAATGAATGATCTAAAATAAAGTAGAAAAGGTTAGAAAATTCTTTAAATTTATATAATTTATAAGATGTTTGGCTCCAGATATTTTTTCCATTTATTATAATTTCCTATAAATTGAGAAAAAATAATTTTTAAATCAAATAATATTAAAATAAAACTAAGATATTTTTATTATGCAGAAGAGATAGATTTCTGGCGATCCTTTTAATTTCATAATTAAAGTTTAAAATTTTCATAGCTGATATTTTAAATAACAGTTTTGATTTGATGTTGATTATAACTTTCTATTTTTAGAAGAAATTAAATTTTATAATATATCAAGTATAAAATATGTAAGTAAGATCCTTAGCTAGAAGCAATACAATGACATCTCTTAACAAGAAACTTACAACAAAAGTATAAGGCAAGCAACTTCAAACAAAAAAGGTTCTCTAGGCGCGAGACATGAATAAACTTGACCAATCCTCATCCACGGAAAAGTTTATTTACGAGAATCACCCTGGAGCTTACTTTTTGAGAGGAACAAACCCTTCAACAGCGTAGTTCAAGAAATTTGTAACATTGTTGTACAGGGGACTGTACTACGCAGCGAATAACTTAAAGGGCCCTTCATAGGAATACCTGAAAAAGAAGAAAGTTAAGTTGCCTGAACCAGCAAGTATTTTATTAATTTAAATTAGATTCAAAGAAGAAATTTCTCGTTCTCGACCTTGATTAAACTCTGATACATTCGATATTTACCAATGAAAAAACTGATGTCAAATTCACTTTCAAGGGGGATTAATTTAAATTCAATGTAAGACCTCACTGTCTTTAGTTTTTGGATGCAATGAGTTAAATATTCAACGTTTACGTCTTTACCGCTGGAACTCAAGATTATGCCGAGCCCATAGTTAACTTTCTGAATCAAAAGAAAAAGACTATTCTGGGCGTCTTGCATAGAAAGAATTGCATGTAGACTCATAATGGATTTTATATTAAAGATTTGAGAATCATCTCAAACAGAGAGCTGAAAGACATCGTAATAATTGATAATTTGGTGCATTCATTTGGGCTCCAACTTTAAAATGGTATCCCCATTTTATAGTTCCTGAACAACAAGGATGACAAATAATTGAAGGGCATTGAGCCATTGTTAATTGCGCTGTCATAAACAGACGATGTTCGAACCTTTTTGAAGTAGAAAATCCAAGTCCGAACAACTCTGGAGACTAACTAAGCAGATTACATTGCTGTCTAAAACTTCAGGCTAAAATGTTGAAGAGCCATAAATAAGAGTCGATAGATAAGTGATTTTATTTTACTATATTACTTCTTTTACCTTCGATATTTAGTTTATCAATTATAATTTTATTACACACTGATCTATTTAGTATTAAAAGAAGGAACCGTCCATTTATGGCAATTAATTATCAAGTTATAAATCTAATTAATAGATTATTCAATGTAAGGTATATTTTCTTTCAAGCTGTCAAATGTCAGTATAAACATGCTTTTGTTTGAAAATTAGTTTTCTTCTATTGTAAAACCTGTATATTAGAATTGATTCACAGATAGAAGCAAAATAGTTAATGATGAATTATACTAGAATATTAAAATCAGTGAATAATATTTACAAAAAGACGATATTTCGCCTTATTTCCCGTGTAAGCTATCATATACTCACTTTTACAGCAGTTTGGTTTTAAGATTTCTGCAAAGTCGCTCATATACCTTAATAAGCTTTTATTTCTCCTAAATTTGTCTTTCAAGAGTTAGCCTTAAATCTTCAATTGTAGTCGATATTTTAAGCTATTTTTTATTTTGTGGAGAAGTTCCAGACAGTCTTTTTTATAACTCGCTGATTCTATCCTACTTTTTCTTGAGCTTTTAAAGCAAGAACTTGTACTAATTAATTGTCTATTTAAACCTGTTTTAGGTGGTCTACAAAATCTGTCCGTATTGATCACTCTGATCTACGAGCTCCTTCTGAAGCTTTTAGATCTCAGTCTGGTAGTGAACCTGCATGGCTTAAAACTATTTTGAAAGCTAGGATATAATCTAAATCATTTATTCAGCGTCAATATTAGGTTGATTCTTCTTCTGATTATTGTATTTTTATAGCTACAGTTAACGCTGCAATTATATGACTTGGTGGGCCAATGCTTAAAATTCTTCCTGATTCAGATTTGCGTAATTATCACTCACAGTGTATTTATCATTATAAACAATCTCCAAAATTCTATTCAGCTATTCGATTTGTTACAGCAGCATCGAAACATTTTATTTCAGATTTTAGTTTTATTTAATCATATCATCTCCATTCATAGATTGCTAAAACGATTAATGTGCAAAGCGATTATTATAGGTAGAAAGAGTTGACATTTTAATATATTTGAAATAAATTAGTTATCTCATAAATGAGCACTTTAAAGAAATCTTATTCAATAGTCCTATGTAACTTTATAACTTTATCAATAATTATAGCTTGAAATGTAAAACTATAACTTCGATGTTTTTATATAAAATTTTAATTCATCAGAATGAAAAAGAAATAACTAACTTTTAATCAAAAATATCGCACTATCCATTCCATTGGACGAACTAATAAATCATAAATTTACAAGGCAGTAAACATAACAAACGAAGAAGAATTAGCGATTAAGCTTGAATAAATCACATAAAATACTGACGAATCTGGAATTTAAAAAGAATCAAAAGTCTACAGGCTCATCAAAGGAGGGGTCGGAATACCAAATCTCTACTGGTACGGTAACGAACACGATTACAAAGCACTTGTAATAGACATATACGGTCCTTCTCTTGAACACTTATTGAAATTTTGCTAAGGCCGATTTTCTCTCAAAACCGTACTGTTAATTGCTGATCAGCTCATTGACAGAATGCAATGGATTCATTAAAAAAACCTTGTCTACAATGACATTGACTCGGAGAACTTTCTTGTGGGTCTTGGCAAAAGAGCAGATAAGATCTTTATCACAGACTTTGGAAATTGTAGAAAATTCGTTGACGAATAAAACAACCATCAATTTATAGCGAAATAATTGAATCCACTTAAAAATAATATTCGCTTCAGGAGTATTCACTCTCATATCGGAAAAAGTAGTTTTTACTTCAATTTAGAAACTTCCAGGAGAGATGACCTTGAATCTCTGGGGTATGTGTTGGTTTATTTTTTAAAAGGCTCTTTGCCTTGGGACTTAAATTAAGATGACCAATCATCTTAGAACTCGGAATTGACAATAAAATAAAAAAAAGCCTCAATATCCTTCAAAGATCTGTGCTAAAATCTTCCAGGTATTTTTCAATTAATCAAGATGAGTTTTTTAAGTACTTTAATTACATAAAATCTTTGTAATTTGAGTAGGAACCAGATTATGTATGGATAAAAAGACTTTTTAAAGATATTTTAGACAAATCTTAATTCGTTCACAATAATATTTTTGATTGGGCCGAAAGACATAAATACTGATCTTCTTATTTCTATAACAAATGATAAAAGAGGATTCAAAATTCAGCATCTGTTTGTTCAAGTTAAATAATTATGAAAAAAATATTGAATTATTCTTGATTTATTGTTTTCTTAATGATTCTAAGAAAGTGCGATTATTATATTAGATATTTAATATTTTTCATTAAAACCATAAATGTCTACACAAAAAGAACTCACAAAACCTCAATTTAATAAGGTTAAGGATCTTGAAAAAATAAGAAGTGGATACAACGTCTATGTGAAGGTCCTTTCTGTTGAGGTCAAGGATATCGAAACCAAATCTGGCCAAACAATTCAAATGATTAATGCAGTAGTCGGTGATTAAACAGCCATAGCCAAAGCCTTCTTCAAAGGAGACAATGCCACACATATTCAAAAAGGTAAAGTTATAGCCATCAGAAATGGACTTAAGAAATTCATCAAGAACTTTATTTCTCTTGAGGTTGATATCTTCGGTAGAGTCACTTAATAAAAAGTTGACATTGCCGTAGATGAAAGCTACAACATTTCCGAACAAGAGCACAAGCTTCCAGAAAGACCAAGAGGAGATAGAAATTTCTCTTAAGGAAGAAGATACAACAACAACAGAGGTCCAAACAATAGACCTCCCAGAAGGTATGATGATAGGAGAGGGCCTGGACCTCAAAGAGATAACAGAGATAACAGAGATAACAGAGGATATAGAAACGATAATAGATAAGTCAGAAATGGAGGACGAAACTAAGGAGGAGCCGAGGGTAGACCTTATGAAAGAAGAGACAATAGAGACGAAAACAGACCTGCCAGAAGATAAAATGACAGGGACAACAGAGACAATAACAGACCGGCCAAGAGATAAAACGATAGAGACGACAGAGACAACAACAGACCGGCCAAGAGATAAAACGACAGGGATAACAGGGATAACAGGGATAACAGGGATAACAGGGATAATAACAGACCTCCCAGAAGATAATACGACAGGGACAACAGGGATAACAACAGACCCCCCCGAAGATAATACGACAGGGACAACAGAGATAACGGAGATAACAGGGATAACAACAGACCTCCCAGAAGGTAAAACGACAGGGATAACAGAGACTACAACAGACCCCCCAGAAGATAAAATGATAGAGATAACAGAGACAACAGAGACAATAACAGACCCCCCAGAAGGTAATATGACAGAGACTTTGACAGAAGAAGAGAAAACGATAAACCGCAAAGAAGATAAGAGCCAAGATATTAACCCAGAAGGGAATAGTTCAGAGATAGAAAACCAATTCAATGGACTAAAATTGATTAAATCAGCCCGGGAGATTAAAGACTTAACATCATTGCAAAGGTATTTTTAGTATTATTCAGGTCATCTTAGAAGAACTCGTTCAGGGAAAAAGAGCAATGGTCAGATGCACCATTGGTGATGAAACTGGACTTGTTAGAGCCTTCCTCCCAGAATCCTCTACTATCAAAGTCGGAAAAACAATCGCCCTATTCGACTGCGAATCAAGAGTCGTCAAATAACACATTTAGCTTCAAACAGGAAGAGGTGGAAGAATTGACACTGGAAGAAAATAAATCGAAAAAGTCAATTAAAAGTTCAACCTATCTGAGAAATTGTGGGTACCAGCTGATTGATTATCTATCGTACATGAATAACCCTAACATACATTTTGCTCTATAAAATATACACATTTATTAAATTCACCCCAAAGTAATCAGAATCATTCTCTTATAGTCCTTGGCCGCTATCTTTCTAAGTTTAATCTCATTGAGTAGTAAGATTAATGACGGCAACTTATCATTAATTACAAATAACTTTGAAAATAAATACCGTTTGATAAAGATGAATAAGAATGATTAACCTTAAAGATTTAGAATAATAAAGGTGGAAATTAACAAAGAGATTTAAAATAAATATGAATAATGAAGATGAATAATAGAGATTTAGAATCAAGATTTACAATAAAGATTCAGAATAAGGATAACAAACTTATCATGCATCAATCAAACACTTGTAATATGATTGAAAACTTCTTTAAATTAAAAATCCAGCCGATAAAAAATAAAAGAAGTTTAATCTAAGAATTTAAATATATCATAAAATCATGCAAACACATTAAATTTCAGATTTCAGTCTCGGCTAATTTCTATTAAAACAGGTTTTTTATATAATTTTTACAGCAGATTTCTTGACTAAATGCTGTGTTTTAGATCATTAAGTCCTTTTTTAATATCTATTTTTATGTTGTTGTCTTTTTCAAGCTTCAGACTGGAAAGATCATTTTGCTTTATAATGTTTGGGTTGTAATGGTGTTCAGTTAAGCATTCAGGATGGGCTTCAACGTCTTATAAAGTTTTGAGCTAGGGATTATTTCAAGGGATGAGTTTTGAAGAGTTCTAGTATTTCTATTTTTTATGCGGACTCAAAAACTTATAAAAAAATATCTGAATCAAGTGTTATTTTCCCATTTTTCATATATCGGCCCTACTCTGTGTATCTTCATCAAGTTAAAAAAGCTTCTACATGCTCCATATTTCTATATCAAAACCCAACTGGAAGTCGTCCAGAAATAGAGTTTATATCAAAAATTCTGATACAATATTTATAAATATAAAATTAGAAAGAAAATTAAAAGAGGAAATGCCAGCCAGACCTACATTTGATGAAAACAGTTCCCCAGCAAAAATAGTACGAGTGTCAGTTGATGAAATGATAGCAATAATGAAAAGAAACTCATCAAACTCATTTATCCCAGCGGCCCTTCATAATAATTCAGCTGGAATCCCAGTTCTCACCCAATTAATGTGAACTTACTACTTTATTGATATTTTATTAAATTACTTATTTCTTTCTACTTTTTGACTTTCCTTATTAAATTAACCTATTTCTTTGATGGGGAAATCTCAACTCTGTAAAAACCAGATTCTTTTGGAGAAAAAATATGCCTGCAGTTAAAAAGATTTTCTGATGGCTTTTACAATTTAAATCAGCAATTTGAATAGATTTTGCCCCTAAAATAGTTCATTTAAGGTGCATAGATAAAATGGAAAAATTTTTAAAAAAAAGTTAGCGGAATAAATTAACACTGTTCATGGAATAAAAAAATATCCAAATTACACAGATTAAAGTTATCAAAGATAGTTAATAAAATTTAATGGCTGCTAATTTCTACAAATGTATCATAATCTGTCTACTATTGAGCTGCTTGAGGAGAAAAATATTTTTTTAATACGATCAATTTAATTTTTTTCGGCTGGAAAATTATAAAAGGGTTTCTAATTAATTTGTTATTAATTAATCGACTGATTTTTCACAAGTTGTATATTCAGATTTAAAGTTAAATGTTATATAAAATAAACTAATAATCAAAATTATAAATTTTTCCCTAAATGTTTTGAGATAAAACTTTTTAACAGTTTACTAACCTTTTTTAACAGCTTCTCAAATATGTGTCCTGTTAGTTTCTCTTTATGACACATAATAAGTTATTGTCATAAATTTTTTAATTGTCAAAAATGATTAGTTAAATAAATATTTTACAAAGGACAGAGTTATTAAATAAATCAAGATGATAATATTTAAGTTAGCGCAATATTTAAAGGATCAGTCGAGTAGGCTTGTAACTTTCTTTATCTGCAAGTACTCGCTATTTTTCAAGACCTCATAACTCTACTTGAGCATAAGAGATCCCTAGTTAATTATAGCGCCTTATTATTTTGCGAGTGCTTAGAGCACGTCTTCATCCTCAGCGATGTTCTATGCAAGCTGCTTAAATGATATCTTTTCGCCAAAGGTCTTACAGACAACCACTAAACATTTAACTCTTACCTTATCGATGTAGTAATTCATAAGTTTCTGGCAAGTTTAGTCCTGAGCGGTGTAAAAATTAAAGAAGGCATTGTAATTTCCTATGACCAGGTGCCGCTTGAGCCTTAATTAGGTCAAAATGTGTACCTCAAAGTCTCTTGAACCAACTTTTCCTCAAGGACTTCAGAAGGGATAAGCGTCAACATGTATTAAAGCTCCTTAAAGCGTTACTGCAAGATCATTGAGATAAAATGATAGGAAATGATTTTAGTGCGTTATGCACGCTTATTGTAAAGTCCTTACCTGTAGAGCTCCCACAAGTTGGTTTGACATTGTTTCATCTGTATGGGGTCGTCCTAAAACAGGCTCATCTTCAGGTTTTATTCGTACACTTCGACAGTGAAACTGTTTCTCACGTTCTGTACGGTAAGATCCTGACGGATGGAACGGAATTGACTGATAATAAGCTCGTAGGAGACTCCCTTCTTGTACTCACCCTTGAAGTGGTTAAACGCTTTTCTTAGGATAGGTTCAGGTCTTACTGTTTATGCATCAGGACGGTGTGTAATTCGCAGGTAGGGCTTATCAATTTGTTTGCACTTACCCACCATCTTGAAGTCCAGTTACTCTTACTCTGCTTATTACTAAGCCTTAACCTGCTTACCTCCCTTTATTTTGTTAAATTACGTGAACCTCTTTGCTACCGTCTTCAAGTCTTCTTATTGACCTGCTTTTACGATAGTCTACAGCTACTTTTTTGTTATCTTACTAGATTTTGTTTACTTCTTTTAGCTGGTTGTTACAGATTGTGGTAATTTCTTAACCTCGTATATTTTTTCAGGTAATCGACTCTAAACCACCTTTAAAACCTGATTGGAAGTCGACACCAAGGAGTTGATAGTTGTCGGCTTTAAATTTTATTGCTTAGGAGGTTGAGGTCTTGGCTGCTGGATTATTTTATTTTTGTCACTTATTTGCTGGTATTTCTACTGCAGCTTTTAGAGCTGAACTTGTTTCTAATCTTTAAATCCTATAAATTTCTTTGTAGATGGGACTAAATTATTCTGCTCCTAACCTTGAGCCTTACTTTGCTAAAACTTCTGCGCAAATCTCTGCAAACGTTACTACACTATTTATTTCTATTTTGTATGCTTTAATGTTTAATTACTTTGTCTTTAAATCTTTTCAATAAGAGATTGATTGTACATACCTGTAGGAATCATGAACGTCTATTTTTGATTTGATTTGGAAAGTGGATTTCCAAATCCTATCATTGAAGAATTCATTGGATGCTGATTTATATGGGCTGTAGAACGGCTTTGCTATCTAAAGACAGAAGAACGAACTTGCTACTGGTTGGAAAAGGGGCCTGGATTTGGTAGTGGGTGATTTTACCAGTTTATTAAGTTCAGATTTGCCTTGTTCTTTTACATTATCTCTCTCAGCTCAGATTATATCGCCTTTTTCTGAGGCCCATCCTTGCATCGAGAGTATGCTCTTTTGATAAAATCTATTAATGAAGGGGGATAATTATTAGTTACCTGATTAGAAGCCAAATTTGGTAAATTTGGAGGGGAAACTTTGAATTTCTGGTACAAAATGATAGGGGCTTAAATTGGCTCATCCCATCGGGTTCTCTCAAGTCTGAATAACAAATAAAATTACCCACTAATTTTTTATAAGTCTACATTTTTTGTTAAATTCGAGCTTTGCTGAGATGCATTTGAGGGTTTCATGAACATGCTGGGGTTAAGCATTTTTGTCTCAAAATATTGGGTTTATTTAAGTTTAATTTGATATGTAATATTAATATAAATGTGTCTGAATAATTTATACAGGTTTCTTATAAAATTAATGAACTTTTCTATTTAAGTAAACTATAGAAAAGGAAAACATATCACAAATGGAAAAATAGCTGAAACAAAATTTTATTTAGTTGCCTCTAAATACATTCAAGAAAAAATCATATCCAATTCCGCATTTTTTGTTTGAGATAAAACTTCAAAAAAGTCAGAAAAATTTGTCGTAGATTAAAAAGATTATTTAATTTCAAGAATATGAGTACATTGGACAAATATCTTAGGAGAGGAATTTATATTGCTGTAAATAAAAAACAAATGACAGACTGGTAGTAATTGGGATAAAATAAGTAAGGTCTAAAAATAACAAGAATATTTACTTTACACTAAATTTAACTCCTGCGTTAAAGAAAGATATCAGAAGGTATTT
>Ga0105051_10006004_pt1 | contig 13263 bp, 20 predicted proteins | sample FRY02_FD_78383 | JGI IMG/M metagenome (GOLD analysis project Ga0105051, IMG submission 78383) | Freshwater microbial communities from Lake Fryxell liftoff mats and glacier meltwater in Antarctica - FRY-02 (megahit assembly) | ecosystem: Environmental > Aquatic > Freshwater > Ice > Glacier... | reverse complement strand
GGCGAAAAACCTTTTTCAAGATACTGCTTGCGAAACTTCTTGATAAGCTGCATGAATTCGATCGGATGTGAAAGAATGTATCCAACATCAGCAGCAAAAAAACCCAAATGAGAAAGAATGACGGGTGTGTTAATTCCCATACTCGGAACAAGTGCAATGCTGGGAATCTTTGTATGAAGTCCAATAATTTTTCCCCACAAACTGAGCGAGTCATGGAGAATACAGTCTGGCTTTTCAGAATTAATTTCTTTAATAAGCAGATCTGTCATCTGCTCCGTTGCACATAGGCTCTGCTGAGCTATGTGTATGGCAGTATGTAACATCCGGAAATCAAAATCTTTGGCAGACGCGGGATATTCTTTGTACAGAGCACCAACATGTACTATTTTATCTTTGAATTTTTTCGTATTGTAGACCGTGACCTCATGTCCTCGCGAAACAAGTTCTTTTGCGACCCCAAGCATCGGGTTGAGGTGTCCGTACGCAGGCATGGTGAGGAAGGTGAATTTCATGAGCGCGTCGTCAATGTAGAATGATTTTAAAACTTTAAATTAGGATTTATAATTTTCAAACTTGCTTCTTGTAATGTCCGCTTGATTTAAATTGCTTCCAAATGTTCACTGCGCAATTTCTTTATGATTTGGGACTATAGCAGTGCACAGCTTACCTTCTCTGAGTTCACGTAATTTTATATGACTCCCATTTTGTGATATTTGGGAAAAACCCATCTTGATGAGAGTTTTTATGACTTTTCTTGCAGAATACGACTCAGACATACCGAATATTTATTGCTGGCTCATTTTCAAAATAGAGTTCGAGTGCCTCTGTAAGATTTTCATGCGCTTCCTTTTCTGTTTGCCCTTGGCTTGTAACTTCAACCTCAACTGCTTTTGCGACATAGATTTCCCCCTCCTGCCATACAAGAGCGGATAATTTTTTATAAACATTGTCGAATGTTTTCATACGGTTATTATATCATGCATATCGTGACACTTACACCTCCGAGGTGATCACCTCGGAGGTGTAAAAACATTAATTGCGATTTACATTGATATTTCATAAGATAATACTCTCATGAAAGGTTTTTTTAAGACTTCAATTCACAAGTACTATACCTTTCAATTTCTACATAACCTTGCATTTTTCTCGCCAGTGATCATGCTCTTTTGGCAGTCGCATGGACTCTCTCTCACACAAATCATGCTCCTTCAATCTATTTACTCAATCGGAGTTGTCATCCTTGAGCTCCCAACTGGTGCATTTGCAGACAAGTTTGGCAAGAGGAAATCACTCATTCTCGGAAGTGTATTCTGGGCACTGGGGTTCTTATGGTATTGGTTGAGTAGTAATTTCTGGCAGTTTGCGATCGGAGAACTCATTGTTGGCGTAGGTTCGGCATTCATTTCTGGTGCAGATCGGGCATATCTTCATGAATTTTTGAGAGAGATGAATCAAGGAGGAGATTTCAAAAAGAACGAAGGGAAGGCACGTGGCATTGATCAGATTGCACAAGCTATAGGAAGTATTACTGGTGGATTTATCGGCTCGATATCTCTCAGTCTCACGCTTTTTGCGACAAGTATTTCTGCATTTTTTGGACTACTGGTTGGCATCTCATTTCCAAAATTGAAAGAATCTGAGCATATCCAAAGACCATCATTTGGAGAAATAATTTCTGAAAGTATATCGCTTGTACGTGGTCATAAAAGACTTCTCTGGCTTACGCTTTTTTATGCGTCTTTCAATGGGCTTATTTGGCCGCTCAATTTTTACTCTCAGCCGGTGCTTCAATCTCTCAATATTCCAATTATCTACTTTGGTGTAATATTCTTTGCTTTCAATTTGATAGCAGGTCTCGGTTCAAGCTTGACTTATCAATTTGAAAGAATCGCAAAAAAAAGATCTTTCTTAATTTTGAGCGCAACGGTTGTGGTTTCGCTTTTTCTCATCTCATACATCAATACTATTTATATCTTCCCTCTGTGGTCTTTATTTTTAGCACTTCTCTTTATAAATCAAACAATCATTTCGCATGAAGTACTTCAAATTGTTCCAGAAGGGAATGCTTCAACAATACTGTCATTCCAAAGTGTTTTGAGACGAATTTTTTATGCAGTTGTTGGACCAATTCTAGGAATAGCATCTGATTATTTTGGATTACATCAAAGTCTTATGATGTATTCAGGATTCATCTTTCTTGTTTTGGGAGGTTTATTGATTGTTGAGAAAAAGTTTGAATCTAGAACGCAAACTTAGATTTCGTTGTGATTTTCAAATTTGTATAAAAAAACCCTCCCAAGACCTGGGAGGGTAACAAAGCATAATTTTTTATACCTTGTTTTTAATTTTACCGATTGCTACATTTGCCTTTCCTTTTATAATGTCAACTGCTCCATCTCCATGGTTGCCAGTAGCATTCTTAATTTTTCCTTTTACTTGTTGTGCATGGCCTTTAATCTGTTGTCCAAAATTATCCATTTTTTTTATATCATTTTTTTAATGCTGAAATTATTAATTCATTTCTACTTATGCAGAACTCTTCCTAAGAAAATAACAACCGTTGCTCCAATAACGGCAACAATTAAACTGTAAAGATTAAATCCTGTAACTCCTGGTTGCCCAAGAAAGTTCATAATAAAACCTCCAATAATGGCACCGATTATTCCAAGAATAATATCTTCAATTGTTCCATGGTTGCTTTTCATGATCATACCAGCAATCCATCCTGCAAGGGCACCTAAAACGATCCATAGTAATATATTCATATCATATTCACCTCCTCAAATTTTTAAATTATTTATAACTTATTTATTTTTGCTGCACGTTTACATCAACAGTTTTTGGGATGTTAATTTGAACATCTCTATTCATTGTTCGTTGAAAATAAGGAAGTATAAAATATACAGCAAATACTCCCACAATAATCAAAAGTACTACTCTTATTAAAAAACCTGATCCACTATCTGATTCACGACCTGGGTTATTTACTATCACTGGCTGAGCTTGTGTCATATGTTGAAATTATCCTATACATGTCAGATTTAATCAGTAATCGCAATCGCCCATAAAACGCGATCCAACTCACTAAATATCTGTCTGAATAGTTGCATATTTACACAAACCAATTTTCATTCATAAATAGAAAAATATCCTTTCAAAAATTGTAAAAACCTGCCTATAGTATAATATAAAATGATTATACAAAAAAATGGATAACATAAAACTAAAGGAATTTGAGCAATTTTATGCGCAATTTACTACGCGTTACTATAAAAAGGGGGAGATGCTTATTCGAGCGGATGATGATCCGCAGGGAATTTTTTGCTTAAAAAAGGGGTATGCCTGCCAATTTACTATTTCTAAATCAGGTTCAGAGCTCACTCTTCATATCCTGAAACCAATCTCTTATTTTCCTATGGTCTGGGCAATCAATGGAACTCCCAATGTATATTTTTTTGAAGCTCTCACAGAAGCGGAAGTATGGCGCGCACCTCGGGACCAAGTTGTTAACTTTATCAAAGATAAGCCAGCAATTATTTTTGAGCTCATGAGCGAGCTTCTTGAAGATTATGCAGAATCTCTGACACGCGTAGAACATTTAGTATTCAGTGATGCATATCGAAGGGTAATTTCTGTCCTTCTCTATATCGCAAAACACTTTGGTGAACCAGAAGGAAAAGGGATTATTGTCAAACACCGTTTTACTCAACAGGATATCGCGACATTAGTCGGAGTTGTTCGCGAAACAGCAAGTAATGAGATGGTGAAACTTGAGAAAAAAGGACTTTTTCGATATCTTGATCGCGAAATCATATTTGACAATATTGAAAAAATGGAAGCAGAGCTTACTTCTTCCAAATGATACATTACTGAACTCTTTTAAGCGCCTCCTGAAGCAGGAGTAGCTGATTTTCTCGGATAAGTGGAAGATTTTCGAATGAAAATAATCCATACTCTCGTACTTCCGAACTTGGAGTAAAAGATCCCCCTATAAACTTACCCGTATAACAAAGATCAATACGGGCAGCCTCTCTATCCGTACGAGTTTCCATTTCAAAATCCGCGGAAACCGTAAGTCCAGATTCTTCTTTTATCTCTCTTTCTAGCCCTTCTGTCGGATGCTCTTTGGCTTTAAGATACCCACCGGGCAAACTCCATTGGATTTGACGATAAACATGCTTAAACAAGAGAATCTCATTCTGATCATTCGTGAATATTCCAGTGACTCCTACTAAAAACCGATCTTGAGTGAGAGTCATGATAAAAAGCTGGAAGTCTTTTGAGAGATTGAGCCGTCTCCACAACTTAGCAAGAAGATGTTTCATAAAGATTTTTTGTCTTCACTATCAGGGTTGCTATCTTTTTTAAGAACAGCGTTTTCGAGCTGCAGCTGGTGGATTTTTTTTGTCATCTCAAGCATCTCTACTTTCTTAGACTTAATACTACTATTTTTACTGCGGATGATGAACGCATTTGAGATTGAACTTACTAAGCTTATGAGATATGAAAGCAAAATACCAATTAACATAGATCCGATAATCACATAATATAAAGGCACGTTGTCCAGAGAGTATTGAAGAAGGGTGAGTGAAACTTCTGTGGTATTTTGTAATGAAACGAATGTTATGGCAGCGCCAAAAACAAGCATAAATATTAGTGAGACCATATTTTAATCATAATACAGTTGCACCATGTGTCAACGCAGTCTTCTGCATCGCTAGAATACTGTGACTTAAATCGCTATAAACTTACACCTCGGAGGTGATCACCTCGGAGGTGTAAAAATCTCTGAGTCTTGGTGCAATGATCATTGCCGCAACTACAGCATTCATCACGAGTAATATAAGAGGGTAGATATATGTTGCAAGATTGTAACTACTGAGAGCGCCTATCGATAATCCGTGCCTCAGAACATTCATGATATACGTTGTTAATGTTTCACTTCCAGGATCTTTGAGCGTTTTTCTCATTGTCGGGTAAAAAGCAAATGCGTCAACAGTACTTGCAATCACAACAGAGATCGTCGGGTCTTTTGTTATGTACCACGGAATTATCGCAAAAAGCGCAGCTACAAAGAATACTTTATCTGATTTTGATATATTCTTCGTTCCATTTTTGAACGCAAGAATTGCAATAAAGATAGTTATAACTCCTGTTACGCCAGTCGTCAAAGAACCAGCTCCTCCCCCTTTTGCCCACTGACCGAGAAATGCCAAAACCGTGACAATTGACCAAATAAGCCATGTGAGTATATGCGGCTTTGTCTTTTTTTTGAGGGTATCGATGATATAGGGAGTGTGTCCGATGACAGAGAGCGCGACGGTAATCAGACCAAGAGCTTCTTTCATAGTTATGTGGTGCCTGGTCCAGGAGGAGGGATTCGAACCCCCGTAGGGTTACCCCGACAGATTTACAGTCTGTTGCGATTGGCCACTCCGCCACCCCTGGTTGAATTGTAATTATACCACTCATTTGAAAAGCTGCAAAATGATACTTTGTGATTACTTTATCTTTATAGTAGTTGAGTACTTATTGTGTAATTAATTTATACACATAAAATGCGTGTTGACAAACTACTTAATAGATGCGTATAGTGAAGGTTGAATCTAATTATTATTTTATTCTTTTTATGAAAATCATGAAAAAACAGTGGATAAGTATCGCACTTATCACACTTGTGAGTACGGCAGGACTTGCAGGAACATGGGCATTCTTTACCGCCACCCGAACCACTTCGGACAACACATTCACAGCAGGAACTCTTGACTTGAGTGTGACGGGAGATAACAATATTGCAAACGAGCCGTTTGTGATCGAAAACATCGGTGCAACAGGAAATATCGATGGCACCAAAACGTGGACAATCGAGAACACAGGCTCACTTCCTGGAAAGCTTCTTGCACGTATTACAAACCTCGCAAATCAAGAGAATGGATGTAATGATCAAGAAAAGGGAACAGAGCTAGGCTGCGATGCTGACGCCGAAGGCGAACTTGGTGGCGTTGTCACACTGAACGTTGCCCTGAATGGAACTGATGTTGTGTCATCAACTCTTGCTTCAGATCAAGTTCTGAAAATCGGAGATGATTGGAACAACACGATGGCACCAGTCATACTTCAAGCAGGTGATACCGTCACCGTGACATTGCACTGGGCAACTGGTGAAAATGACTATGGAAACGAGATTCAAAGTGACTCACTGTCCTTTGACACTGTCTTTCAACTGATTCAGATCATTGATGGACCAACGCCAGCAAATCGTGGCTAATAGAAACCCGTCATAAAGAAACAACATTGAGGGGATGGTCACAACAACTGACCATCCCCTCATTTCAGTACTACCTATGAAAACAATACATTCCATACTTAACACCCTCTCTACCATTTTTTTTGGTTCAATCATCGTCATCCTTTTTTTCACCTACACATCAAATAATGCAATCTTTGGAGGCAACCAATCTTTTGTTGTCAAATCAGGCTCGATGGAACCGACAATCATGACAGGTGACATCATCGTGATAAAACCTCAGCCACAGTACAACCTGAATGACGTCATCACGTTCAAGGAAGGTGCTGATCGCATTGTCACACATCGCATCATAGATATTGCACAAAAATCTGGTACACCGGAGATTGCCACTAAAGGAGATGCAAACCGATCTCTCGATAATGACAAAATCACCCAGTCAAATATTGTAGGAAAGGTCCAGTTTGTCGTCCCGAAGATTGGATTTCTTGTTGCATTTACTCACACCACACCTGGTCTCGTTGTCATGATTATCATTCCTGTCATCCTTCTTGTCATGGATCAGTTCGTTCAGATGTCAATGAGACAGAACCGAACGTAAGATATTAAACCCACTTTTTATGCTTGGAAAACATATACAATTAATGCTTGTCTTGACCATTCTTTGTGGGTTGTGGATGCTTGGAACAAGAAATACGAGTGCCGACCTCGTCGCGGAACGCAAAATTGCGAGTAATCTTTTTTCTGTTACAACGCTCTCATTTATAAACGTAAACTCAGCAAACATGTCTCAGCTTATCCAATTTTTTAATACACTCGGGATTGTTCCAGGTGGATTTGACGCACGCACCGTCCGTATTGAAAAACAGGGTGAGATGAATGTTCAGTACTCATTGTCTGCTCAAAAAAAATCAGGAGACGATGCGTTCTGCAATGCACTTGACCTCAAAATTGCGAGACGTGATCTTTCAACAATTTATGAGGGCAAGTTGTTTAACCTGTCTATCCAAGATTCGCTGCAAGATGGAGAACGTGAAGAATGGATTATCCTCGTCGAATTTGATCATGGTGAGGAGAGCATGAAAAATAAATCCTGCGAGTTTGATCTGTATATGCGCACCTATCGAAACAGCCCATCCGAAGCTTTTCGCGGTCTTCATGCAACGAGAACACTTACAAACATTGTGACGAGTGGTACCTGGTAATGAACACCTTTTTATCAACCTTTCGCTCCTCTGTATGGTATGGATTATTCATCTTTCTTTACTTACTGAGCACATCACTCTCACTATTCTTTAGCATCGGGTCAATCGGTAGATGGCAGATTTACACAAATATCAGCGACTCTATGTCCCCTACATTCAAGCGTGGAGATCTTGCTGTTGTGGAAAAATATGGCATGAATACCTATCAAGTAGGTGACATTGTAAGCTTTTATAGGAAAGTTAATGGCTCGCCTGCTGTGATAACTCACAGAATACATGCTATCGGTGGCAATGTGTATATCACAAAAGGTGATAATAACGCTTTCGCTGATCGCGAAGTACTCCTCCCCCGACTCATTATTGGAAAAGTTATTATGATTGTTCCTTATCTCGGGCACTGGGTGATTCTCCTGAAAAGTATTGCTGGACGGCTTATATTTATCATCTTCCCCATGTTTCTCATTATTCATACTGAGTTTCTCCAACTTGATCTGTACAGACGAAAGAACACGTGAGTATGGTAAAATATCAAGATATGACAAACAATGATGAGAGATATGCTTCATTCTGGAAATGGTTTCAAGACACTGAAAAAAGCCTTTTCTCGTTCGAAGACACGGCAGATACGCTTCTTCCGCAGATACTTCTTGAACTTCAAAAAATCCATGAAGAACTCGTTTTTGAGGTTGGACCAAAAATTGATGGAGTGCGTGAGTTTGTGATCAGTGCCAACGGTGCAAAGACCGCATTTTCATACGTTATCGAGCTTGCACAGAGTTCACCTGAGTTTGAGAGGTGGGATATCATCCCCTTTCGACAACGAAAAGATATCTTTGACATGGAGATAGAGATTGGTGATACCGTGCTTGTTCCACAAGATATTCAATTTTCATTCGAAAAAGAAAAAGAACGTATCCACCTCACCATCTATGTTGATGGGCTTGATATCGAAGATGAACAAACGTACCATCTAGTTTTTCTCCTTCTTGATAATATCATTGGCGAGTATGACGTGGAGATGAAGATCGGAGATATTGATGTGCTTGACGCAGAAGATATGGATGAAGACGAGTCAGTCTTTCCTCTCACACGACTCCCACATGTCGTGGATAGTCTCACTCCATATGCTGTACACTAGAGTTATGAGTGAAGAACCCATCGATATACTCAAAAATATTCAAGAATTTGTGACCCTCGTGGCGTCAGGCATTCTCAGTGTTTTCCCGATTGTACTCCTTGTTGGAAGTGGATTGATTCTTCTTATTATTGGCTTCTTATTCCTCATCTTTACTGGAAGCAACCCTATAAACTTTAACTAAACGATAAAAAAAAACCTCCTCATTGCTGAGGAGGTTTTTTGTTCTGAGAATGTAGATTGGATTAGAACATGCCTGGCATTCCGCCACCCATGCCCCCCATTCCACCGCCACCACCCGCTGGTTCTTCCTTTTTCTCAGGAATATCTGCGATAAGTGCTTCTGTTGTCAGGATCGCTGCTGCGATTGACTCAGCGTTCTGGATTGCAGTTCGCACAACTTTAGCTGGATCAATAATTCCTTTTTTGAACATTGAGCCAAAGTCTCTCGTGACTGCATCAAATCCATACTCAGGATCGTTTTTCTGTTCGATCTGGTATGCCACACTTCCTGGATCCATACCACTGTTTTGAGCAAGCATACGGATAGGTTCTCCAAGTGCTTTGTAGATAATATCTACTCCTGTCTTCTCTTCTTCAGATTTTAAGGTCTTGCGAAGAGCGGCAAGAGATTTTCGTGCTTGAAGATACGTGGTTGCACCTCCAGCTACAATTCCCTCTTCGAGGGCTGCTTTTGTCGCTGCAACTGCATCGTTTACCCGTTCTTTCTTTTCTTTCATCTCAACTTCAGTTGCAGCTCCTACCTTTATGACGACTACACCGCCTGAAAGCTTGGCAAGTCGTTCCTGCAACTTTTCACGATCAAAGTCAGATGTCGTGCTATCCATCTCACGCTTGATCTGAGCAATGCGTGCCTTGAGAGCTTTTGCATCACCTTTCCCACCGACAATGCGTGTATTTTCTTTATCAGACCATATCTTGTCTGCTCGTCCCATGTCTTCGATGTCTACATTCTCAAGCTTCTTGCCCAGATCATCTGAGATGACTGTGCCGCCAGTGAGAATCGCGATATCTTCGAGCATTGCCTTGCGTCTATCACCAAAGCCAGGAGCTTTGACGACAATCACATTGAATGTTCCACGAAGCTTGTTGACAACGAGTGTTGCGAGAGCTTCACCCTCGACATCATCTGCGATGATGACAATATTTTTTGAGATCTTGACCACTTTTTCAAGAAATGGAAGCATGTCAGAGACTGATGAAATTTTCTTGTCTGTAATAAGAATATATGGATCTTCGATCTCAGCTTCCATACGATCAGGATTCGTGACAAAGTACGGAGAGGCATATCCTCGATCAAACTCCATACCTTCTTTATGTTCACTTTCCATCTGAAGACCTTTGCCTTCTTCAACAGTGACGACGCCATCTTTCCCGACTTTTTTGATAGCTTGTGCAATCATTGCACCAATATCTTCGTTTGCTGCTGAGATTGTCGCAACTTGTGTGATCTGAGCAACATCGTCGGCAGGGATTTTCTTTGCCATTCTCATCACATCTGCGATAACAACTTCGACCGCTGCATCCATTCCTCGCTTGAGGATCATTGGATTTGAGCCTGCTGTCACACTTTTCATACCATGATTGACCATGGACTGTGTGAGAAGTGTTGAAGATGTAGTGCCATCTCCTGCAACATCATTGGTCTTTGAAGCTGCTTCTTTGACCATCTGTGCACCCATATTTTCAAATGGATCTTCGAGCTCAACGTCTTTTGCGACGGTTACTCCATCATGAACCACCATCGGGGAACCCCATTTGCGATCAATTGCCACGTTGCGACCACGAGGTCCGAGTGTTGTGACGACTGCTCTTGCGAGTTTGTTGACGCCTGATGCAAGTTTTTGTCGTGCATCATCGCCATAGATTATTTGTTTTGCCATAATTTATTAAATTAATAATTCGTAATTCATAACTCTGCATTTAGACGACGATCGCCATAATGCTTTTCTGTTCGACCAGAAGCCATTCTTTGTTGTCGATTTTGACCTCTTCGCCACCCCATTTTTTGTAGATGACCTTCTGTCCGACTTTGACGGTAATTTTGTTCTCTCGTCCGTCTTCACTACCGAAGCCTTCGCCAACTGCCATAATTTCTCCCATTTGTGGTTTTTCCTTTACTGTATCTGGAAGGAGAATTCCGGATGCAGTAACCTCTTCGCGTTCTAGAGGCTTGATGAGGACATAATCAAACATAGGTTTGATGTTTGTTTTAGATGCCATAGATCTGTTATAGTTAACTTATAAATAAATGCCTATAGAGCATTGATGTCATAGTTATATCGAAAAATTGTAATTTTGTCAAGTGCATTCGACGTCTGCTAATTGTATGGATAATCAATCGGCTTTATCGGAAATAGCAAAGCTAAAGGCTAAATTGCAATCTGTGCAACTTCCTGCTAATTTGCAACAAAAATCCCTCGAGCAGATCGAACGGATCAATTTGTCATTAAAATATGGAGGGAACCTCTCTCATCTGGATATTGTAGAAAAATATACCGATTGGGTTGTGTCACTCCCCTGGTTTACTGAGACTCAGGATCTCTTGGATCTGAAAAAGGCGAAGGTTTCTCTTGACCGCAATCACTTTGGACTTGAGAAGATAAAACAACGAATTTTAGAGTACCTTGCCATATACAAACTTCAAAAGGAAAAGCTTCATGCGACAGCAATCACGACTCGACCGCTCTTTTTTGTCGGGCTTGCAGGCACGGGAAAGACAACCTTTGCAATCTCTATAGCAGAAGCACTCGGGAGAAAGCTCGTTCGTATTCCGTTTGGAGGACTTTCTTCTGCGCGTGATCTTCGCGGGCAATCAAAAACTTCACCAGAGTCTGAACCAGGAAAAATCATTCAAGCCCTGCGTGATGTGAAAGTCAAGAACCCCGTCATCCTGCTTGACGAGCTTGATCGTATCACTCCGGACGCTCGTGCTGAAGTCATGGGAGTACTTCTTGAACTCCTCGACCCAAATCAAAATCAGCACTTTGTCGATTACTTTCTTGATTATCCCTTTGACCTTTCCAATGTCCTTTTTGTCGCAACTGCAAATAATACGACCAGTATTGCACCTCCCGTCCTTGACCGGCTTGAGCTCATTCAGATGCCATCATACAGCGATGAAGAGAAGATTGAGATTGGAAAAACATATATTTTGCCAAAGTACATGAAGGCAACGGGTGTTGATGAGGCACAGCTGAGTGTTGATGAGGCACTGTGGCCTGACCTCGTCCGTCCTCTCGGATTTGAGCCTGGGATCCGGAGCTTAGAACGACTTATAGAAACCATGGTTCGGAAAGTAGCATACAAACTTGTATCTGGAGAGGGAACCAATTTCTATATAAATACGCAAAATATCAGAGAGTTTAAGTAGATTGGGTAGATCTATTCTTTCGAACAGTGCTGTTCAATCGGCGTAAAATCAACACTACTCTTCTTTATGGTAAGGGAGAGTGGTCTATCATCTCCAGTCGGAACAATGCACCTGTTTGGAAGTTTTTGATTCAGATTCCGATCATGAGTTGCAACTCCATAATTAATGAGACAGTCACCAAATTCTTTCCCAGCAACTTCGACAATCACGCCTCCAGAAAATGTATCAATTCGTCTCAAATCAGGCTTACATGCTGAAAGATCAATCGTGATTGTGTCGTCGGTAATCTGAATTGAGCGATCTGAAGAAAGATCTTCTGATATAGTCGGACGATCCTCTCCATAAGCATTCAGAATGATATACGTGAGTATCACAGCAGCTCCAAGAAGGATGATAATGATGGTACTTTGACGATTCATCCCCTCAGTATAGCAAGTTTTTCTTTTATGATTGTTCTTCCCGTATTCGAGCTTTGTTGACGACGATGTTTCGACCATCGACTTCTTTCTCGTGCATCTCTGCAACAGCCGCTTCTACTGCTTCTGTTGTTTTGAAAGTCACAAATCCGAAGCCTTTTGATCTGCCAGTTTGTCTGTCCTCGATGACAGTTGCTTCGACGATCTCACCAAACTGTGAGAATAAATCACGAAGCTGATCTGTCTTGATTGACCAGGGAAGATTCCCGACGAAAATTTTATTGTTTTGATCCATGTAATTAATTCACCACCTTTCGTTGTTTTCTAGGAATTTTTTACTTCTTCTTATCCTTTTTCGGTTTCTTTTTCTCTTTTCGCTGAGCGTTATTTCCTTTTGCCATATGTATTAAAACGGGTAATAATTTATTGTAACAGAAAAATTATTCTAGATTGTTTTTATAAAAAAGAGCGCACTTCCATTTTCATAATACTTCTCGAGAAATCCGATTTTGTGTGGATGATGACTTCTACCACCTCTCCAGATCACATATTTGTGGATCGTTGTGACTTTTGTGGCGAGTTTAAAAAATTGATAGCAATCCACAAAAATATTGTTGCAAAGCCCAGTTATCCTCAACGTTGTGGTTCACCACAAAATAATTTTCTGATATGATTTTATCTCTCCAATATGCTCTATCTCCCACAATTTGTGGTGATTTGTGGGTGAATATCCTTTGAATGTAGTCCATATTTTCTTCAAATATGAGAGGGGAAGAGTGGAAAGAACAAAACCCAATGCGATCTTCTATCGTTTTAATTCTTTCTTCAATGTTTTTCACAAGTTCATTCTACACCTCGGAGGTGAT
>Ga0105051_10005997_pt1 | contig 13272 bp, 6 predicted proteins | sample FRY02_FD_78383 | JGI IMG/M metagenome (GOLD analysis project Ga0105051, IMG submission 78383) | Freshwater microbial communities from Lake Fryxell liftoff mats and glacier meltwater in Antarctica - FRY-02 (megahit assembly) | ecosystem: Environmental > Aquatic > Freshwater > Ice > Glacier... | reverse complement strand
CGAAAACCAATGAGTTATGCAAATTTATTGAAGGTTTTTTAATACAAAATGTTCAAAAAAAAGAATGAGGTTTTTAGACAGTTTGACGGTTTGCAGCTACAAGAAGTTGGCGATTTCGAAGCACTAAACTGTCTGCCACCACAAAACTTGATACGAAGCACAAGACTTCATTTAACCACTGAACCGCCAATTTTTTGTAGGTGCTGTTACCACCAGTGCTTCTCTGTCTGTCGTGGTTTGTTTGTCCTGTTTTGCTTACTCTCATTTGTCTTTCTGTCGTGCGGTGGGGCATTTTTAAAATTTCTTTTTCTCTTGGGTTGGCTTTGCAAGCTCTATTAAAAACTTTGGTCGTGTTGCGGCTCGTGCGGTTTTTAATTGTGCTTGCAAATTGCGTGGGCTAAGTTTGTACATTTTTAAAGTAACCAAAAATTTCGTCAACTAAAATCCGTCTGTCCAGACCTAGATTCATTTCTTCACAGGCTGTCTCAGCAACTAATGAGCAAGAGAAGCAAGCAGAAAGGTTTAAATCAAAAATTCCTTGTCCTTCAGACTCCCAACATAACGGGTCAGATGAGCAGTTAACTGATCTACCTAAGCCTTTTTTAATTATCTCAAGAATTTTTTCAGGTTCTCCTTGTGAAACTAATCCACCCATACTGCCTTCTGAGCCTTCTGATGTGTAAATAAGAACTCCCGACATTAATTTTTCTAAGTTTGATGTGATATATAGTCTTTCTTTTAAACTGGCAGTTGGATAGCCACAAGAAAATTCAAGCTCTCTCATCATCATATGTGAGAAAGAGTGAATCAAAAAGTGTTTATACTTATTGTTGTAAATCTTCATTTTAGAACTAAGTCCTTGACTGTTTGGATTTGGAAGTTCTTTTAAATATTTATCAAATCTTTCTTCTAAGTAAACAGTATTTTCAGAAATCCATTTGTCAATTAAATCATTAGAAAATTCAAAGAAAAGACCTTCTCCTAAAGACTCATTTGCAGGTAGTGTAAACAATTCTTTAGAGTCAATAGAGAATATATTTTGACCACTTGAAGTTTCCTTTACTTCGCCATTTAGCACAATTCTTTCCTTAGGCTTTACTCTAGTAAAATCTAATTGAACATTAGTCACTTTTAGTTCTTCTACTTGCTGTATTTTCTTAAAAAAATTGGATAGCTCATTTGGTAGGTTTATGTCTTTAAACCTTAATCCTTTATTTATTTCAACATCTGGTAAAGTTGAATGATGAGAAAAACAGCGGTATTCTTGCCATCTATATTCTTCGTGTTTGTCGTTTGCTTCAATATTGTTAGCAATATTTAAAAACTCAGATTCTAATGCGTTCTTAAAGATGTTTTCATTTTCAAGTATTATATCATTATCAATAAGAAAGTCATTGAAATCAAATTTTGAATTCCAGTATTCTTCACGATTTATTGCTGTTCGCTCAAAATATTTAATATATTTTTTTTCAAGGATTGCAATAGCTTCAATCAGTTCTTTTGGTTTGTTTTCTGCTAAATGCATTGGAATAAATAAACTTGAAAATCCATTTGCATAGTATACATTATTGGCTGTTACCAAAGCAATTCTCATTTTTTCTCGCCCATTTGTATTTTCATTTCTAATGAAACAACTTTCATATGGAATATGAGAAGGATTATCAATATCTATTTCCCAAGGTTTTTGACCAATACAATAAGGTTCTAGGCTATTAATACCCTCAAGATTAATTTTCGGCTTATCTTTATCTGAGCTAGATCCTAGACCACAGCTATTGCATTCAATGTAGATACTACCATAACCTTCAGACTTTGTTTTACTTTCTGTCCATTTAAGTTTTGGATTACCACAGCAAGGACCTACCATTTCATTTGACATTAGGTTTTCACCTTTATCTTCATCAGGCCGAAGTCTGAGATACTTTTCTGTTTTCCATCTTAAATAATTAGCCCAAGGAATATCGGAAAGATGACCGTTTGGACAAATCAATATGAGGTTCGTCTGTTCAAGAGTTTTATATTCTCTAATTTTGATAGGATTGCCATCCTCATTTTTTGATTTTACTTCTCTAATAAATTTATTTGCATCCCTTGGTGGTGCAAAATTATCTAGTTTTAATGTGTCAGGATATTTACGACATTCTTTTTCCCACAGAGAAAACCATTCGCTAATTTTTTTCAAGTCACCATTATTATTCTTAAACCATTTGGGAAAATGACTGCCATTAATCATATAATGACTTGATACGCCTTCATATTGTTCTCCTGCATTTTGCAATGCCGTCCTTATGGGGTGATTTTTCCAGTTCGGTGTATTGAATGACTCATTTAAGGCCATATGAGGAATACCTACTAAACATACTAAGTTTTCAAGATTTTTTTCTGATTTAACGAACTTGATAAATCTTTGATCATCTATAAATTCGAGGCCTCTATTCAAAATTTCAGATTTGCTTAAGTCATATACTTTTCTGTCATCCGAGTTATTTGTTCTTATTATTTCTATTTTAGAATTAGCCCATTTTATAAATCTCCATTTATTGATATCTGAAATCAGGATATATGATCCAAGTTTGGTCGTGATAATTGACCCAACTCCTGATGTTGAGGAAAGAAGTTTATATTTTCCAACTCCTTGGTTATATTGATTTTGCTTTAATATTTTCATTTAAATTGAATTTATTTTGATAGCTGCTTCTGGTTCAATAACCCTTAAAGACATTGGCACTTGCCATTTTTTACTGTGAATTTTGCCTTCATATTCCTCTATATCAACATAGAGTTGTTCTTGTGGAGGTATTGACCTTGCCGATTTGTTATTAAATACAAAAATCTTATTGTCTGCTAAAGTCTTATTGGATTCTTCCTTCCATTCAGCAAATGCTTCTTCAATCCACCTTTTAATCTGAATAATATTTTCTTGTTTTAATAAGTTGCTTATTAATTTGTCATAACTAGACATTCTAATTTTTCTTGCTTCAAAATAACTTATTAAATCTAAAACGATGTTTGAAAGCTCAGTTGCAGAAATTGATGAAATTTCATTAGCGGAAAGTCTTTCTGTAAAGCGTGTTGTGTGCCTCAGCATTGTTGCTAAATACAATCCCATATATCTTTCCACAGCTTTTTGAGTAAAGGGTGTTATTGATATGGGTTCAACATAGCTATACATTTTTTCGTGAAACTCAATGAATTTTTCATAATGCGAAATGTCTCTTGCCCTAAATGGATGATGAACTGTCAATACAAGTCCGTAATCATTTCTTGCAACACGGCTACTTGCCTGAATATATTCGGCTGTATTTCTTGGCATAGAGTTCATAATTATGGTGTTGAATCTCGAAACGTCAATGCCCACTGAAATCATATTGGTTGCAACAACAAATTCAGAGGGCACTTTTCCTCTTATCACTTCACTATCTTGAATATTGGCGAATCTGTTTTTTGCATTCCACTTCGTTTCAACATTTTTCAATTCATTTTTTACCTCTTCGCCTGATAACCTCCCTGTTAGTTCTGATTCTTGGATTGGTCCATAAGTATAAATCGAATGCATTAATTTTTGAGGTCTCACTACCCTTGAAAACACCCTTCTCAATTCCTTCAAAATATAAGTTTGTACCTGTGATTGTGTTTTGCCAACTTCTTTAAGACTATTGAAATAGGATATTGTCGTGTGATAATAATCCATCGCCTTTTCAAAGTCTTTAAATGAATCAAAATCAATGGGATGATTTGCTCCAAGCTCTTTTAATTCAAAAATGGCTCTATGAGTCATTATAATTGCAGATAACCTCATCTGCATCCAAATTTGAGTTCTACCAGTTGGCAAAACCCCAATGTATTTTCTCTGTGAGAGATATTCAGGATTTTTATCTACTTCGTTTTTAAATTTTCTTCGATAAAACGCAAAGAATGAATCATCACATTCAACCCCAGGCTTTGGAAATAGATTAACTTTTCTGTCAAACAGTGCGGCAATTTGTAACTGGGTATTTCTTGTTGTAGCTGTCGATGAAATGATTTTAGGTCTTGTTCCGTCTTCTCTAGTACAAAGTTGATTTACAGCTGACTCAAATAATGCAACCGCTGAGCCTAATGGTCCTAAAAGTAAGTGTAGTTCGTCTTGAATGATTAAATCAGGTGGTAAATAACCATCATTAGGTTTTCCATTCTCCCAATTTCCTATTCCAAATATCCTTCTTGAGTCGGCATTTCTTCCATTATTTGTGCCGTTAACTTTATGAGCCAATTGAGCAAATTTGTCAACGGTACCAAATAAAAGAGCAGGTGGATGTTGATAAATGGTTTCATCACATAAATTTACAGGAATAGCACCTTTACTTGCATCGCCTCCAAAAAACCCAGGCTCAGAAAACGAACACTTGACATTATCACAATATAGATGTACTTTATTAAGATTGAATGTATCATTTAAATTAGTTACTCTTTTTCCAGAAGGAATAGGATTTAATTTTGAATTACACCAAGGGCAACTTGAAAATGGGATTTTATTGCTTTTGAGATCCTTGAGATTTTGAAACTCTTTAATTAAATCGTCAATTTTATTTGGTAAAGAATTATCCCCAACCCATAAACCAATACTTATTGGTTCTTGGCCCAATTCATATTTATTCCATCTTCTAATTAATTCCAACGCCATTATGACTAAACTTGCCCTTTGGAACTGTTGCATTGTTAGTAATCGAAGCGTATATCTCATAATGGCGGCCGTTCCACCACCTTTTTCTTTGAACTCCTTTCTACGATTGATTATGGTCAGTGCAATTAAACCAAGATAAGCTTCTGTTTTTCCGCCACCCGTTGGAAACCAAACTAAGTCAACCCAATTGTTTCTTTTCTCCCAATTTGTATCATCATCAGATTTAAAAATTCCATCTAAGTTTAAAAGGATAAAGGCAAGCTGAAAAGCTCTCCAACCAGCAGATTGTATGTATGGAGAAAATAATTTATCCTCAGCTTTGGTGTAAAATTCAGAATCAAAATGAGTAAAATTATCCTTATCCATTATTGGAACTACCTTTCCATCTTTTGCGTTTACAGAGTGCCACAATTGCATAAACATTGAAGCATTCATTAAACGAAATGATTTTATTTTTTCTTCATTTCTATCTCCTGCAAGAAAGTTTGAAATATTATCTTTCATCCGCTGATAATCTGCGTGGCATTTATCTAATTCCTGCTTAGCAATATCTTTATATTGATTCTTGTACTTTTCTGCATTTCTTTTAATATTTATCCAGTTTCCGTAAGAATCTACAAAATCGTTTAGACTATCAATAATTTCTTGGTTAGTTGAATCTGAATAAATGGATAGCCATTTAAATTCTTGTGCTTTTGAATGTTCTAAAAATAGGGGAGAAACAAAACCATCATCTCCATCTACAATTGCTTTTTTACTTTTATCACGCGGTATTGGGTCGATATCTGGAGTTTCGCAACAAGGCAAATACTCTGTTTCTACTTTCTGATGTTCACCATTATTATTCCATTTTACTGAGCACCCGTGACCAATAGCAAAGTCTTTAAATTGGTCATAAATAAACCGTGTTGTAGTATCTTCAGAATAATCATTTTCTTTTTCGAGAAGATATTCTTGATTGTTGTAGGGAACCAAGAAGTTATTTTCTATGGAGAGATTTACACCAAAGAATGATTTCTGATTTACTAATTCGTTAAATGTTGAATAGTATCTATTATCATTTTGTTTTGCTTCATCAAAAGCAACACTTGTATTTATTAATTGAATCTTTAGAAATACTTGGTTACTTTTTTTTCTTGAATCCCTACTAATCTGAATATTTGCAGAAAGTGAAGCATAATCTTCTTTTTTTTCATCTAAATCAATTCGGAAGATATCCTTTAATTCATTTGTAGTTGAACCATCTTTTTGAATTACTGATATATTGACATCATTACTAGACTTATTGAATAAGAAAGATATTTTTCTAAGTGGTTCTTCAAAACGAATATTTTCTAGCCTTACAATCTTTTCAATTGGCTTACACTGCCATAGACCATATCCCCCTGAATTTACATCCAATAAGTTTCTCAGATGGTCGGAGATACTTTCAACAAGCTCTATTTTCTGAGTTACTTCGTAAAGTTTCTTTCGCAAATCGTCAGTTGTAATAGTGTTTTTTAATTCGTAGTAAATTGACGACTTCAAATTACTCAGATAGCAAGAAGCTTTTGTAAGTTGCGGAATTGTTGATATTGTACTTGCCTCATCAAAAAGAAATTCAGCAATTTGCTTTTGAATATCTCTAATTCTTGTTTTTACTTGAGTTATCTCCTCAGATGATAATTTTGATAGTAGTAGAAAATGATTTTCATTGATAGTCCTTATTCTAAATGAATTAAGTTCATACTTTGTAATATAATTCTGAATTTCTTCGTGGTTAACTTCGCATAGAAGCCCAAATTTATTGTTGAACTTTCCTTCTTTGTCTTGTTTTAGTTTTTGATAATATCGGAAAGAAACCTTGAACTCTATTTTTCCATTTTCTAAAAAACTATCATCTAAGCAACAGGTTAAGCCCATTATTCTTGGAAACATCTGATTTAGCTCGACACCTTCAGTCGCTTCTATATCTTCAGTACTGCTATTTTGAGAATCTTGCTCATCAGCTTCGTCTTTCTTATCTATTTGCTCATTATTGTCTAATGCAATTCCTTCTTTACAAGTGCCACTTTTGTCTTCAGGAAATAAAATCCCAGTACTATATATAGCAGCTGGTACAATATCCAAAATTTCAGTTGCATAGTTTATTGGACTTTCAGTACCCAAAACTTTTTTCGTTAAAGCTTCGTCCTCCAAATCAACATATCTATATCCATTTATACCCGGACCCAATGTTTGTTCCCGAATAAAACACTCTAACGACTCTCTTTTGTTTAAAATAATACTCATTCAATTACTTTTTCTATTGATTTAATTTTTAAAAGATGTATTTCAGGTTTAAGTAAATCAATTAAAATTATAAGACTTGTAATAGGGTCATTTTCATTTATACCCATTTCTTCAAGATTGTGATATGTCTTGTAATACTCAATCCTATTTTCAAGGATTACTTTTGGATTGCCACCTTCATCAAAACATTTGTCATAAAATAAATCTTTAAGCAATCGACTAAATGTTCTAGTTGCACTTATTTGTCCTCTAATTGATTGGTTTTTTAAACGATACATTATCAATCTATAACTTGAAGGTAGATTTAAATAATCTGAAATTATTCTGAAAACTTTATTACCCCTTGGTATTAAAGAATCCGAATTTGGATTAACCCAAGTAGTTTCGAAATGATTGATTGAAACTATATTAACACTATTTTTATCAAATATTACTTTTAGTTCATTGTATAATTGACCACATCCAATTGCATCTGCTTTTCGTTTTAATAATAATTTCCAAAGCCGTCCAGCGTTTTCCTCTTCAAGATTAAACTGCTTTTTAATAATCGATAACTCTGCTTCTTGTTTACTAGTGTCAACTAATTTTTCAGCTGGATTAAAATCGTCCAATAAATCTTCAAGCTTTCGGCAGGAATATTTGGTTTCATTGAAATCTAGATTATCATACATCCATTTCATTCTTTCTATTCTAGGCGAATTAGAATTAATTTCATCATAAATAAATAAATCCGAACCATTATATGTTTTACTTCTTTGTTCTAAATAATGAATACGATACTTTTCTGTAGCATCGGTATTATAATACTCACTTTCATTATCCCAATTTATTTCAAGTGGTTTTTCTGGTCTTATTTTGTTTATTTCAAGCTTTAAATTATCCCAATTGAAATAATCATTCCTTGTAGGATGATTTAAAATATCGAAATAATCTTTGTTCAAATTATATGTAGACCATTGGTAGTTGCTTTTAAATAAAAAATCAGGAAATATAGCCGTAACCTCACTTTCATTTGGCAAATCAATTTCCATTAAATTGGGGTAAAAATGATTTTTAAAATTTCCTTGATCACGATAAGACAGAATGAGAATAGGATAATTTAAATTATTCTGTATATCAGACCAAGAAATAAATCTCCTAATTGTGCTGACTCCTAGTGTTCGATGGACAGAGCTTAAAAGAAACTCATTTTGAGTTATATAATCATCTAAAATAATACGTGTGTCATTATTTATGTTTTTCAAAGCTTCATCTTTCAAATTACATTCTATAACCAAATCTAAAGTAAATGATAAATTATCTTTCAAAGTTTGCCAATCCTTTTCTTGTAATTGTTGTATTCCTTGCTTTGTGTCAGAATTAATTAAGTTTGAGTTTTCTGCTGCATTAAATAAATCATTCATAATATAATCTTTCATTTCTTGATTGAGACAAATTGAATACAGATTCATTATTTTTATAGACCTTAATTCATATAATGAATTAATTTTTGCTTCAAGCTGAAATTGTTCCCAAAAAGTACTACTACTTTCTCCTAAAAAAAGCACGGGTATTTTCTTATTAGTAGTATATCTAAAAGGAGTATTTACTTCCGAAGAAGTTAAGGTATAAGTTTTTTGGTTTGGAATAAAAAATCTTGATTTGATTCTATCAATTTTATTTCTTGTATCGTTCAGGCTATTTTGATCCGTTCCAAATGAAAAGATGATGAAAAATTTAAAATTTGTATTGTGTCGATTATTTAAATTTGATAATTGTTGAACATTAAATTCACCAAATCTTTGAGTGCTATTCTCGCAGTCAAAAAGAATAATATTCTCAACTACTTTAAATAAAGGTTTGTTTTCTAGTTGTGTTTGGGAAATTGAGTTAAAAGATTCGACATTATTTAGTACGTAAGAGTTTAATTCACTTAAATTCTGAACATTTAAATAAAATGGATTATCTATAAAACATCTAGCCAAATTATTTTCTTGATTGACTTTAAGATTTATAATTGTTCTGGGTTTTAAGTTGGCACATTTATTAATTACTTTATAATGACCTAAATAATTTCGTAAGGCTTTTTTATGATTGATTATTCTAGTAAGTTCTCGCCTATTATTGCTTTCGGGCGCAACAACATCCCTTTTGAGTTCAATCTCTATTTGAACTATTTTACTTTTTAAAGCAATATTTTCTACATCCAGTGCATTATCCTGCTTACAGTCATTCTTAAAATAATGACACCATAAAAATTCAGCGATGAGTGTTTTAACATTTATGTCAAAATTTATTTCAATGTGTAGGTGAAGTATATTTAATTCATTTTGAACACTGCTATAAGTTTTTGCCAAAACTGTATGTATGTAGAGTAAAAGGCCTTTGTATGCTAACTTATCTGGATGTGTTAAGTTAGCAAAAACCTCACTGAAAAAGATATTATTTTCACTTTCAGTAAAAGTGGTCACATCCTCAGATATATATTGATTTATCAATTCCATCATTCCACAATATTAATTTCAACATTTAAAATGGCTCGTGTTATTCCAACAAAAATTTCGTATTTATTCAATTCACTTGGTTTTGAAATCACTAAAAATATATTCTTCTTTTCAAGACCTTTGAATTTTAGTATGGAGGAATACCTTAACTTATTTGCTGTATCACCAACATTGGACTCAGTTAATTCTTCAACGTCTTTAATGATTAGTAGTTCTCTTAAATCTTCTTTTTCTTTATATTTTCCTCTTAGAAATGTTGATTCGATTAAAATGATGCAATCTTGCCCTTTTAGTGATGAATTAGCTTCCCTAATCGGAGTTAAAACACTTTTTACGATATGGGACTTAACATCTTGTAAACTTCTATGTCGTTTGATTTTTATATTCTGAAACCATTCTTCAAATTTTTCATCTTCCAAGATTTCGGGGTGTTCTAAAATTTCAGATGAAAGCTTTCGAATATCGGGGTTTTGTGAGCTCCTTTTAACTTCATTAATTTTAAAATGAGAATAATATTCAGTCAACAAGTCTGCAATTTCAGAAACATTCCTCCCGCTTGATGAATAGCTTTGATCAATATCAAATAATACTAACGAGTTGCCATTCAATAAACCTTGTCCGTTAAACCCAGAAAATTTATTAATAAATAAATCCAAACCTCTATCTAGTAAATCTTGTGCTTCATCAATTACTATAAAATCATACGGCTTTAAATTATCATTTTTTTCAAGTTTTTGAATGGTATCTTTAACCATATCATAAAATTCATCCTCACTCATTGAGCTTAATTTTTTATAGTCAATTGAAGGATTATGCTTTTGAAAGAATCTAAAATAGGTTGTCACTTCTATATTACTGGAAAGTTGCCTTTCGGTTAACAAAGATTTGGTGTAGTGCATCAAAAGGTTGTTCCAACACAAATAAATTCCATTTTTATTATGTTGTTTATCAATGAATGCTTTTGCAATAGTGGTTTTTCCGCAACCTGGTGGACCTTCAATCATAATTCTAGGGTTCTTATACAAACCTTCTAGAATTTCAATATTTTGTATACCAAGCCACTCAAGCGTATTAATTGTGTTTATTTGATTTCTATCACCAATAATAGGACTTAGTATCTTTTTGATAGAAACATACTCCTTAGGTGTAATGTCTTCATAAATTCTAAAGTGTTTCTTGTGTTTATTTTTAGAGTATTCAAACACATTTAATATGAACTTCTCGATTGAGCCATCGTAATCCTTTGCAATAAATGAAGACCATAGTAACTTCTTATCTATCAACTTTGAATCAAAAGGGTAATCTACGTGAGGGAAGGCTGTTGCCTCACAAAAAAAACATCCTTTTAGATTATTTAGAATATTGTCTTTTAAAGTGTATTTATATCCCTCGGCTTGTTTAAAGGGATTTTGTTTTATTGGCGTTTCAAAATTCTTTCCGTAAAAAAAAGTGTTGTCCTTTGTTGAAATAGAGCCTCCTTTTACTTCTAGGACAAGTAGTCCATATTTACAGAGAATTAAGAAATCTATTTGAGAGCTTGTTTTTTTGTAGTAGTTAAAATTATCTGAATGTTCTGGTAATTTTAGATCGTGCCAAATATCCCATTCTAGATTACTTTTATTTAAATCCGTCCAGAGTTGTCTGTAAATGTCGATTTCACCGCGCAGTGGTGAACCATCTTCCTTAACGATTATGGTTTCTAATGCATCTATTGGATTGTTTGGATGAAATTGTACTGGCATAATTATTTACCGTTTGCAATTGTTGATATTTTATTTATAGCATATAATGCGAAGAATTGCTTCACTGGGATTTTTTCCTTGTGTTTGAAAACTATCAATTTCTTTTGTTCAATTTCTACATTTTCAATTTTGAGTTTATCAATTACTTCTTGAACTAAATCCACTAGCTCTGTTGGTTCTGTAAATCTTTTACTTGATTTCTGAAGTTCATAAAGATTTTGTAATTCATTCGCACTTCCAATTTTTTCCGAAAAACCATTATTGATGTACTTCAAGAACTCCTTTCCGCCTTTGTATTCGTTTATTATCTCTTCAAGATTTATGTAATACTTATCTTTAATTTTTTGAATAGGAAAACCTTTTCCTGTACCATATTGAATAGATGTGAACCATTTACCTTCTGCTGATTTGGGGTTATTCTCAATATCATAGTTAGATAAGGTAACTGTTAAATTACCATCTTTAATGGCGTGTCTTCTAAATCTTGAACCTTGGTTTTTTATTGGTGGCTTGTCAAATAGTCTTAATTTGTAAGTGTTCAGGTTTACTACACCATAAATTTTGGGCTTGTTATTTAATGAAAGATGATTTGGGATAAAGATTTTAAGTTCATCTAGAATAATTTTAGCGAATGCTCTACTTACTGAACAGCATACTGCATTACCAACCAAACGCCATTTATTATTTTCAGCTCCAATAAATTGATAGCTAATAGGAAATCCCATTATTATAGATGCTTCTCGAACTGTTGGAAGACGATATTCGCCATCATCAATTCTATTGATTTCAGTCCTATAAATAATTGACTCTCTTGAATTGGCTATTTTGGTTGCTGTTATTGTTCGGCTAGGTTTGTTTTCATTTTCGGGAAATGACATTTTCCCCATAAATGGATGGTTTGTTTTCCAATATTTTGAAAACTTCCATTCCACTTTATAGATACCCGTGTCATAAAAATGATCTGTTAATTGACTTTGTAGAATCTTAATTTGATACTGAGGGTCTGTAATATATTTATCTGAGAGTTTTGTAAATGGATGAGGAAAGTTTTGTTTCATCTTACCGATTGATAAATATTTCTTTTTACCATATTTCCCGTCTTCTGAATGGGTCGTTTCTGGAATAATCAGTTTGCCTTTCTTAATGATTTCGCCTGAAATAACTCTTTTTCTAGCTTGAAACGAACCATAGTCAGCAGAATTTATGATAGCTGAGTTTTCGTATAGGTCAATTGCAATTTTTAAGGGACTAATTCTATTTTTATTTGCCCATTCAGTCAACCCTAAATCCTTGAAAGTATAAGCCGTTTGTAAGTATCTTTTCGAATTCACTACATTTTCCATAAACCAAGCTTTAAGTATAGAATTTGGTTGATGTTTTTTTACAGCAACAATTCTTAAAAAGGTCTCTGTTAATTCAACTCCCAATGATTTATCTGCGTTGCCTGATTTATTTGAACTTGAAAAACTAACACAAGGAGGGCTTCCTATGATAATTTCCGTATTTGGTAAATTCTCAATTTCAGCAATTGCACTTTTAAAATCTAGGATGTTTTTTATCTCGCAATTAAGATTGAAATTATGGTTAAAAGTGTCCACCGCAGGTTTCCAATGATCGAAACCATAAATGATTTCATAGCCCATTTGTCTGAATCCTTCAGAAAAACCTCCTGCACCACAAAAGAAATCTATAACTCTAAGTTTTTTCATTTACGGTATTATTGTCATTAGTGCGTTGGCAAAAATTGCACTCTTTTGGTTTTGCGAAGGGTCGGTTTGAGTGTCGGGAAAAACCAAATGTGTGCAATGCGGGTAGGCAAAAAGAAATTTTAAAAAATGCGAAGGATTGGCTTTTTCTTTTTTTTCTGTCACTTGTCCCAATAGCAAAACACGGTCAGTTTGAAAGTCTGTCCGCTTAGTCGAAATGGTCTGTATGTCGAGTCTGTTTTTAGTCATTGTCTTGCTGTGTCGTCTGTCTTTTTAGCATTGGTGGTAACGAACCGCTCGGCTTGGTCGTTGTTCCCAAAGGAGCTTGCTCCGTATAGGAATGCGTCCAAGGCGACTGTTGGGAGAACGTCGTGCGAAGGCAACGATGGTTTCACAACTGTCGGCGT
>Ga0105051_10005992_pt1 | contig 13283 bp, 15 predicted proteins | sample FRY02_FD_78383 | JGI IMG/M metagenome (GOLD analysis project Ga0105051, IMG submission 78383) | Freshwater microbial communities from Lake Fryxell liftoff mats and glacier meltwater in Antarctica - FRY-02 (megahit assembly) | ecosystem: Environmental > Aquatic > Freshwater > Ice > Glacier... | reverse complement strand
TCCCCTGCTCTTAGCTGAAGTTAAGAAGCGAGATTTTCATCTAGTTCGATGCGGCGGCCAATACATCGTTCTGTGCAATTCAGGATCAGTGAAAATCCTTCGGTAAAATCAAACTGACCCACTACCCAAAATTGAGATTGAGCAGAAATCTGCTATGCTATCCGCAGGTTTCGACGCAATGCGTCGGCCGTCTCTGTCCGTCACGATCAGTCTTCAGCGTCTAAAAGGACAGCCCGCCCTTATCGATGATGGGGCCGTGCTGCTTCGCTTGAAGCGCGTGGTGCCGGCAGTGCCAGCACTCTAGGAAAACGCCAACCGCGAACGGTCCTGCCGCGAGCGCCTCCGCTTGTTGCGGATGGTTCGACGTGCGCGGAGCCGAAGCCATCGCGGGCACGCCTTTCTGGCGCTTGTCCATAACGGCGAGATAGTCAGTGAACTCCATGGCTTTGGTCATTCACGGCACACGAAGGGTCGGCAGATGCTGGCAACCGATGGAGCTCACCTGCAGGGTACGGAATCCCATCCAGATACGCTGGGAGATACGAAATCTATCGGAATGGTGAAGGCTGGCAGCAAGGAAGAAATCGAGAAAATCTGGGCCAACGGTGCCGCGGCGGCTTCAGCCATCACCAAGGGGGATTTCGACTACAAGGCCCATGACCCATCGTACGAGCTTGGCACCGACGGTGGCCAGATCCAGAACAGCAATTCGGTCGCCTACACGGTCGCCAAGGCCATGGGGCTGGCCGCTGACGCCGATCGCGTTCTGCAGGAGCAGAACGAGAGCCGCCGCTTCTCGGGGTGGAATCGAGACCTGCTCGATCCGAAGTACAAGCGTTACGTGTCGCCGCCGGTCTTCCCGGTGAGAGACGCTCCGTGATGTGTCGGCTGGAGTGCAACCATAGATTGGTGGAATGAATAATACTTCCCGGCATGCTGCGCTTTCACAATGAGGTGTGGCATGCCGAGATTCTTTCAGTATCGTCTCGCGCCAATCCTTGCTCTAGTGGCCGCCATCGGCGGCTGTACGTTCTGCGGCAACATTGAGCGATCTTCCACTCGCACCATGGTGACCGGCCCTTTTCATTACACGCTGCCGGCCAATGCCTGGATCGACAACACAAGAATGGCCTCTTACCTTCGTGAGGTAATCGAAACGAATGGACGGCGGCAACTCACCTACTCGGGGTACGACTGCTCGCCGCGCCCTGTTGCGGACTGCCCCGATTGTCTTCTGTGCACCGAGAAAATTCGCGGCGTCAACAATGCCCAATGCAAGCCCGAAGGCGACCTGTTCATCCGGGCCTATGTCGGCCCCGGCTCGAATGTGCAGGCCCAGACCTACTGGCGGAAATAGGTCGCGAGCGTCGGGCCGCCCTATTTGGCGGCCGGCTTCAGCGATACCAGATCGAGGGTGATCGTCTTGCCGGGAGTGCGCCAGTCGGGAAAGCTTTCCTTGACCGAGGCCGAAACGGCCGGCGCCCACCAATGAATGTCGCGACGGTTCGAATCGGCCCTGCTTTCTTCAACCCGGAAAGCGTCGAAGGTACCGGCAGGCACCGTGACCTTCTCGTAGGCCGCGACGGTCGTCGTCACGGTGGAGGTGTAGCTCTTGCCGTCGCGTCCGACGACGGTGACGGTGTTCGTGATCTTGTTCCCGACCTTGAGCGGCCACAGCGCCTTCAGGTCGAGGCCTTTGGCGAAGGACTCGCCCTGTGCGTCGACAGAGCCGACGAGGCCGCCGTGCACGCGCAGCGTCTCGGCCTTGCCGTTGGAGAGGCTGGCGTACAGGCAGACGGTGCCGTCTTGCCCCGCGGCCGTGTTCACCTTTTCCAATCCGTCGCCCTTGTAGCTGAACTGGGTGCCGCTGGTCGGGCACTGGAAGGAGGCGGTCTGCGCGCAGACGCTGCCTGCGGCAAAGGTGACGAATAGGGCTATGAGAGCAACCGACTTCATGGGCTTGATCCTCCGGGGGCACGCGACCAGGCGCGTCGGAAGGCTTCAAATCAAATCGGGCTACCGCGTGACCTCGGTCACCACCGCGCGGCTGGCCTTGCCGGCGCCGTCGCTGAAATCGTAGCGGATGGCGAACCTGTCGGCGGGCGAGATCCACCAGCGCGAAATCGAGCGCTGGCCCTTGTCGCCGGTCTCGTTCATCTCGATCAGGAACGTGTCGATCATCTTGTCGCCCGGGCCGGTGCGGCGCTCGTAGCGCGCTACGGCCAGCGTGTAAGTCCACGTGCCGCTGCCGACCCTGTAGCTGGCCTCGATCTTCTTGCCGACCTCGAGCGGCCACAGGCGCTCGGGCCGCAGCGCCGCGATATAGGCGGTGAGGTCGGCGCCGTCGGCCGATGGATTGTCGAACAACAGCGCCCGCAGCTTGAAGGGCTGTCCGCCGACGCGCTCCATGGTGCAGTCCATGCCCTCGCGGCCACGGGCCACGACCTTGACGCCGCTGTCGTAGGTGAAGGTCGTGCCCGGATCGGGGCAGGCGAACTCCATGGTCTGGGCGGACGCGGCGCCGGCGCACAGCAGGGCGACGGCAAGGGCGGAGAAGGCAGCGGGCAGTCTCATGACCCGGATCATAGCCAAATCAGACGAAATGGCACGCGGCCTGCGCGCCATTGCCGACCGGCCGCAGCACCGGCTTGTCGACCCGGCAACGATCCTCGGCGATCGGGCAGCGCGAATTGAAGGGGCAGCCGGCCGGCGGGTTGAGCGGGCTCGGCAGTTCCCCTTGCAGGACGGTGCGCTGGCGAGCGCGGGCGAGCTTTGGATTGGCGATCGGCGCGGCTGCCAACAGGGCCCTGGTGTAGGGGTGCTGCGGGCTCTTCCAAATCTGGTCGCGGCCGCCAACCTCGACCAGCATGCCGAGATACATCACCGCCACGCGGTCGGCGATGTGCTCGACCACGCTGAGATCGTGGCTGATGAAAAGGTAGGAGACGCCGAACTCGCTCTTGAGATCCTCGAGCAGGTTGATCACCTGGGCGCGCACCGAAACGTCGAGCGCCGAGACCGGCTCGTCGCAGATGATCAGCTTGGGGCTGAGCGCCAAAGCGCGGGCGATTCCGATGCGCTGGCGCTGGCCGCCGGAAAATTCGTGCGGGTAGCGCTGCTTGGCGTCGCTCGGCAGGCCGACCCAGCGCAGCAGGGTCTCGACCCGCTCGGCCATGGCCGCGGCCTTCCAGCCGGCAAGCACCAGCGGCTGGGCCACCGACCGTCCCACCGTCGAGCGCGGATTGAGCGAGCCGTAGGGGTCCTGGAAGATCATCTGCACCTTGCGGCGCATGTTGGTGAGCTGCTCGCGGTTGAGCGGCGCGATGTCGACGCCCTCGACCACGATCTCGCCACCGGCGACCGGCACCAGCTTCATGATCGCCTTGCCCAGGGTGGACTTGCCGCAGCCGGACTCGCCGACGAGGCCCAGCGTCTCGCCGACGGCGAGGTCGAGGCTGACGCCGTTCACGGCGCGCACGACGCCGCCGGAGGTATTGAAGTGCACGCGCACGTCGCGCAGGGAAAGCAGCGACATGGTCAGCCCCGCTCGGCCGCGAAGCAGGCGACCAGACGGCCCGGCGCCGGCACGGTCAAGGCGGGCTTCTCGGTGCGGCAGCGGTCCATCACCCGGGTGCAGCGCGGGGCGAAGGCGCAGCCCTGCGGCAGGGCGTTGAGCGGCGGCACCATGCCGGGAATGTCGGCCAGCCGTGCGGCGCGCTCGGCGCCGGGCGTCGGCGTCGCGCCGATCAGGCCCACCGTGTAGGGATGCAGCGGGCTCTCGAACAGGTCGTCGACCGGGGCTTCCTCGACCTTGCGACCGGCATACATGACCACGACCCGGTCGGCGGTCTCGGCCACGACGCCGAGATCGTGGGTGATGAAGATCATCGCCATGCCGGCTTCGGCCTGCAGCTTCTTGAGCAGTGCCAGCACCTGGGCCTGCACCGTGACGTCGAGCGCCGTGGTCGGCTCGTCGGCGATCAGCACCGAGGGGCTGCAGGCGATCGCCATGGCGATCACGACCCGCTGGCACATGCCGCCCGAGAGCTGGTGCGGATAGGCGTCGAGCCGGCGCGCCGCATCGGGCATGCCGACCAGTTCCAGCAGCTCGTGCGCCCGCACGCGCGCCTGGCCGCGGCCGAGTTCGGTGTGGGTCATCAGCACTTCGACGATCTGCTTCTCGACCGTGGTGACCGGGTTCAGCGAGCTGATCGGATCCTGGAAGATCATGCCGATCTCCTTGCCCCGGATGCCGAGCATGGCCCGCTCGGGCAAGGGCACGATGTCGCGTCCGTTCAGCCTCACCTCGCCGCCGATGATGCGGGCCGGCGGATCGGGCAGCAGGCGCATGATCGAGAGCGCCGACAACGACTTGCCGCAGCCCGATTCGCCCACCAGGGCCACGGTCTCGCCGGCGGCGACCGAGAGGCTGAGCCCGTCGACCGCCTTCATCTCGCCGCGGCGCGTGAAGAGCGTGGTGCGGAGGTCGCGCACCTCCAGAGGCAGGGGCAGCGGCAGGGGCAAGGCGGTCATCGCTCAGCGGTCCCGGAGTTTGGGGTTGAGCGCGTCGTTCAACCCGTCGCCCACCAGGTTGAGGCAGAGCACGGTGATCATGATCGCGATCCCCGGGATGGCGCAGATGTACCAGGAGCTGCGGATGAGCTGGCGTCCGTCGCCGACCAGCCGGCCCCAGCTCGCGACGTTGGGATCGCCCAGGCCGAGGAACGAGACGGCGGATTCGAACAGGATGGCGCCGGCCACCACCAGCGACGACAGCACGATCACCGGCGGCAGCGCGTTGGGCAGGATCTCCGAGACGATGATCCGGAAGTCGCTCATGCCCATGGAGCGGCAGGCCTGCACGAACTCGCGGTCGCGCAGCGACAGGAATTCCGCCCGCGTCATGCGCGCGATCGGCGTCCAGCTCACGATGCCGATGGCGATCACGATGTTGGTCAGGGTCGAGCCCATGATGACCACGATGGTGAGCACGAAGATCAGGTTCGGGATGGTCTGGAAGAGCTCGGCCGCGCGCATCGCGATCTCGTCGACCCAGCCGCCGAAATAGCCGGCGGTGGCGCCCACGCCGACGCCGATGACGGTGGCGACGGCGGAGGCGAACAGGCCGATCAGCAAGGTCGCACGCGCGCCGTGCACGATCATGGAAAGGATGTCGCGGCCCAGAGAATCGGTGCCGAGCGGAAACTCCGGATCCTCGCCGGGCCACAGTTCGGGCAAGCCGACGATGCGCAGAGGGTCGATCGGGAAGAAGACCGAAGCGAACACCGCCATCAGGGCGACGATCAGGATCAGGCAGGCGCCGATCAGGGCGCCGCGATTGCGCGAGAAACGGCCAACGAACTCGAAGCGGGGAAATCCGAAGCGCGGCATCACCGGATCTCGATACGCGGGTCGAGCCACATGTAGATCAGGTCGACGGCGATGTTGGCGGCAATGACCACCAGCGAGCCCAGGACCATGATGCCGAGCACGACCGGGTAGTTGCGCGAACTCACGCTGTCGAACAGCAGCGAACCGACGCCCGGCCAGCTGAACACACTCTCGATCACGACGCTGCCGGCCAGCACGGTGCCCATCTGCACGCCCAGGATGGTGACCACGGGCAGCAGCGCGTTGCGCAGGACATGGTGGATCGTGACCTGGTTGCGGCTGAGCCCCTTGGCGCGCGCGGTGCGCACGAAATCGAGCTGCGCCACCTCGAGCATGGAGGAGCGCATGACGCGGGTGTAGATCGCGGCATAGAACAGGCCGAGCGCCAGGGTCGGCAGGATCAGGTGGCGCAGGATATCGAGCACGCCGGCCAGCGGTCCGCCAGAGGCTCCGCCGATCTTCATCATGCCGCCAACCGGCAGCCAGCCCAGCTTCACCGAGAACAGCACGATCATCATGATGCCGAGCCAGAAGCTGGGGGCGGCGTAGAAGAACATGGCGGCGACCGAGACCAGGCTGTCCCAGAAGGTGCGGACCTTCATCGAGGCCACGACACCCGCCGCCACGCCGACCGAGACGGCCAGCGTGATGCTCGACACCATGAGCAGGATGGTCGCGGGCAGATGGATCCAGATCGCCTGGATGACCGGCATGTTCTGGCGGTAGGAGAAGCCGAAATCGAAATGCAGCAGCGCCCAGATGTATTTCAGGAGCTGCATCCACACCGGATCTTCCAGCCCATAGGTCTTGCGCAGGAGCGCGACCGTCGCCGGGTCGCTCACCTGGTTCTCGGCGGTCATCAGCTCGAGGAAACTGCCCGGCGCCATCTGGATCAGGCAGAAGTTGATGATCACCACGCCCAGCATCAGCGGGACGGCCTGGATCAGCCGTCGCCGCAGGAGTCGGAGCGCCGCCGCCCGGCGGGCGGAACCGCGAAGCGTGGGCGTCGGCGTCGGCGAGACTAGCTCGCCAGCCATAGGTCTCCCCAGCTCGCCGCAAGGAAGTTCGGGTCGTTGGAGTGGTTCTGCACCTTGGTGCTGGCCAGCGTGATCGATTCCAGCTCGACCAGCGGCAGGAGCGGGGCTTCCTGCGTGATGATCTTCTGGAACTCGAAGACCAGCGCCTTGCGCTTGGCCGGGTCGGTCTCGACCTTGATCCTGTCGACCAGCTTGTCGACGTCGGGATTGGAATAGCCCGAGGCGTTGCGGAACGGCACGCCCTTCAGGATGCCGTCGGTCGTGAAGTACTGCGTGGTCGACGGCACCGGCTCCGACGGATTGGCCTGGTTGGAGATCGCCAGGTCGAAATCGTAGTCGGTGTAGATGCGCTTGATGGAGCTCGGGCGGTCCGGCACCGTGAGGTTGATGCCGACGCCGACATCCTCGAGCACCTGCTTCACGTAGGCGCCGACCTTGCCGTTCTCCGGGAACCAGCCTGCCGACAGCAGGTTCAGGGTGAAGCGCTTGCCGTCGGCCTTCTTCGGATAGCCGGCCGCGTCGAGCAGAGCGGCAGCCTTCTTCGGGTCGAAGCCGGTCTTGAACGTGTCGGCGGTGAAGAACTCCTTGTTGGGGGAGTAGACCGGGCTCGTGCCCGGCCGCGCGTAGCCGTAGTAGACCGTCTTGGCGATGAACTCGCGATTGATGGCGTGGAACATCGCCTGCCTGACTTCGCGCTTGGCGAAGATCGGATTGCGCATGTTGCATTCGAGGGTCGTCGACCAGACCGCTTCCTCGTAGCCCTTGGGCGTGGCGACGAACTTGCCGGTCGCGGTCAGGCGCTTGATGTCCGGCGGCGCGACCGGGTTGAAGACACCGATGTGGATGTCGCCCGCCTCCATAGCCGCGGCGCGGCCGGCCGGATCGCGCACGTAGCGGATGATCAGGCGGTCGAGATAGGGCTCGTCCTTCTTCCAGTAGTTCTCGTTCTTCACATATTCGAAGTGGCTGCCGCGCACCCACTCCTTGAACTTCCACGGACCCGTGGCGATCGGCGCGTTGTTGGCCGGATTGGTGACGGGATCGCTGCCGGCATAGACGTGCTTCGGCACGATGTACGAGACGATGCCGCACAGTGTCGACGCGAAGAAGAACTCCGGCGTCGGATTGTTGTACTTGAAGACCACCGTGTCGGCGTCCGGCGCCTCGATGCCCGCCAAGTCGGTGAGCGCGGAGGCGGCGGCATACTTCTTCCAGATTTCGCTGACGGAATAGACGACGTCGTCGACCGTCATGTCCTTGCCGTCATGGAACTTCACGCCCTTGCGGATCTTCACCGTATAGGACTTGAAGTCGGCCGACGGCACCCACGACTTGGCCAGCACGCCTTCGAACTTGCCGTCCATGCTGCGCTTGGCCAGCCGCTCGAAAAGCTTCGACGAGGAGAAGGTCGGGCTCGAGCCGCCACCGGCGGGCACGTAGCAGGCCTGCGGCTCGCCGCCGCCCCAGGTCGCGACCAGCGTGCCGCCGCGCTTGGGCGTGCCCTGGGCCAGCGATGGACCCGACGTACCGACCAGACCGGCAGCAACGACACCCGCGCCGAACACGCGGCGTGAAACCTTGATCGTCATGATTCTTCCCTCCGTTTCCCAATCCCCGAGGCAGACTAAGCAAACTTCATACCGTGTGGTCTATGCCTGAAGCGTCGAATAGGTCGCACGGCCAATGGCCAGCAGCACCATCTTGTCGTTGAATACGTCGACATCGACGACGCCGACGCTTTTGCCATTGCGGCGGACCGTGGCGGTCGTGATCAGCTTGGTCTTGATCGCGGGCCGCAGATAGTCGACGCGGAAGTTGATGGTCGGCAGGCCGCGCCGCAGCGCCATGATCAGCGCATAGTCGCCGACCGTGTCGATGACCGCGGCAATCGGACCGCCGTGCCACTGGCCCGTGCCCTTGCCGCGCTCGAACTCGGGGCGCATCTCGCATTCCATCGTCACGCGTTCCTTCGCCGGGTCCGCTTCGGTGACCTTGAGGCCGAGGAAAGCGATGAATGGGGAATGATCGAGCATCGCCTGCAGTTCGGCGTCGCTCAGGGGCTGGAGCTTGTCGCTCATGGGGCCACCACGATCTTGCCGAACACTTCGCGATCCTCGATCACGCGCAATGCCTCGCGCGCCTCGGCGAGCGGGAACACCTTGTCGACCAGCACCTTGAGCTTGCCGCTCTGCACCAGCTCCAGGAGCTTCTCGATATCGGAGCGCATCCAGCCGTTGGAGCCCAGCACCTTGAGTTCGAAGGTCCAGATGAAGCGGATGTCCTCGGTCGGCGCGTAGCCCGCCGTGGCGCCGCAGGTCAGCAGGCGTCCACCGACCTTGAGCGTCTTCAGCGAATTCACCCAGGTGTCGCCGCCGGTGTAGTTGACGACGACATCGACACCCTGGTCGGTGCCGCCGCCGCGCCGCGTCGGCTTGCCGTACATCGCGAAGACTTCCTTCATGAAGTCCTTCTCGATGTAGTTGATCGTCTTGTCGGCGCCGAGTTCGGCCAGGCGCTTGGCCTTGGCGTCGGTGCCGGCACAGGCGATGACCTCGCAGCCGGCCAGCTTGGCGAGCTGCAGGCAGCAGACGCCCACGCCGCCCGAGGCGCCCAGGATCAGCACCTTCTCGCCCTTTGCGACATGGCCGTTCGTCACCATCATGCGCAACGCCGTGCCGTAGGCGACGGGCAACGCGGCCGCATCGGCGAAGCTCACGCCGTCGGGAATCCTGATGAGCTGGTGGGCGCGCGCCTTGCACAATTCGGCCAGGCCGCCATGAACCGTCTCGCCCATCAGGCCGCCTTCGACGCGGTTGATCGGATCGACCAGGACACGGTCGCCCTTCTTCCAGCCGGTGACGCCGGGTCCGACCTCGGCGATCTCGCCGGCGACATCGAGGCCCATGATCGCGGGCATCGGCACCTTGATGCCGGGCATGCCGCGACGGGTGAAGACGTCGTGATAGTTCAGCGACGAGGCCTTCACCGCCACGATCACGTCGCCTTCGCCGGGCGTCGGGTCGGGGAAGTTGGTCTCGAAGACCAGGCGGTCCGGTCCGCCATGCTCACGGACGACAGCAGCTTTCATTGTTAAACGTCTCCGGTTGGGATCTGCTTGGCGAGCACGCGCTTGTCGATCTTGTTGGTGCCGGCGAGCGGCATCTCGTCGACGAACAGCACGCGTCTGGGATGCTGGTAGGCCGGCGCATGGGCCAGCGCGTAGGTCTTCACCGCCTGCTCGTCGAGATCGGCGTCCGCCGCCTTGACGACGAAGGCGATCGGCTTGTGGCCCTTGATCTCGTCGGGAACGGGGATCACCGCGGCCTGGTGGATGCCGGGGTGGCGTTCGAGCATCTTCTCGACCTCGCCGGGATAGATGTTCTCGCCGCCGCACACGAACATGTCGTCGACCCGGCCCACGAAATAGAAGAAGCCGTTCTCGTCGCGGCGGAAAACGTCGCTGGTCCGGTAGTAGCCGTCCGGCGTCATGACCTCGGCGGTCTTCGCCGGCAGCTTGTGATAGTGGGTCATCAGCGCGCCGCACTTCATCTCGAGCGCGCCTTCGTCCTGCACTTCGCGGCCGTCGCGCACGAGGCGCAGCTGGACGTCGGGATGCGGATAGCCGGTCGACAGTTCCGGCTGCGGCAGTCCCTTTGGATGCGGGCCGAACACGACGGGGCCGGCCTCGGTCGTGCCGTAGCCGTTGCTGATGGCCGCCTTGGGGAACACCTGCCGCACCTGGTCGATCAGCGCCTGGGTGATCGGCGCCGAGCCCATGCGGACGGCCTCGACGGCCGAGAGATCGTTGTTCGCCAGCAGTTCGCGCTCGCGCAGCATCATGGCGATCATGGTCGGCACCGAGGTCAGGAAGGCCACGCGATGCCTCGCGGCGGTCTCGACATAGCCCTTGGTCGTGAACTGCGGCAGCAGCACCACGGTGTCGCCCTGCGAGAAGATGGTCTGACACATGGCCAGCCCGTTCATGTGATAGAGCGGCGCCGCCACGATGGCGCGCTGGCCGAGCGGCACCGGCCGACGCACGCGCTGGCTGATCGCCCAGAGGTGAGAGTAATGCGACAGGACCACGCCCTTGGGCTGCCCCGTCGAGCCCGACGTGTAGAGGAACATCGCCGGTTCCTCGGGCTTCATCGCGAAAGGCGTGAACGGGCCTTCGTCGAGCAGGCTTTCGAAGTCCCTGTCGAAGGAGATTTTCGGCACGTTGTCCGGCGCCAGCGGCAGGCGCACGTCGTCGCCGATCACCAGCCCGGCGTCGCAATCGCCCACGATGTAGGCAACCGTCTCGGCCGGCAGCTTGTAGTTCACGGGCACGGAGACGAGGCCGGCCTGCATGGTGCCGAGGAAGGTGAGCAAAAACTCGGCGCGGTTGGCCGAGAGGATCGCGACCCGATCGCCGCGCTGCAGGCCGCGCTTCAGCAGCCCCCGCGCGACCGCGCCGCTCAGCCGCAGAATGTCGTCATAGGTGTAACTGCGCTCAGCGCCGTTGCCGCCCGCGTCGATCAGGGCGAGGTTGTCCGCCGGCACGTCGCGCGAGATCGCATCGCCCTGGTTGTCGTACTTGATCGTCACCATGATGCGAGTCCCGAGAGTGCCTGGTCGGTGAGCTTCAGCCCGTAGTCGAGCGTGTCCTTGCGCCATTGACCGTCGAACGGACAGAAGGCGTCCATCATGTCGGCCTGCAGGGTGGCGCGGACGTCGGGGTCGAGCCCGTGCTGCCGCCGCAGCCACTGGTCCAGCCGCAGCACGCGGCGCATGTTGACGCCGCGCGTGCCGAACTCGATCACCGCGCCGCACATGTCGCGATTGCCGAGGAAGCGCTGCACGCCGTGGAAGACGAGGCCGGTATAGTTCGGCCGCTCCATGCCGTGCGGCCGCACGCCGTCGACATTGTCCTTGCCCCACCACTCGCAGGCCCGCGCGAACAGCGGACCCGAAGCGTCGTTGAAGCAGAGGAAGAACGGCTTGCCGTAGTCGCCGATGCCGGTGTGCCAGTCGATGAAGGCCACGCGCCGGGCGTCGGCCAGCGTTTCGCCGACGATGGTTTCCAGCGTCCGGTTGGACCATTCACGGTCCTTGCCGCCGAACATCAGCCCGTCCTGGTGCTGGTACTGGCCGCGCGCCAGGGTGTCGAACAGCACGTCGCGGCCCTTGTCTTCGGCGAAGCGGTCGAGCACGCCCGCAATCCGTCCATTCTCCGCGTCGGTCCATTCGCGGATCAGCAGGTCGGCATGCAGCGTTTCGTAATGCGGGTTGGCGGGAGCCGGGCCGGCATCGCGGTCGATGAAGTTGCGGTTGAGGTCGACGTTGTTCTCGGTGGTGCGGGTGGCGTGGGCGAAACCGTAGGGATTGAGCCCGTGCACGAGGACCACGCCGACGCCGGCCGGCAGTCGCGCCGGCCCGTCCGACTTCAGCCAGCCGATCTGAACGGCCGAACCCGAAAATCCCTCCTGGCCGTGGGTGCCGCTCAGGATCAGCGCCTGGCGCGGCGCCTTGCGGTCGCCGAAGCAGGCGACGTCGATCGCCAGCGGCCCGCCGTCGGGCGCCTTCTTCGCAGGGTGCAGGAACGAGCGCACCTCGCCTTGGGCGGCGGTCGCCGCCTTCAGGAACTTCGCGCGCGCGTTGGCGTAGCTTGCGGCAAAGCAATCGTAATATTCCATCGAACCCCTTCTCGGCCGCTTCCCACAGCAGCCCTGACGCTTGCTCTACAGACTATTCGATGAACTCCAGCACCGCGTTCAACGCCTGTTTGGCCGGCACGACCACCCGGCCCGCGCTCTGCGTGAAGCCGCCGATCTTGCCGTCCTGCAAGGCACGTGCCGCCTTGGCAGCGGACACCGTGCGAAAAGTGAGGCCCGCCATGTAGGCCTTGCGGCCGGCGGCATCCGGCACGTCATCGCCGAACTGCGCTTTCAGCTCATCCTCGGTCACGATGTCGACCCGTGAATTGCCGACCACGACCGACTTGCCGCCCAGGATGTCGCGCACCGACTCCGGCCCGAACATGTCGGCGTAGAGCTTCGAGGCTGCTGCGGGATCGGGCTCGACGATCAGGAAGCGCGCAATCGCGACGGTGCCGTTGGCATGGTGGCGCCACTCGTCGCGCCATACCACGTCACGGGTGAAGTGGTGGCAATAGTAGACGCGACCGTACGGCACGACGCCCGCCTTCATGCGGACGGTGCGAAAGCGCGCATCGCGCATCTCGCCGCCGACCTTCACGGGACGCGTGAATTCGACGGGCGCCTCGACCGGAACGCCCGCCTTGCTGAGCGAAGCGTAGGTGATGGCGGAATCTTCGGCGCCGAACACGAGACCGTTGAGGCCCAGCGGGAAGGTGAGCAGATCCAGGCGACCCGAGCTGGCCTCCTTCGGAATGGCGATCAGTTCGAGATAGTCCGTGCCGAACATGGCGAGGTGATTCATCGACCCCAGCGAATGATAGCCGCGTTCGGTGAGCGAAAAGCCCAGCCGCGTATAGACATCTGCCGCGTGGTCCATGTCGTCGCGGGCATTGATGACCACATGATCGAGCGTCGCCAAAGGCAGTGTCATGTCCATTCCCTCTCGCCGTTCACAGCGTCGCCCATCTTGGCACAGCGGGCACACCAGGTTTTCTTATATTAGGGGACGATCCATCCATGTGCGAAAACTGTTTCCAAGTTTCGCAAGCAATGCGGAATGGAAATTCTATTTCTGCGCAACGACGATCAACACAGTGGCTCATCAGGTAATCGAGTGGGTGAATTTGAAGCATTTCAGAGCGCCGGCAGCATGCAGGTGAGGACCTTGAGCCGTAGATATTCTTCGTCGCGCAGTCCGTAAGCCCGTCTCTGGATG
>Ga0105051_10005987_pt1 | contig 13295 bp, 8 predicted proteins | sample FRY02_FD_78383 | JGI IMG/M metagenome (GOLD analysis project Ga0105051, IMG submission 78383) | Freshwater microbial communities from Lake Fryxell liftoff mats and glacier meltwater in Antarctica - FRY-02 (megahit assembly) | ecosystem: Environmental > Aquatic > Freshwater > Ice > Glacier... | reverse complement strand
GTTGCTGCCAGCGCCGCGGGGTGTGCGCTGGATAGGTAGTGCCGCTTTGCAAGGCTTGCTGATGTGCGGCGAGCTTGGCCCGGCTGAACTGGGCATGCGTGGCGTTGACAAGCCGCTCAGAAAACGCGGTGGGCGGTCAGAGGCACTGCTGGAGCTGCTGTCTTTTTTAGAGCGGCGCGGTCAGTACTACCGGTTTGAAATGTCCAGCCCCGTCACCGCACCAGAAAGCTGCTCGCGTATTTCAGCGCATTTGGCGTGGGGTACGGTGAGCGTGCGTGAATGCATCAAAGCCGTGGCCACGCAGCGCAGCCGCTTGTGTCACCTGCCGACCAGCGACCGGCCTGATGGCTTTCTGCAGTCACTGAAAAGCTTTGAAGGGCGCCTGCATTGGCATTGCCACTTTATTCAAAAGCTTGAATCTGAACCCGCCATAGAGCGCCGCAATGTGAACCGTGGCTTCGACAATTTGCGCAACGAAGGTGAGCTAACAGTGGCTGAAAAAACCCGCTTGACCGCGTGGTGTGAAGGCCGCACCGGCTACCCGTTTGTTGATGCGTGTATGCGCAGCTTGCTGGCCACCGGTTGGATCAACTTCAGAATGCGGGCGATGCTGATGAGCTTTGCCGCCTACCAGCTCTGGCTGCACTGGCGGCCCACCGGCCTGCACCTGGCGCGGCAGTTTACTGATTTTGAACCCGGCATTCACTGGAGCCAATGCCAGATGCAGTCAGGCGTGACGGGCATCAACACCATCCGCATGTACAGCCCCGTCAAGCAAAGCCATGATCAAGACCCAACAGGTGGGTTTATTCGCCAATGGGTGCCAGAGCTGGCCGGGGTTACAGCAGAATTTATTCACGAGCCATGGCTGATGGTTTTACCGCCCGCCCATTACCCCGCCCCAGTGGTTGAACTGAAGGCTGCAACGCTGGCCGCGAAGGAAAAAATCTACGGTAAAAAAGCTGAAAAGGCTGTGCAGTCCGAAGCAGCACGGGTGTTTGAAAAACACGGCTCACGCAGCCCGAACCGTGAAAGGGTGCGGCCTCGCAGCAACTTGGTCAAAGCAAAAAAGGCAACGCCCCAAACAGTTACCTCGCCGCAACTAGGCTTCGAGTTTTAGCGACATGTGCCGGGCTTGGCGCTCATTGCGCTGGGCGTTAAATGCTTTTGAATTTGCTGCGTTGTGCATCAATGCACCAGCCAGGCACTGTGGCCGTCCGCGCGCACCACTGGCCAGGTAGTCAGCTAGCAAGGCAGCATGGACCTTGTCGCGCAGCAAGTCTCTTTGCACCATCAAATACGCGTGCATCAAATCCACCAATTTTTCGTAGGCGAACTCATGCGTCTTGCTTGTCGTTTGCCATAGCCAGTCGCTGAAATTCAGGAAGTGATTAAACGCAGAGCCAGGCGCAAGCAGCAGTCTCAAGGCAGCCGAAAAACGCCCTGAATTAACCACCATGTCCCAATAGCGCGCAAAGCGTTTGATGCGTTGCATGGTGATGAAATCAACCGTTGAGTTTTGCAAAATCGTGTACGGCGTTTGCGGCTCGTAAACCATCGCGTAGTCTGCCGTGTGCCGGGTGATGGGCGTGCCGCGCAGGCGCTTCAAAATGCCAAATTGGATTTCATGCGGGGCCAGCTCGTACAGCCTGTCAAAACCTTCGGCGAAGCTGCTTAGAGTTTCACCCGGCAAACCAAAAATCAGATCGGCATGCACGTGTGCCTGGCTTTGCGTGACCAGCCAGCGCAGGTTATCAGCAGTTTTGATGTTGTCTTGCTTGCGCGAGATGCGTTGCTGCACCTCGGGGTTAAAGCTTTGAATACCAACTTCAAATTGCAGCGTGCCAGCAGGAAACTGCGCGATGAGTTCTTTCAGGCGGTCATGCAGACTGTCGGGTACGACTTCAAAATGGATGAACAAATCCGGCGCATCAGCCTTCATTCGGTCTAAAAAGAACTGCAATATCCGCACTGAAAAATCAACCTTCAGATTAAACGTGCGGTCCACGAATTTAAAGTTGCGCGCACCGCGCTGGTACAGCGCATCCATCTCGGCCATGAAGGCATCCAGCTCAAACGCCCAGGCGGTCTTGTCCAGCGAACTTAAACAAAATTCACATTTGAAGGGGCAGCCCCGCGACGCCTCCACATACAGCAGGCGCTTGGCCAGGTCCTCAGGGGTGTATTCGTTATAGGGCAGCGCAATCGCTTCAAGGGCAGGTTGCTCGCCAGCCATGACTTTCATCAAAGGCGGCGGACCATCCAGCAAAGCCCGGCAGAGCTTGGGAAAGCTGACATCGCCCCAGCCGGTAATCACATGGTCGGCCAGGCGGCAGATCTCCTGGCTGTCAGTCTCAAAGCTCACTTCAGGCCCGCCAAGGATGACTTTGATGTCTGGCCGCAAGGCTTTGAGCAGCTGCACCACCTGAGTGGTTTCAGCCACGTTCCAGATGTAAACGCCCAAGCCAATGACTCTTGGGTTAAGCGCCAGCAATTGCTCAACAATCTGCAGAGGCGGCTGCGCAATGACAAACTCGCGCAATTGCGTTTGCGCCTTCAGCCCCGCACCGCCATGCACGTCCATATTGGCCAGCAGGTAGCGCAGGCCAAGCGATGCGTGAATGTATTTGGCATTCAGGGTAGCAATAACAATGACGCTAAAAGGACTTGGCATGAACTTATTATCGGAGCTCGGCATTTCTAGCTGTAATAAAACCCTGTGAAAACAGACTAAACCCACAAGCCCGCCGGAACTATTGCCCCAAATACCCGCTCACATAGCCACAATGACAGTGCCCATGAACTCCCGATATCTCAAAAACGCGCTTTTTTTTATAGCTGCTTGCGCCCTATTTCAGGGCGCTTCAGCCCAAATCAACTTCAACAAGAAGCCTGCGGCCAGTACCGTCATCACCACTGACCAGGTGCGTGCCGAGTTGATGGCCTTCGCGCCTGAAGGTGTGCAGCCCGGCAAACCGGTATGGGTGGGCCTGCAGATTGCACACCAGCCGAAGTGGCACACTTACTGGAAAAACTCGGGCGACTCTGGCTTGCCCACAGTGCTTGAATGGCAATTGCCTGCGGGCATCACGGCGGGTGATATTGCCTGGCCTACGCCTAAAAAAATACCGATTGGCACGCTAGCCAATTACGGTTATGAAAACACCGTGCTGCTGCCCGTCCCCCTGACGGTGGCCAGGAATTTCAACGGCGAGCAGCTTGACATCAAACTCAAGGCCGCCTGGCTGGTGTGCGAGAAAGAATGCATTCCGCAAGAGGGCGACTTCACCCTGAGCATTCCTTCTAAAAGCTCCACCGCGCTTCAAAGCCAGGCGTTTCAGGCCGCATTTGATGCCGCGCCCAAGCCCTTGGCTGCGGGTACAAGCCAAATAGAGGTCAGCGGCAAGGCCATCAAGGTTGTCTTGAGCGGGCTACCGGCAAGCCTGACAGGCAAAGAGCTGGCGTTTTTCCCTGAAACTGGCAGCGTGATAGAACCCGCCGCCCAGTGGACGCAAAGCTGGCAGGGCAGCGTATGGACAGCGCAAATCCCGCTGTCTGGCCAACGCACTGAAAGCCCGGCAGTCATGCCCGTCGTGGTGGCTTTTGACAAAATTTCTTACCGGATTGAAGCGCCTGTCAAAGGCGAGTGGCCAAAAGTAGCCGTCGCCGCGCAACTACCGCCTGCAATCGAGGCAGCGCTCAAGAGCAACGCCAGCAGTGGGGCAACCCCGATTCAAGCGCCAGCCGCATCATTGACGCTTTGGGCGGCGTTATTGGGTGCCTTGATAGGCGGCATAATTTTGAACCTGATGCCCTGCGTATTTCCGGTGCTGGCCATCAAGATGGTGAGTTTTGTGAAGGTGAAAGACCAGCGCACCCGCGTTGCTGCCGGCTTGGCTTACACCGCTGGCGTGACGCTGTCTTTCCTGGCGCTCGGTGCGCTGTTGCTGGCCTTGCGCGCGGCGGGCGAGCAACTCGGTTGGGGCTTTCAGTTGCAAAGCCCGGCAGTCGTGGCCGCTCTGGCGGTGCTGTTCACGCTGATCGGGTTGAACCTGGCGGGCCTGTTTGAATTTGGCAACTTCTTGCCCAGCCGCGTGGCCAGTTTGCAGGCCAAAAATCCAACCGTTGATTCCTTTTTGTCAGGCGTGCTGGCCACGGCCATCGCATCGCCCTGCACGGCACCCTTCATGGGCGCTTCTCTCGGTCTTGCGGTCGGCTTGCCTGCCGTACAAGCCCTGGCCGTGTTTGCGGCGATTGGCTTGGGTATGGCGCTGCCTTATCTGGCAGCCAGCGCCATACCCGCAGTAGCCAATATGCTGCCGCGCCCAGGCGCGTGGATGGTGACGTTCAGGCAGTTGATGGCTTTCCCGATGTTTGCCACGGTGGTGTGGCTGGTGTGGGTGCTGGGCCAGCAAAGCGGCATTGATGGCGCCGGGGCCTTGCTGGGCCTGTTGGTTTTGATGGCACTCAGCATTTGGGCTTTGACCTTGAAGGGGCGTGTGCGCTCTGTAATTGCTACACTTTCGATAGCTGCCAGTGCATTTTTTATTTGGGCTACAGGTCCAAACATCATCAAGACACAAGAAAGTCAAGCGGCTTCCAGCACGCTGCCAAGCAACTGGCAGCCTTGGGAGCCAGGCAGGGTTGAGCAGATCATGTCTGGCGGCCAAAGCGTGTTTGTGGACTTTACCGCCGCCTGGTGTGTGACCTGCCAGTACAACAAGAAAACCACGCTTTCCAACGCATTGGTGCTGGCCGATTTTGAAGCGAAAAAAGTCACCTTGCTGCGCGCCGACTGGACCCGGCGCGACCCGGCCGTCACCGCAGCTCTGGCCCAGCTGGGCCGCAGTGGTGTGCCGGTGTATGTGATTTACAAACCCGGCCGCGCGCCAGTGGTTTTGTCCGAGATTTTGTCAGTTGAAGATGTACGCGCTGAATTAGCCAAACTTTAATTTTTACAGGAGCTGCACCATGTTGAGTCGTCGAACTTTCTCTTCCACTCTTTTGTTGCCTGCACTGGCTGTGGGCGTGACACAAACGCATGCGGCCACTGTAGGCCAGGCTGCGCCTGATTTTTCAGCCCTGGACGCACTGGGCAAAAGCCACAAGCTCAGCGACTTTAAAGGCAAACACGTGGTACTGGAATGGACCAACCCGGGTTGCCCGTTTGTCGTCAAGCATTACGGCGGCAACATGCAGGCGCTGCAAAAAGAATTCACCGCCAAAGGCGTGGTGTGGCTGAGCGTCAACTCCACCAACAAAGATGCATCAGACTACCTGGCACCGGCCAAACTGATGGCCTGGACAGTTGAGAAGAAAGCCGGTGCCAGCGCCGTGCTGATGGACGAATCCGGCAAGATTGGCCAGCTGTACAGCGCCAGAACCACGCCGCACATGTACATCATCAACCCGCAGGGCGTGCTGGTTTACGCGGGTGCGATTGACAGTGTGCCGTCGGCCCGGGTGGACGACATCAAAACCGCGACCAACTATGTACGCCAAGGTTTGAACGAGACTCTGGGTGGCAAGCCCATCAGCGTTGCATCGACCCGCGCCTATGGTTGCTCGGTCAAGTACAAAGACGCATGATGCTTGAAGCGGACATCTCAGGCATTCTCACCGATTGCCGCACGATTGCCGTGGTGGGGCTGTCGCCGAATCCGCAGCGCGCCAGCTTTGACGTGGCGCGCTACATGCAGGCCAACGGCTACCGCATCATTCCCGTCAACCCGAAGGCCGGGGTAACGCAGATTCTGGGTGAAAAGGTGTACGCCAGCCTGCTTGAGGCCAGCCAGGCTGAAAAAATTGATGTGGTGAATTGTTTTAGAAACAGCGAAGATATTCCGCCGATTGTTGAGGAGGCCATCGCCATCAACGCCAAAGCCGTGTGGATGCAGCTCGGCGTTGCGCACGCTGCAGCAGCCGCCAAGGCTGGACTAGCCGGGTTGAAAGTGGTGCAAAACCGCTGCCTGAAAATTGACCACCGTGCGCACCAGGCCGCATTGAAGTCTGACTAAACACCGTTAAAGTTGAGGCATGGCTCATGCTCCTCAACACATCGCCATCGCAGCCTGCAGACAGACCCTGAACTGGCGGCAGAACAAGATCGCTTTGTACGCTACCAGCACGCCAGCAAATGGTGCCCGGGCAGTTGCCTAACATGCCTCACATCAAGACTGCCCTGCTGTGCATGACCTGCTTGCTGCTGGCAGCCTGCTCTACGCCCCCCGCGCCCATCACCCGCGGTGAAGCGCAAAGTGCCCCGATGTCGTCGGCACAACTGGCGCAATCTGACAGTAACCGCATGGCTACACTGGGTATGCGTGACAACCTGGCCAGCCTGATGCTGCTGGCCGACAAGCTGTACCGCCGTAACCCGTCGGAATGGCGCAAAGCCAACACCAGCCGCGAGGCGGCGCTGGCCAAACTCAAATCCGCTATTGACAGCGCTATTGCGTGGCCCGACCTTCAAGGCAGGCGCGATATTGCCGTGCTGTCGCTGGCGCTCGGCTCAGACTTCAAGGGCGACCGTGTGGCGGCCTTCATTTACGCCAGCGCCGACATGCTGATGACCGCCCATGGCAACAAAACCACTTTTTACCTGACGGACGCACTGGATGCGCAGTATGTCTATAACGCCGCCCGCAACATTGAAATCGCTGTGTGGCTGCTGGCCAGTCGCAAAAACGCGCAAGGCCTGCCGCTGTTGCTGTCCGATGAAATCAACGAGCGCGAACGAAACCTGAGCTTCGAGCGCGAGTTTGGCAAAGTGATTGGCCGGCTTGACCTGCTGGCCAGCATGCTGACTGAGAAATATCGCCGCGCCGTGATTACCTACGTGCAAAACTTGCTGGGCGGCACGTTTTTACAGTTTTTACCTGTACGGTAACCCTTTTTTTTACCCTTTTTTTACCCTTTCTGTTAACTCTTTTGTTCGGGCAATGGGTGCTGACCTGAGACAATCCATTCTATGTACGCACCTCTTCAAAACGACACTTTTCTGCGCGCATGTATGCGCCAGGCTACCACCCACACGCCGGTCTGGCTGATGCGCCAGGCCGGGCGCTATTTGCCTGAATACAAAGCCACCCGCGCCAAGGCAGGCAGCTTCATGGGCCTGGCCACCAATACCGACTACGCGACTGAAGTGACGCTGCAACCACTGGAGCGCTACAAGCTGGATGCCGCCATTTTGTTCAGCGATATTCTGACCGTGCCTGACGCCATGGGCTTGGGTTTGAGCTTTGCCCTGGGCGAAGGTCCCAAATTTGCTCACGCGGTGCGCGACGAAACCGCCGTCTCCAAACTGGCCGTGCCTGACATGGCCAGGCTGCGGTATGTGTTTGATGCGGTCACGTCGATCCGCAAAGCGCTCAACGGGCGTGTGCCCTTGATTGGCTTTTCTGGCAGCCCCTGGACATTGGCTTGCTACATGGTCGAGGGCGCAGGCTCCAACGACTACCGGCTGGTTAAAACCATGCTGTACCAGCGGCCTGATTTGATGCATAGGATGCTGGCCATCAATGCCGATTCAGTGGCCGAGTATCTGAATGCACAAATCGACGCCGGTGCGCAGGCGGTGATGATTTTTGACAGCTGGGGCGGCGTGTTGGCCGATGCGGCGTTTCATGAGTTCAGTTTGGCCTACATAGCGCGGGTTTTAAGCCAGCTCAAACGCAGCCATGACGGCGTGGTCATCCCGCGTCTGGTGTTTACCAAAGGCGGCGGCTTGTGGCTGGAGGCTATGGGCCAGCTGGACTGCGAGGTGCTGGGCCTGGACTGGACGGTGAATTTGAGCAAGGCGCGCTCCCAAGTCGGCGACAAAATGGCCTTACAGGGCAACCTGGACCCAAACGTGTTGTTTTCCAGCCCGACCCAGGTCGAGGCCGAGGTGGTGAAGGTGCTGGACAGCTTTGGCCCGCCGCATCTGGATCCAAAAACCACCGGTCCAACGCATATTTTCAACCTCGGTCACGGCATCAGCCAGTTCACGCCGCCTGAAAATGTCGACGTACTGGTCAAGACAGTGCATGCGCACTCTCGCAAAATGCGCGTTTTTGCAGCCTGAGCTGCTAGCTATTTGTGACCAGGTAGAACTTGCATGTGTTTTTTGAACATCGCTAGCACAAAAATAGGCTCGCGCGCTGTGACTTATGCACAAATTTTTTGCTGCGGTGCAGTAAGAAAACGCCTACAAGCCGATAATCGCTATCAAACCGATAGCGAACCTAAGTTGTTGATTCATATAGCTTTCTTAAATTGCTTTTTTTACGGGCAATCCAGCAAAAGCCTTGATTTACAAGGCCTTCAGCTGTACGGGGGTAATCTATCAACAAAGTTATCCACAGAAAAGTCGAATGTCTGCAAAGCGTTTTTAAATCAAGCACTTAGCTCGTTTTTTAGATGTATCAGGCAACCTATGTTGATAATTCCACGTACTTTTCCCCCCTCCACATGACGTTCCGGCTGCAAGTGGTGGTGGCCGTACCGGCGCACAGCGCCATCGCCGGGCCACTGACTTACCGAAGTGAGTTGCCACTAGCGCCAGGGGCTCTGGTACGCGTTCCTTTGGGAAAACGCGAGGTGCTGGGCGTGGTGTGGGGCAACGGGGTTGACAGCGGCGATCTGCTGGAAATACAAACCAAAAGCATCGCAGGCATGTTGGATGGCCTGGCGCCTTTGAGCGCCAACTGGCGGACCCTGGTCAGCTTTACCGCAACTTACTACCAGCGTTCTTTAGGTGAGGTGGCACTGGCCGCGCTGCCGCCCCAACTGCGCGAACTGACAGCCGTGCAGCTAGCCCGCAGGCTCAAGCGGCCCGCGCTGGATACCAGTCATTCAGAAAATACTATTAATTTAGTAGCTACCAGCGCCCAGCAAAATACGGCTCTGGCCGAGTTTGATGCTGAAAACAGTGCTGGAAAGAGGCCTGCCCTGTTGTTTGGTGCCACTGGCAGCGGCAAAACCGAGGTGTATTTGCGCGCCGCTGCCAAAGTGTTGGCACAAGACCCCGAAGCCCAGGTGCTGGTGATGGTGCCGGAGATCAACCTCACGCCGCAGCTTCAATCCAGGTTTGAAACCCGCTTCAGGCACTTGGGCCTGGAGCGCGTGGTGGCCATGCACAGCGGGCTCACGCCTGCCCAGCGGCTAAAAAGCTGGCTGGCAGCCCATTCGGGCAGCGCCCGCCTGATTTTGGGCACGCGCATGGCGGTGCTGGCGTCCATGCCAAACCTCAAGCTGATCGTGGTCGATGAAGAGCACGACCCCAGCTACAAGCAGCAGGAAGGCGCGCGATATTCCGCCCGGGACCTGGCGGTGTACCGCGCCAGCATTCAGGCCGATTGCCGCGTACTGCTCGGCTCAGCGACGCCGTCTCTGGAAAGCTGGCAGGCAACCATCAGCGGCAAGTACCAGCTACTCACCATGGATGAACGCATTGGTGCAGATTCGGATTCGACAGGCTTACCCACCGTTCGGGGGCTGGACATGAACCACCAGCCCAAGCATTGCGTCATCGCCCCGCCGCTCCTCAAAGCGGTCGAAGAACGCATCGCACGCGGCGAGCAATCACTGATCTTCCTTAATCGGCGTGGCTACGCCCCCGTGCTGGCTTGCCACGACTGCGGCTGGAAAAGCGAATGCCCCCATTGCAGCGCTTACTGCGTGTTCCACAAAATCGACCGCAGCCTGCGCTGCCACCACTGCGGCTTTACCGAGCGCGTACCCAGGGCCTGCCCGGTTTGCGGCAATATTGACATTGCACCGGTGGGACGCGGCACCGAGCGGCTCGAAGAACATCTGGCCGAACTGTTGGCCAGCGTCAAGCGCCCCGGCGGCGGCGCGGTGCGTATTGCGCGCATAGATGCTGACAGCACGAGGCTCAAAGGTGCACTACAGCAACAACTCGCCAGCGTCCACGCAGGCGATGTTGACGTGCTGGTCGGTACCCAAATGATTGCCAAGGGCCATGACTTCAGGCACATCACGCTGGTGGCGGCGATTAACCCCGACGGCGCATTGTTTTCCAGCGACTTTCGCGCGCCCGAGCGTTTGTTCAGCCTGCTGATGCAAGCCGGTGGCCGCGCCGGGCGCGACGCCGCACGCAGTGGCCAAAGTGAGATGTGGATGCAAACCTTTCACCCACAGCACCCCTTGTTTGCAGCATTGACAACCCACGACTATCCCAAGTTTGCAGCCCAGCAATTAGAAGAGCGTACAGCCGCAGGCCTGTCACCTTTCGGCTTTTCAGCGCTGGTACGAGCCGAGGCCAAAGCGCAGGACGTAGCGCAAGGCTTTTTAAACGCAGCCATCGCGGCAGCATTACAGGCGCAACTGGAAGGCCACGACCACATCACCGCCTACCCAGCTGTGCCCATGACGATTCAACGTGTGGCTAACATTGAGCGGGCGCAAATGCTGGTGGAAAGTGCATCACGTACCGCGCTGCAGCGCTTTTTAGCGGCCTGGCAACCGGTATTATTTGAGGCGCGCAAGCAAAGCGAATTCAAGAGTTTGATTCGCTGGGCGATTGATGTGGATCCGCTGGCGATTTGAGGAGTGAATGCCGCTTCAGCGCAAGCTTGGCAGCTCACCTCAGCCAAATCAAACCAACAACGCCACAGCCCCGGAAAAAGTAAAAAATGCCAGCACAGTGGACAACAGAATAATCCGCGCAATACGCCCGTTGTCGGCGTTAAAACGCTCTGCCAGCAGGGCCACGTTGCTGGCGCTTGGCAGCGCTGCTACCAGCACCACCACCGTCAACGCAAAGCGATCTAGTGGCAGGCCCAGGCGGATGGCCGTCAGGCCGATGAGCAGTACGAGGATGGGATGCAGCACCAGCTTGATCAGCACCACGGGCAGGTAGGCACCCAGCGGCGTGCCTTGCGAACTGTTGGCCTGCGACCGGGCCAGTACCGCGCCAATCGTGAACAGCGCAACGGGTGATGCGGCATCAGCCAGCAAGCCGACGGTTTGCATCACGGGCAGTGGCAGCGTGAACTGAAATGCAGAAGCCACCGCGCCGCCCAGAATAGCCCACGGCATCGGGTTTTTAGCCACGCCTTTGAGCGCATTTTTGGCAGCCACCCCCGCGCCGTGGCTGCCAGCTGCATCAAGGCGCGACAGCGCTATGCACAGCGAACTGGTCACCACCAGGTCAATCACAATCGTCACAATCGCCGGGCCCGCCGCCTTGGCTCCCAACAGCGCCACCAGCAGCGGCACGCCCATAAAACCGGTGTTGGGAAACGCCCCGACCAACGCGCCAAAGGATGCGTCGTTCCAGCCGATGTGGCCCCGGTGGGTTACCGCAATCGTGAAGCCCACCACCACCAGCGCGCAGGCCAAATACACCGCCATCAAGCTGGCGTCGAGCAACTGCGCAATTGGCGTGGATGCGCCAAAGCGGTACAGCATGCACGGCAGCGCAAAGTACAGCACAAAGGTGTTCAACCCCGGAATCGCCGCCTGCGGCAACCAGCGGCGGCGCGCAGCTATGTAGCCGCACAGCACGAGTGCGAAGAAGGGGAAGGTAACGAGGAGGATGGCGAGCATGCGAAAGGTTGAGCTAAGGATGTGGAAATGCACGACAAACAAAACGCTATCAAATGAATAGCTGTCTGTGCCAAATTTTATTCGGCTGGAGGTCTAAAAGAGGGATGCAAGCACTTTTTCAGGCTTTTCAAATAGTTTGGTGGATCTCTAAGCCTGCTTTTTGACCATTTTGACAGCAGCGCCTGAGAATCCTTTGCGCCTATGGCCTGCTGCAACCGTGAATGTGCAAAACTTCTGCCCGTTATGATTCTCAGCCTGATCCGCAGAATTACTTTCACGGCCTTCCCGGCACTAATTACTCCCCGAATCGACCCCTCGAATGTCCGACGCATTGGCGACTAGCCTGAACCTGGCTCAGCAAGAAGCTGTTAATTATTTTGAAGGTCCTTGCCTGGTTTTAGCCGGTGCTGGCTCTGGCAAAACGCGGGTGATCACGCACAAGATTGGGCGCCTGATTCAGTCGGGCCTGAAAGCTGAACAGATTGCGGCGATCACCTTTACCAACAAAGCCGCAGCCGAGATGCGGGAGCGGGCCAAAAAATTGATAGGGCGGCCGGCCAGGGACGTGCTGATTTGCACTTTTCACTCACTGGGCATGCGCATGCTACGGCAAGACGGTGAGGTGCTGGGGCTGAAAAAGCAGTTTTCGATTCTGGACACCGATGATGTGACCAGCATCATCAAGGACGCAGGCGGCGGCACAGATGCGGCCACCGCGCGGCAGTGGCAATGGACGATCAGTCGCTGGAAGAACATGGGACTGAACAGCACCCAGGCCGCCGCCATTGCCAGCGGGGAAGAAGAAGCCCTGACCGCCCGCATCATGGCGCGTTATGAAGAACGCCTGACGGCCTACCAGAGTGTGGACTTTGATGATTTGATTGGCCTGCCACTCAAGTTACTGCAAGAGCACGATGCCGTGCGCATCAAGTGGCAAGAATCGTTGGGGCATGTGTTGGTGGATGAATACCAGGACACCAACGCCACGCAGTACGAGGTTCTAAAATGCCTGGTAGGTTCAAAAGGAAGATTTACCGCCGTGGGCGACGATGACCAGTCGATTTACGGCTGGCGCGGCGCGACGCTGGACAATTTAAAGAAGCTGCCGATTGATTATCCGAACCTGAAGGTCGTCAAACTGGAGCAAAACTACCGTTCCACCAGCGCCATCTTGCGCGCAGCCAACAACGTGATTGGTCCGAACCCCAAGTTATTCCCGAAAACGCTGTTTAGCGAGTTGGGTGAAGGTGAGCCGGTGCGCGTGGTCGATTGCGACAGCGAAGAGCACGAGGCCAGCCGCGTGGTGGCGCGCATCCAGAGCCTGCGGGCTGAAGGCACGTTGCAGGCCGCAGGCGGCCAGTACCGCGAATGGAAAGATTTTTGCGTGCTGTACCGCGCCAACCACATGGCGAAACCGTTTGAAAAAGCACTGCGCAAAGCCAACATTCCGTACAAGGTGTCTGGCGGGCAAAGCTTTTTTGACCGGGCTGAAATCAAGGATTTGTGCTGCTGGCTGCGCCTGCTGGCCAACAACGACGATGACCCGGCCTTCATGCGCGCCGTGACCACACCCAAACGCGGCATTGGCCACACAACTTTGGGTACCCTTGGTCAATTTGCCAACCAGTACAAACTGAGTTTGTTTGAAGCGCTTTTCAGCAGTTCACTCGGCTCGGTATTGCCCGCCAAGACCCTGGCCAGTCTGCACGAGTTTGGCCGCTACCTGAACGACCTGGCAT
>Ga0105051_10005983_pt1 | contig 13299 bp, 10 predicted proteins | sample FRY02_FD_78383 | JGI IMG/M metagenome (GOLD analysis project Ga0105051, IMG submission 78383) | Freshwater microbial communities from Lake Fryxell liftoff mats and glacier meltwater in Antarctica - FRY-02 (megahit assembly) | ecosystem: Environmental > Aquatic > Freshwater > Ice > Glacier... | reverse complement strand
TTGGACGCAGGAGTTCATGCCTGAAAAATCCATCTCTAAACTGAAAGTGACTTCCAACCTTGATGTTTTCGCTCAAAAATGCCGTCATTTGCTGATGCAAACTCGGTTTTGAGCGGGTTTGTATCCACAGATTCTGCGGAAGAGCCCAAAATCAAAGCGTTGACTTTAACCGAGAATCTTGCGGCCAGCACGATAGCTTCGTTCAAGGATGGAATCGACGCGATGCAAAGATCGTTACTCAGTGAAAAGGTCGTTGATTGCGAAAAGGTCGCCGTTAGCCATAGGCCTCGCGAACTGTTGCACCAACTTCAGTCCATCCCAGTCAATTCGTGTCCCAATCTGACCACATTGACGCCGTTCGAGGAAACAGCGAGCTGGGAAAAGACGCGAAAAAAACCCGTGAATCACGGGGTTTTCTTGAGTGCGGTCGAGAGGACTTGAACCTCCAAGGGGTTGCCCCCACTAGGCCCTCAACCTAGCGCGTCTGCCAATTTCGCCACGACCGCTCGTGTCTCTCATGTGGGTAGCTTTTCAGATATTCATCGACTCGTCAACGCCGGGTAGAGTGACATCTTTTCACTCCAACAAACTTTCTGCTTCGTCGTCCTCAACGGAGACTTTTTGCTGACCCTTTCGATAGTCGTTCACGAACTTCTCAAACCGGTTTTCTTCAATTGCAACCCGGGCGTTCTGCATGAACCGCTGGTAATAGGTGACATTGTGGATCGATAGCAGGATCGGCCCTAGCATCTCATTGGTCACAAATAGATGCCGCAAATAACCTCGACTGTGGCGACACGCCAGACAGGGACAATGCTCTTCGAGCGGCCGCGTGTCTTCGCGATGCACGGCGTTGCGAATCTTAATGTTGCCCTTGTCGGTGAACGCCATCGCGTTGCGTCCGTTGCGAGTTGGCATCACGCAATCAAACAAATCGATGCCCCGCGCGATCGACTCCAGCAAATCGATCGGCGTTCCCACGCCCATCAAGTATCGCGGTTTCTCGACGGGCAGTTCCGGCGTTGTCGCCGCGGTGATGCGGTACATCTCCGACGGTGCTTCTCCAACGCTCAAACCACCGACAGCAAACCCTTCAAAGTCCATCGTCGAGAGCTCGCGAGCACACTGCTTTCGCAGCGTTTCATCCAGACCACCTTGGACGATGGCAAAGCGTGCTTGCGATTCGCGTGTCGCGGCATCGAGACAACGCTTCGCCCATCGGATGCTCCGTTGGACCGCGTCGATGACGACTTCGTTTGAGTTGGGAAGCGCCACCACATGATCAAGAACCATCGCCACGTCGCTGCCAAGCGATTCCTGAATCTCGATCGAATGCTCAGGCGTCAAAACGATCGTACGACCGTCGACGTGGCTCCGGAAGGTCGCAGCCTGCTCAGTGACTTTATTTAGATCCCCGAGGCTGAAAATTTGGAACCCACCGCTGTCAGTCAGAATGGGGCCGTCCCAACGCATCATCGCGTGCAGGCCGCCTAACTTGCGGACCAACTCATGACCAGGACGAAGTGCAAGATGATAAGTGTTGGCAAGAATCATCGCGGCGCCGGTCGATTGCACCTGATCGATGGTCATGCCTTTAACCGTGGCCTGCGTCCCCACCGGCATGAAGGCCGGAGTTGGCACATCGCCGTGGGGCGTGGAAAAAGTTCCACGCCGGGCACCGGTCGCGGCATCTCGGTGATGAAGCTTAAATCGAAATGCGGTCACGTTTTATGCCGGTGCGACGATCAATCGCCGCGAAGCTTCAGCCCCAGGTCAGAGAGCTTTTCACGAACTTCGTTGAGACTTGTCACGCCGAAGTTCTTACACTCCAGCATGTCATCGCCAGTCTTGCGAACCAGTTCACCAATCGTGTTGATGCCAAGACGGACCATGCACTTGCGAGCACGAACGGACAAATTTAAATCGGCCATCGGGCGGTCAAGCAACGCTTGCTCGTCCGGCGTCATGTGCGAGGTGTCGATTGGCGGTTCACTTGATCGCTTCTCATTGGCGAACTGGCCGAGCGACAGCCCCTTGCTGGAAAGGATCTCGCGAATCTCATAAAGACTCGTTTCGCCAAAATTCTTGCTGGCGAGAAGTTCCTGTTCGCTGGTGCGAGTCAAATCACCAATCGTATCGATGCCCATCTTCTGCAGGCAATTTCGGCTCCGAACGGAAAGTTCAAAGTTTGTCACAGGCTGATTAAGGATCTGAGCCAAACGGTCGTTGCGGCGTTGGGTTTCTTCATCGTAAAGAACGTTGCCAAGAGCCGAAGCGTCCTTCATGTAAAGGACCGTCTGCGGATGGTCCGGGTAGGCCTCAAGAATACGGCGATAACAGATCTGAGCTTTGTCGTATTGGTTATTATCTTCGTAGAAAACGCCCAAATTTAAAAGAGCGCCAATTCCGGTCGGGAATGCACTTGCAGCACGCTCATAAAGTGAAAGTGCTTCTTCATCGTTGCCGCGGCGATCATTCTCCAACGCTAGGCCGAACAAGGCACCGGCATGATTCTCGTCCGTTGCGACGGCTCGTTCGTAAAGAGCGATCGCTTCGTGCATGTTTCCGCCGATCGAGGAAACCGTTGCGGCTCGCTGGTAAAGATAATCAGCCGTCTGCTCGATGGGGCCGAACATGTCGTCCAGCAACTTCATCGACTCGTCAAGCTTGCCGAGGTAACGATAGCACTCCGCAATCCCAAGCTTGCAACGATCCGGGTCGTAACCCGCTTTCTTGGCCTGCTCGTACTTTTCGATTGCCAAGTCGTAGTTGGTGAGCTCGAAGGCACTCTTGGCGGAGTAAAAAATCGCCATCGCGCTGCCATCGGCGGTTGCCAATGTTTCGCTGGCGGTCTTGAACTTCCCAAGAAGGAATTGGCAAACGCCAAGCTTCGTCTGAGCGGCGGGACTGAGAGCGGTATCTTGCTCCAATTCGCCGACGGCATCGCGAAGATCGCTGAAATGACCGTGGTTTTCAAGAATCGCGCGTTGAATGGCAACGACATCAGCGGGACCAAACGACTGATTGGCTAATACTAACTCTCGCAAATCGACATGACTTTCAACTTGGGCTACCACAAGCATCAGCTCCATCACTGGTTACGCGAAGTGTAGCCGCAAAACGCGGCTCAATACGCTGACAACGAAATCGGAAGAACGAGCTGCCATTGTATAATCGACCGAACGCTTCCGAATTGAACGATACAAAAAGCCAGCGGTGGGACTCGAACCCGCAACCCTCGCATTACGAATGCGATGCTCTACCAATTGAAGCTACGCTGGCAGCTCTGGGGAGCGTAAAAGAATAAAAATCGCCTCCTGTTTCGTCAATAGCGGACAGAATGGGAAAGAATGTTTTCGGCACCCAAAATGCTGTCGGGAGGCTTCCCTGGGTTGCCCCGGCGCCACTTTGCACTGGACTTGCCACCGCTGGGCCCGTTCTAAATCTGAAAAAGTGCAACGATTATTTGCTAATTTGATCAACGACCGCGTTTTTTCAAGGCTTGCGTCAATGCATTTTGGGCTGGTTTTGAGGCAGGCCGAAAGTCCCGGATTTTTCTTTCATTTAAACAACCCGAAGTTCGGGGCCGGTGTCTTGCAGGCCAAGCGACCTCATTTGGCTCTGGGCCCATCTGCTCTTGCTTCTGGGGGCTGCGAATTGGTTTAAGCATAAACTTCGGAACGGTTTTTCCTGGTGTCTTGCGAAACCAGGTCGCAAAACCACCGTCTTTCGGACTTTTAAAACCACAATCCGCTGCCATCACGAGCCAGCGCCTGATGCTTCAGAAGCTTAATATAACGCGATTCCACCGCTGCCGCGACTTCGCGCAGTCGTCCCATTTCGTCGTTGTTGCCGGCGTTCTGCTTGTCTCGAGTTTTCTGCCACCCGTGTCCGCTGGAGAGGCGGTGAAGTCATGGCCAAAAGCGGATCGCGAAATTTCAATGGACGGGCCTGAGCGTGTCACTTGGACTCCGGTCGATGGTGTGAAGGATCGCGTCGTTGAGGGTGAGCCAGCTGCGAACGAAACTGAACCAGAGCATTTTCCGATTCTGATGCCCGCAGCTTACGAAGTTGATGAAATCATCGAGTCGCCCATTGAAGATTACCTTCAATCGCCGATGGGTGAATCGGTTCAGCGCACATGCGATTCAGATTCTTGTGATTGCAGCGAATGCTCACCACACGGTCCCATCGGTCTATGGATTCGAGGCGAATATCTTCTTTGGTCGCTGGATGGAATGAGTCTTCCCGCCTTGGTGACTTCCAGCAGCGCTGGTACGACACCAGAAAACACGGGCGTGCTCGGACTCCAAACCACTGACATTTTGATCGGGAACGACACCGTTGGCGACGATGCGCGATCGGGTGCAAAATTTTCCTTGGGCTGGTGGGACAATCCATCAAGGACAGCGGGCATCGAAGCCAGCTATCTGGGGCTCGAGCGTACAGGTGAAACTCTACGTGCGGACAGCAGCCAGTTTCCCAATTTGGCTCGCCCCTATTTCGATACGCTCAACAATGCAAACGCCGCTCTGCTGATTGCTTCCAGCGTGTTCCTTACCGGAACGGTGTCCATTGAAACAGAATCGGAACTACAAGCGTTCGACATTGTCCGTCGCCAACGAATCTCCCAATCGCATTGCCACCGACTTGATTTCCTATTTGGCTATCGACATGGAAGGCTTGAAGAAAGCATTCGTATCGACCAATCGTCGCTCTACACCGCTCCGCAGGGGCAAATCATCGCGGGAACCACAAAGACTCTCTTTGATTCATTTGAGACGAATAATAAGTTCAATGGTGTTCAGTTGGGGATGCACTATCAACATATTTCCGGTCCCATGAAGTTAAACGCAATGGCGAAGCTTGGCCTCGGTGCGAACCAAGCCAATGTCATCATCGATGGCGAAACGGTGAACACCGTACCCGGTGATGGGACAAGTGTTTTCGCCGGCGGGTTGTTAGCACAGACGACGAATATGGGCAGCTATGAGCAGACCGACTTCAACGTTCTTCCCGAAGTGGGTTTGACATTGACGACACATCTGAATCGGTGCACGCAGTTGACGATCGGTTATCACCTGATGTACTGGAGCAAGGTAGCACGAGCCGCCGATCAAATCGACCTCAACGTCTCGCAACTTCCACCGGAGCCGTCGTCAGGGACTCAAAGTCCCGAATTCCGTTTCATCAGCGACGACTTCATCGCTCATGGTCTGCAAGCCGGCCTGGAATATCAGTTTTGAAGTAACCTCATTCGCCTCAAGACACTCCCGTCATTCTCCTTCAATCGGATCAAGCTGCGGTGGGTCTGACTTGTCCCATTTCGATGCTTTCTTTTCGTCAGATGGTTCAACAAGCGGGCGAACAATTCGAAAGCCGACGCCCAAAGCATCGGTAAAGTACCAAATGCTTTGAGGTATCTGTGGGTCTTGCTGTTTCCAATCTTCGTGAGAGCCTTCGCGGGCTGCGCTGCGGAGCATCTCCGGCTCATCGTCCCAACCACCACCACGGACGCTGTGAGCATAGAGCGTCGTCGGAATAGCAAGTGGATTGTGAGTGAGGGAACCAGCTCTGTGTTGATAGGCGTCGGGAACGTATTGGTCCAGGACCCACTCGGCAACGTTGCCATGCATGTCATGCAAGCCCCAGGGATTTGGTGATTTGGTACCGACCTCTTCGTATTGGTCATTACTGTTGCTCAATGAGATCGCATAATCATCAATGTTGTCCGCGTTATCGCCAAACGAAAACATCGTCGTCGTTCCCGCTCTTGCCGCATATTCCCATTCCGCTTCGGTTGGCAAGCGGTAGTAATGCCCCGTCTTTGCCGATAGCCACTTGCAGTAAGAACGAGCCGCGTGCTGCGTCATGCAGATGGCGGGATAATTACCTTTTCCAAACCCGAAACTCATGTCGGTGTAGGGCTCTGTGGGGCGCGTCATTCCATCGACCATTGCTTCATCTGGTGACGGCTTCAAACCCGCGAGATCTCGGCGGATGATGTCGATTCGTTCGCCCCAGGTATCGTACTGGTCCCACGTGGTTTCGAACTTGCCCATCCAGAACGGATCGACCTGAACTTCGCGCTGCGGGCCTTCGTCGCCTAATCGTCCTGACTCCGCAGACGGACTTCCCATCAAGAACTTGCCTCCCCGAATCGGTACCATCTCAATCGCCAGGTCCGTGTGCACCAGCGGTTCGGCGTATGGCTTCATCTCTGCTTCGTTCGGTGTGTCTGATGCAATCGATGCTTTGTCGACTTTCCCTTTGACCGCATCGACCGCGAACGTTCTTGAGGTGACCGAAATAAACCCGATCGCCGAAACAACCAGGCAAAACGTCCTCCACTGGCAACATGCAGATTCGATCATTGGGAGGGGGCGATCCATTAACTGATGTTCGTGCATTGCGATGGTCTGATCGACGTGCGGAGAGTTTGCCAGAATCGAAAAAGGTTAATTCTTGGGAGGCAACAGTATAGACGGTGCGGGACTCGAAATTGAGTATCAAGATCGCAAAAAAACACCGGTTGCGAGTGCGGGCAGGTCATTCAAGCAAGAGATGTCTTTCAAATATCGTCTTCACCCGGAGGACATTCCAACGCAACGAATTGAAAACGCTCACCATCGAAAAGCCCAAGGTCGCTCAACTTCAGCTTTGGAATAACAAGTAACGCCATGAACGACAGCGTCATGAACGGTGCACTCAACGTCGAGCCCAGCATTCGCTTTGCAAAATCATCGACGTGGCGGTACTGATCCGCGACTTCGTATCCATCTTGGTCCGACATGATGCCGGCAATGGGAAGCGGAAGGACTTCCGCAACTTCGCCATCAACCGCGACGATTCCTCCGCGATGAGCGATCACTTCATTCACTGCGGTGCAGATACTTTCATCATCAACTCCGACGGCCAAGATGTTGTGCGAATCGTGCCCCACCGAAGACGCAATCGCGCCGCGTTTCAATCCGAAGCCGTGAATGAACGCGATCGCCGGTAGTTGATTTCGATATCGATTAACAACCACGAACTTCAAGACATCTCGACCAAGATCGCAACGAAGCCCCTGGTCATCTGACGATAACTCGGCGCGTTGCTCGCCAGTGATTAACTTGCCGTCAAATGCTTCGATCACTCGCACCGTCGACCGTGGCTGAGCACTTTGAGCATGGACTCTAAAGTCTGCGGCTTGCTTTGCGTCACATTGAAATCGATTCACAACCCGTTTATTGACCGATGCAAAGTTTGCCTCACCAGTCTCCGCGACACACTTGCCATCGATGAACGTCTGACGAACTTCAAATTCAACAAGGTCATTGACGAGAACGAAGTCTGCGGGATCGCCGGCGCGTAGTTTCCCAACGGGAAGCGAGTAGTGATCGATCGGATTTAAACATGCGACGCGAAGAACATTGAAAAGATCTAAACCGTCATTGATCGCACGTTTCACGATCGCATTGATATGTCCGTCGGCCAGTTCATCGGGGTGCTTATCGTCGCTGCATAACATCACGTCTTCAGGATGGAAATCAATGAGCGACTTGAGCGCTTCGTAGTTCTTGGCCGCGCTGCCCTCTCGAATTAAGATTTTCATGCCGCACTCAAGTTTATGAATCGCTTCCTCAAAACTTGTGCATTCGTGATCCGTTGAAATCCCTGCCTCCGCATACTCCTTGGCGTGATCGCCAACCAAACCGGGCGCATGACCATCAATGCGTTTCCCCAACTTTCGTGCCGAAGCGATTTTCGCAAGCACGTCCGCATCCCCAAAAAGAACCCCTGGATAGTTCATCATTTCGGCGAGGTAGCCGATATCCGAGCGAGCGAGAAGTTCGGCGATAGCGGAGGCGTCAATCGAAGCACCGGAAGTCTCAAACGCGGTTGCGGGGACACAGCTTGGCGCCCCAAAACAAAACTTAAGCGGCACCGTTGCTGCGCTCTCGAGCATAAACTCAATGCCTTCGATACCTAGCACATTGGCAATCTCGTGCGGATCGGACACCGTCGCGACGGTGCCATGAACACACGCCATTCTCGCAAACTCGCTGGGGGTCAACATGGACGATTCGACATGAATATGAGCATCAATGAAACCGGGGATCGCAAACGGTAGCGCCTCGTCGATCGATTCGCCAAGAGGCGTGATCGACTCAATCGTTGAATCCGCGATTCGGATTTCGCAGGCTCGAATTTTACGGCTAAGAATGTCAACCACGTTGGCAGACAATACACGCGATGAAGCCGTTATGCCTCGCGATAAAATGTTTTGGTGACTCAACGATGCAACCATTCTTCAAATGCGACAAACCGCTGTAGAAACGCCTTCTCTTGACGGCTATAGTATCTTCTCATTGACAACTTGAGAAATCTACACGATCGCGGAGGATAATGATGGCACGGATGGTTCGTGGAGCACTGATTCAGGCAACAACCTGTGAACCGACGACCTCGCCGGTTGCGAAGATCAAACAAGCGATGATTGAGAAGCACGTTGCGATGATCGCTTCCGCCGCTGACCAGGGGGCTCAGGTCGTTTGCCTGCAGGAGCTGTTCTACGGGCCGTACTTTTGCGCCGAGCAAGAGTTGAAGTGGTACGATTTGACCGAACGAGTGCCCGATGGTCCGACCATCAAGCTGATGATGACGCTTGCGAAGAAGCATGAGATGGTCATGGTCGTTCCGATCTATGAAGAAGACCTGACGGGCGTTTACTACAACACCGCTGCGGTCATCGACGCGGATGGAACGTACCTGGGCAAGTTTCGCAAGATGCATATCCCGCAGTGCCAGCCGGGTTTCTTTGAAAAGTTTTACTTCCGCCCCGGCAACCTTGGTTACCCCGTCTTCGATACAAGGGTCGGCAAGGTCGGCGTCTACATTTGCTACGATCGCCATTTTCCCGAGGGCGCCCGGTGCCTTGGCTTAGCGGGTGCGGAGATCGTCTTCAATCCATCTGCCACCGTCGCGGGGCTCAGCGAATACCTTTGGAAAATTGAGCAACCCGCGCACGCGGTCGCGAATCAATTTTTCGTCGGTGCCATCAATCGCCCGGGTTGGGAAGAACCTTGGCGGATCGGTGAGTTCTACGGCCAAAGTTATTTTTGTGATCCACGCGGCCAGTTCGTAGAAATGTCAAGCAAGCGTGACGAAGACGACATTGTGATTGCAGACATGGATTTCGACGTGATTCGCGAAGTTCGTAATACCTGGCAATTCTTTCGTGATCGCCGACCAGAGACCTATGGTGCGATTGTCGAGTTGTAAACGCGTTATCAACAACACGTTGCGCCGGGGCGAAGGAACCCGACCGGAGAATCGTTTAAGAAACGTTTAAGAAACGTTGGAGAAACGGTTTGATTGCTTTCGATCCGATCGTGATGGTAATGGTGGCAAAATATGAATGAATCAAGCGAAATCAGTGGTGCGATCATTTATGGTTTGGATGATCGACCGCCGCTTCCACGATCGATTCTTCTCGCGATGCAACATGTGTTGACCATGTTTGGCTCGACGGTCGCCGTGCCTCTTTTATTTGGCCCGCTGCTATGGCCGATTCCTGACGGAGTCTCGTCCGAAGTTGCAACGCGTCTTTCGCAGTTGCAACTCGTCAACACAGGAATTTTGATCAGCAGCGTCATGCTGTGCAGTGGCATTGCTACTTTGCTGCAATCAACGCTTGGTTGCCGCCTTCCCATCATCCAAGGTGTTTCATTTTCGTTTCTGGCTGCGTTCTTTGGGATCGTCGCCGCGAAGCAAACGTCCTCCGCTCCCGATTGGTCAACTGTCATCAGTGGCGAAGCCAGCGTTTCAGCGTTGGAACCGATCATTGCACAGTGGCAGTCAACGGGCGCTGCGGCGATGTGCATGATCGCGGGCTCTATCATTGTTGGCGGCGTCATCGAAGCGATGATCGGCTTCTCTGGTTTGATGGGGATGCTGCGCCGTTACTTGTCGCCGGTTGTCGTCGGCCCCGTCATCATGCTGATTGGTCTTGCGCTTTATCAAGTTGGCGCTCCCACTGCCGCGTCGAATTGGCCGATCGCCATCTTGACGATGTTGATGATCATCTTGTTTTCGCTGGTGCTTTCCAAACGCATCCGCATCTTTCAATTGTTTCCGATGCTATTCGCGATCTCGATTGGCGTTGGTGTTTGTGGGCTGATGACGATGTTGGGCATCTTCAAACGAGGTGATGCCGCGTTTGTCGATTTGTCAGCGATCGAAAGCACGGCTTGGGTTCGTGGAACCGATGTGCTTTTCCCCTGGGGCTTGCCAGAGTTCACGATAAGCGCGATTGTTGCGGTACTTGCCGGCTATCTCGCGTCGATCATCGAATCATTCGGCGACTATCATGTTTGTAAGAACATGGCCGGTGCGGGCGATCCGACGGAGAAAGAAATCTCACGTGGCATCGGCCTGGAAGGAATCGCTTGCGCCATCACGGGCACGCTCGGCGGCTTCAGCAGCACCAGCTATAGTGAAAACATTGGGTTGGTCGGTTTAACCAAAGTCGCTAGCCGTTTTGTGGTTCAAATCGGGGCTTGCCTGTTGATTTTTCTCGGCTTGTTTGGCAAGTTCGGCGCCTGTGCAGCCGCGATTCCCAAGCCGGTCGTCGGCGGTTTGTACTGTGTACTTTTTGGTTTGATCGCAGCGGTCGGAGTGCGTCAATTCGCGAAAGCCAATTTGTCGAGCGATCGCAATTTGTTGATTGGCGGGTTCGCGTTGTTCATGGGACTCAGCGTGCCGTTTTACTTCGGCAAAACGGGCACTGGGGCCAGCGACTTGATGTGGATGCCCGACGGGCTTCGCGGGATTGTTCTTGCGCTTGGGTCAACCGGGATGGCCGTTGGTGCCTGCATCGGCTTGATACTTGATAATCTAATCCCTGGCACGCGTGAGGAACGCGGGCTTGATGCGAAACTTGTTCCGGAGTTAACCGATGGCGACTGACGTTCGTGCTTCCCTTCCGATTATCAATCACACGCCGCAGCGTTACGACGGACCAACGCGAGACGAAGTGATTGCGCTCCGGCATCAATTCGTGTCACCCGGCGTGATCACGTATTACAAAGAGCCGTTGATGGTCGTCGAAGGCCACATGCAATACGTCTGGGACGAATCAGGCACACGCTATCTCGACGCATTTGCCGGCATCGTTACCGTAAGCGTTGGACATTGCCATCCGAAAGTTGCCGACCGCGTTCGTGAGCAAACAGGCAAGCTTCAACACACGACGACCATCTATTTGCATCCCACGATCGCGCTGTTCGCGCAGAAGCTCGCCTCAGTGATGCCTGAAGGTTTGTCACGCTCTTACTTCACCAACAGCGGCAGTGAAGCGAATGAGATCGCGATTCTTTCGTCACGTGAATACACCGGTAACGCGGACGTCATCTCGCTTCGCAACGCGTACCACGGTGGCACGTCAGCAACGATGGGCGTCACCGCGCATGGCAATTGGAAATTCAAATCAAACCCGGAAGCAAATATTCATCACACGCACGCTGGATACTGCTATCGGTGCCCCTACCAATTGACCTATCCCTCCTGTGAATTGAAGTGCGCCCACGACATCAAAAACGTGATCACCTATGAAACACCAGGAGAAGTCGCGTGCTTTATTGGTGAGCCGATTCAGGGCGTTGGTGGCACGGTCGTTCCACCTAAGGAATTCTTCGAGATTGTCTATGGCATTGTTCGTTCTCATGGCGGCCTCTGCATCGCTGACGAAGTGCAGGGCGGCTTTGGTCGAACAGGAACCCACTACTGGGCACACGAGAACTGGGGCGTGAAGCCGGACATCATCACGATGGCAAAAGGCATCGGCAATGGAATTCCTTTGGGGGCGATGACCACGACTGAGCCGATCTCCGCGATGATGAAAAACCGAGTTCACTTCAACACATTCGGCGGCAACCCGATCAGTATGACCCAGGGCCTCGCAACGCTTGAGGTGATCGAGGAAGACGGCTTGCAAAACAACTCGCTCGTCGTCGGAGGTTATCTCAAAGACGAATTGCGTGGCCTTCAGCAAAAGCATTCGTTGATTGGCGAGGTGCGAGGAATGGGTTTGATGCTGGGCGTCGAATTGGTCAAAGACCACGCGAGCCGAACGCCCGCAGCGGCCGAAGCCGCGTTTGTCATGGAAGCGATGAAGCACCGCCACGTGCTTGTCGGGAAGGGCGGTTTGTACGGAAATACATTGCGAATCAAACCACCGATGTGCGTCACCAAAGACGATGCCGCTTATTTAGTTGCGATGCTTGATGAAGTTTTGACTGAACTGGAGACCGGCCATGCCCACGCTTGAAACCACCGTCAATGGGATGAAGCTTCCCAATCCGTTCGTCATCGGTTCGGGCCCTCCCGGAACAAACGCGAACGTTATCTGCAAAGCGTTCGACGAAGGTTGGGGAGCCGTGATTTGCAAGACCGTCAGCCTCGACGCTTCCAAAGTCATCAATGTTCAGCCTCGGTATCATCGCCTGCGCAGTCGCACCAGCGGTGAGATTTACGGTTGGGAAAACATTGAGTTGATCAGCGACCGCGATTTTGCGATTTGGATTGATGAATTCAAACAGATCAAGGACTCGCATCCCAATGGTTGTTTGATCGCCTCGGTAATGGAGGAGTACAACAAGAATGCATGGCAAGAAATCATCGGCCGCTGTGAAGACGCGGGTATTGACGGGTTTGAATTAAATTTCTCCTGTCCTCACGGATTGCCCGAACGAAAGATGGGCGCCGCAATGGGCCAAAGTCCTGAGATTCTGACCGAAGTTTGCGGCTGGGTGATGGAATCGGTGAAGAAACCCGTGTGGGCCAAGATGACGCCGAACGTCACCCACATTGAAGACCCAACCCGAGCCAGCTTGGCCGCGGGTTGCGATGGTATCACCGCGATCAACACCATCCGCAGCGTCATCGGCGTCGATCTTGATACCTTGCGCCCGGAACCGTCCGTCGAAGGCTACACCACACCTGGCGGATATTCGTGCCAAGCGGTGTTGCCGATCGCCCTCCGCATGTGCATGGAGATCGCCACGGTAATTCGTGATGAATTCCCAGGGCGCACGCTGAGCGGAATGGGCGGCATCGAAACCGGAAACGATGCGGCGCAGTTCATTCTGCTAGGAAGCCACACGGTTCAGGTTTGCACGGGCGTGATGAAGATGGGATATCGCTGTGTGCAAAGCATGTGTGACGAGCTCCTGGCATTCATGGAAAAGCACAAGTTTGAAACCCTGGATGACTTTCGGGGGCACAGCTTGCAATTCTTTACGACTCACGCGGACC
>Ga0105051_10005980_pt1 | contig 13307 bp, 19 predicted proteins | sample FRY02_FD_78383 | JGI IMG/M metagenome (GOLD analysis project Ga0105051, IMG submission 78383) | Freshwater microbial communities from Lake Fryxell liftoff mats and glacier meltwater in Antarctica - FRY-02 (megahit assembly) | ecosystem: Environmental > Aquatic > Freshwater > Ice > Glacier... | reverse complement strand
TTTTTAGGTGGGGATTCCTAAATAGTCTAGAGCTTTTTGGAAGATCATCTCTGATAAATATAGTAGAGATGATCAATAACCTTTTCCCCATTTTCTGTTATGGAATGGATCTTTCCGTTTATTCCGAGAGGAATATTGGGAATTACGACTCCTCCTACCTTATCATACTTCAGATGTAGCCATATTTTTATGTCCACAATTGTTCCATTGTTGCCACATACTGGGTTGACACTTATTCTATCACCCCTTTTCCAGTCTGTGGCTATGTTAGGGGTAATATACTCCAATAAGATCTCCTCAATTTCCCCCTTGAGTTCATCCGATACACAATCACCTTCTTGTGCCCAGAAAACCTGCACCACCGTTGGTTCTGGGGTCGCGGTCGGCTTGCTGGTCGGCGTTGCGGTCGGCGTCGGCGTCGGCGTTGCGGTCGGCTTGCTGGTCGGCGTCGTGCTCGGTGTTGCTGTCGGCGTTGCGGTCGGTGTTGCTGTCGGTGTTGCTGTCGGCGTCGTGCTCGGCGTTGCGGTCGGTGTTACCACCAAAAACGCAAAAGCAAGCAGCAAAGCCAAAGTAATAACACATAGGATGATAAGGCTTTTTGTTTTCATTACAACAATCTCCTTTTGAATTGGTGCCTTGGGATTTTCGAAGGCAAATTTGGATCGAGGCATTAATTATACCAAAATAACCTATAGTATGCAACTAGGAGTATTGAAAATTAAAATTTAATTAGAATTATAACAATTTATAAACCTCTTCTTGTGTTAGCTTTTTAGATTCTCCTTCTTTTAACCCTTGTAAAGTCAAATTTCCTATCTTGGTTCTTTCTAAATATAGCAAGTGAATCTGTGTAGCTTCACACATTCGTTTTATCTGTTGGTTTTTTCCTTCAAAAATTGTAAGTTCAAATATTGTTTTATCTTGTGTTTCTGTAACATTTGCTACCTTGGTTTTTTGGGTTTTATACCCTCCAATATTTACCCCTTGTTGTAGTCTGTTTATCTGGTCAGGTGTAACTTTCCCACTTGTAGTTAGTTTGTATGTTTTTGGAATATGCGTTTTAGGATGAGTAATTTTGTAGATCAAATCACCGTCATTTGTAAGTAGCACTAGCCCTGTTGTGTCAAAGTCTAACCTTCCAACTATGTTTAGCTTTGCTCTTGATTTAACGTATTCTAAAACTGTTGGGCGATTTCGGTCATCACTTGTGGTAGAAACAACGTTTTTTGGCTTGTTTAGAATGTAATATTCGTGGTTTAGTGGTTTTATTACCTTTCCTCTAATGCTTACTGTGTCTAGCTCTTCATCAACTTTATCTGTAAGTTTTGCAGTTGTCCCATTAATCTCAACCTTTCCAGATCTAATTAAATCTTCAGCTTTTCGTCTTGAAGCTACGTTACAGCTTGCTATATATTTGTTTAAACTTATTTTCATGTTGGTATTATAGCACTGTTATAGGGAAATGGGTTGTTGAACTACTTATTTACTTTAAAATTTCAATCTCAAGCTTTTTCTTATTTTTAATAAAATCCTCATCAAATGTTGCAATTTTTGTAATGTGGTTTTGTTGCATGTAATGTAGGTGCATTGCATCTCGGGGCTTAAGCCCGGAATTTTTCCATGTTTCTAGATATTCTTCATAAAAGATTGGATTGTTTCCTTGTATAAGTTTTATCATTTTTGGGTTATCAAGTAAGTTCGTTTTAAGGGTTTTACAGATTATTTCTTTATCTGTTTTGTACTTAGTAAATGTATACAAAACTTCGTCTAAGGTTAGTATTGAGTAACACAACAAGACAGTTTCATTTCTTGTTAAAACTCTTTGGACACTGTTGTAAAATGGATGTGATGTGATCTGTGATGCAATAAAAAAATTTGCATCTAAGTAAGCAATATTAGCTTTCATGGTTTTTGTTTTAAAAGTTTATTAAATTTTTCATCAAATCTTCTACCTTTAAGATCTTTTAATACTTCTTCCATATCAAAGTTGGGGATATTAATATTTCCAGTATATTCAGACCAAGGTTTGAGCTCTGTTTTTGTTTCATAGCTAAGGCTTGTTCCTTCTTTAAGCATAAAATCAAACTTATCACCACTTTTTATATTAAGCTTTTTTACTACCTCTTTAGGGATAGAGACCATATAAGAGTTGCCGATTTTTTGAACTTTACGTTTATTCATTGTGAAATTTTAGCAAGAAATGTTTAAACAGGCAAGTTTAAACATTTGAGGTATGGACACATAAGTTTTAAAAGTATATATTTTTTGTATGAATCAAAAAGAATATATTAAATTAGCTTTAAGATCTGAGAGTGAAAATTATAGATTTGTAGGCACAGGAAAAGTAACCCCTCGTATTGAACATGCAATTTATGGCGTAGTAACTGAGGCAGGGGAGTTGATGGGTGCAATAAAGAAAGCAAAAATATACGGACAAGATTTAGATAGGGTGAATTTAATAGAAGAGATGGGGGATTTAATGTGGTATTTGGCACTTTTAAGTGATGACTTAGGTGTTGATTTTGAAGATTTATGGAAGGAAAATATTGAAAAGTTAGAAGCAAGATATCCTGAAAAGTACACTGATGAGCTTGCTATAAATAGGAATGTAAAGAATGAGCGAGAAATTTTAGAAAAACCATGAAAACTACCGAGAGTATTATACGGACTTTTAAATTTTTTTTTACCCTCCAAAACCTATTTTTACTCTCCGTTTTTGTTATCTTTTTTCTACCACAGGTGGACCCCGATTTTGGCTGGCATTATAAATGCGGGGAGTTATTATTTAAAGGAAATCCATGTATCAGTAACAACTTTACCTACTACTTAGCAGATTATAAATGGGCTTATTCTTCTTTTCTATTTGATGCACTTCTTTTTCTTACATACAAAAGCTGGGGGTTTATAGGAACTTCATTAGTTTATTCCACTTTGATGACTGCCTTTGCTTACTTATTATATAAATATGTTAAGATCCCAAAGCCTTTATTGGTAGTTTTTTTCCTCTTAAGTACTTACTTTTCATGGAATGTACTGTTTCTTGGTTTAAGGCCTCAGGTTTTATCAGTAATTTTTGCAACTCTTTTTTTAGTCTGGCTTAAGCGGATAAGTTATAAAAATATGCTTTTAATCCCATTGTTTTTTGTGTTGTGGGTTAATACACATGCCGGCTTTGTATTAGCTCCAATATTATTTATTGTATTTCTTTTAACCGAAGTAATTGCTACATTTTTTTCCAATATTAAAAACCCAATGTTTTATATAAGCTCTTACTTTAATAAGCGCAGTTTTAAAGGGTTGTTAGCTGTTACAAGCATTACAATTATTTCAGTCTTAGCAACTCTAATAAACCCATTTGCAGGTAGAGTATACAAATAGATTGCAAACCACGGAAAAACTAATATGAATATGCTAATTGCAGAATGGACAAGTCCAAGCACAGCTATTTTTATATGGTTGATTGTGTTTTATCTTATATATATAGTTCTTCAGATTCGCAGAAAAAAGTTAAATCTTTTTGCAATGGCTATCTTGTCTATAACCCTTTACCTAAGCCTAACTGCAAAGCGAAATGTCCCACTATTTTTCTTTTCGTACTTGGTATTTTTAGAAGATGTCGAGATTTTCTCTCAGAAATTGAATAAGCAAATAAATCATTACGGAAGAAAGCTATTAAGCTATATGATTATTGCATGGCTGTTAATTTATGGGGTAATAATGGTATCTAACACGCTAAAGGTATCAACTTATAAAGGCTACTGTGAGGCTAGCTTTGTTAAATATCCATGCAAAGCGATTGAAATTTTAGAGGGAAAGCAGGGGAATGTATATAACAGATATGAGTGGGGTGGCTATTTAATATGGAAATTACCAGCAAATAAGCTATTTGTAGATGGGCGAATGCCAGCCTGGATTGACCCGGAAAACGGAAAAAGCCCTTACTCGGTCTGGTTGGATATTTACCAAACAAAAGATGGCTGGAGTGAGCAGTTGGATAGTTATGGTGTTAAATATCTGTTAATTAGTCCTTATACATTTATCGATTTAGAGCTAACTAAAAACCCTGAAAAATATAATTATAAAGAGATTTATCGAGACGATGTGAGTGTGGTTTATTCGTCGTCCCGCTTCCGAAATTGACAGCCCTTTTGGGCGCAGAGACAGTGCCTTCGGCACTTGGGACGTACTCAATGTCGGGATCAATCTCGGCATCGGGACGACGACTTGACAACATACAACATACAACATACAATTAGGTTGTTATGAAAATGATAAGAAGACAGATTTATATTCCAGAAGATCTATATATTAAGGCAAAAAATATTTCTAGGATTAGAGGTAAAAACTTTAGTGAGATTGTTAGAGATGGCATAAAATTAAGTTTAGATAAAAATGTGTATATCGATGTTGAAAAAAGAAAAGGATTTGAAAGTTTGATTGGTAAATATAGTGGTAAGGGTGCTCCAAAAAATATGTATAAAAGACATAACGAGATTTATGACATTTAATGGGATAATTGTTGATACAGATTTTATAATCTCATTTTTATTCGAAAATCAGTCGACTCATAAGCAAGCTGTTAAAATCTATAACAAATACAATGATCGTAGCCAGTTTATTGTTTTAGATATTATTACATTTGAATTTGCAACGACAATTTCAAGATTGTATGATCAAAACATTTCTAAAGAAGCCACAAAAAATGTGATCGAAATGGCAGATATTGTTATTGAGCTGGATTTTAAAGATAAACAAACAATTTGGAGTGAGTTTAACTCTTATTCTAAAAAAGGAATCTCTTACTTTGATTGTGCAAACCTTGTAATGGCAAAAAAACTTGACTGTAAAATTGCCTCATTTGATAAGTTTTATCCAAAGTCTATATTGGTAGGGTAATGATAAAGGCACATTATCCTCGGACTTGATCCGGGGTCCAATTTTGATTAGATGCTATAATTAACGCTATGTCACTTGAAAAGAGAACAATAATTACCTTGATTTCAAATATATTAATTACAGTTGGAGTTATAACTTTAGTGCTCGATTTTGCCCCTGTCGCAATTGGTGAAATTTCTTATCAAATAAGAAGATTAAGGCAAGTTGAGTACAGTGTTGATACAACAAGTGGTAAAAAGGCTAGTGACCTATTTAATGCACTATTAAACGGTTCAGAGGTATTAGTAGTAGATCCTACAAACAAAGATTTCTCGGTAGTAATTGAGAAAATTGGGGTAAATGCACCTATAATTAAGAATGTCTCGGTTTCTGACAAGGATGAATATTTTAACGCTCTAAATTATGGGGTTGCGCATGCTAATATTTCTTCAACACCAGATAGAGGCGGAAACACATATCTATTTGCCCATTCATCCATAAATTTCTGGAGAATTGGTAAGTATGCCAATATATTTAATTTACTGCGAAAGCTAGAAAATGGAGATAGGGTAAATGTATTTTATGAAAATACCCGTTACGAATACGAGGTTATAGGAAATGAGGTAGTTGCGGGATTTAATACAAACCCTTTAACTCGAACTGTAATAGAACCAATATTAACACTTCAGACTTGTGACCCTCCAGGAACAACTCTAAATAGGTTGGTTGTTACTGCAAAGTTAATAAGAGTTTATAAGTAAAAGGGGTAGGTTGTTGGTTGATTTTTTATCTTAAACCTCTATTGAACCTCTATCTTGTCAACCTCGATAGTGTTTTCAGTCAAGTTTCCACCTACCTTAACGCTTTCTCCAACAAGCTCTAAAAAGTCTGCAAAACGGGATGTTAAAACATACTCACTTCCGTTTGTAGTTTGTAATATATATAAGTTGTTTAGCTGGTTATATGCAACAACACCTGTAAACTCTACCAAGTTTAGTTGATTAGGGATTGGTTCGTTTATTATACTTTCTTGATCAAGCTGTAAAATCTCAATTGGATTAGTTGAAGGGAGAAAAGCGGAAGAGAATAAATCCTGGAATGCATACATGCCTAAAATAAGAACAGAAGAGGCAAGTAAGATATGAAAATCACGTTGTTTGCGGTAGTTAGTGGTAGACAGTTCCATTAATATAATAATGCTTGATTTTTTGGAGGGTGTCAAGCTTGTCACCCCAGTGCCCAAGTTGAACCTGCCTTTGGTATTGTCCCAACCGAAATTGAAATATCAAGCACCAAAGGTGCTACTCACTATTCCATAACCCCCAAACAAAATTATGCAAAATTATATTTCTCTAAAGACCCTGTTTCAAGATTAAAGGATTTACATTCAATATTAGTTTTGTGATTATGTACATATATGTACATAATAAGAAACACTAACAAGCAAAAAATAGGTTTGATAAAAATGGAAAAGTTGCAGGCAGGGATTTTTATGACATCCATAAGTTTTTTTTACAAGGAATGGAGCCAGATAAATTAGTAGTAACAGAGGCTGTAGGCAAAAGCTATAAAGAATATCTTTTAGAGTTGGTAGAATTTATTAATGAAATTGTAGATGAAAAAGCATTACTAGAAGATTTAAATGCTTTAGTACAGGCAAATCAGATACAGTTTGTAAAAAGGGACCTAAAGATTGAGCTAATAGCAATGCTAAAAGACGAGATTGTCAGGCAGACGCAGTGACGGTGGAAAGGCTTTAAGAGCTCAATTTATGTAACATAACATTGACAAGTTATAATAATTTCATGGATGAAATGTATAAAAATCTCATAGTATCTATTTGCGAAAATAAAAAAGCTACTAAAGAATACACAGATAAATGGATAGAAAAATGTAAAATAATAACCAATTTTTTCAAAAGCAAAATAATCAAAACATAGAAAAACCTTAACTCAGATTTCAAGATTACAAAATAAAGAAAACTAGTGAGTGTATTTTGAAAATTTGTTATAATTTAATTATGAATAAGGAATTGATTAGTGAGAAACAAAAGGAAATAAAAACATATTGTAGAAACCAAGGCATTTCTTACCTTGGCTTGTTTGGTTCCAGTGCAAGAGGTCAAGATACCGCGCAGAGTGATATTGATTTTTACACAAAATATTCCAGTGATATTTCTCTTTTTGATGTAGCTAGAAATCAAATAAAATTATCAGAAATTTTGGGAAAAAAGGTTGATTTAATAATAAATCCCAACCCCTTTATTAAAAACAATATAAATAAAGATTTAATCACAATTTATGAAGCAGACTGATTTTAAGTTAGTACATGATATTTTAGAACAAATAAACGAAATAGAAAATTTTTTGTATGAATATAATTTTCAAGAGTTTATAGATGATAACAAGACAAAATATGCAGTAGTAAAGGCAATTGAGATAATGGGAGAGGCTGCAAATAGATTATCAGATGAATTTATTGAGAAATATAAAGATTTCCCAGTTCATGAGTTAAGAGGAATGCGAAATCAGTTGATTCATGGATATGATGATATTGATTACGGAATAGTATGGAAAGTGAATGAGAAAGATCTACCGAGTTTAAAAACTTTATTAGAGGATTTTATTTCAAATATCTAATAAAAACTAAATTACTCCTACTTTACTATACCCCGATTTACCTGCGAAGGCAGGCAGTCGGAGCCCCTACGAAGAAAGTAAAAGTAATTTAACCCACAAACCACGGGGGGTTATGGCAGGTTCCCGCTTTTCCTCCCGTCATCATCCAGTTTAACTGGATGATCCATAATCATTCTTAAAACATTCGAGATTTTTCCTGTCATGCTGAATTTAGTTCAGCATCTGTATTAGTGTTGGGAAGATCCTGAAACCAGTTCAGGATGACAAGATACTCAAAGGCTTTAAGAAAAAGACAAGAAAAAATCTAGGGTTATCCACAAAAATGTGGCTTCTTCGCAGTAGCGCCACTCTTTTTTGTTTTCCTCTACCCCTCCCAAAGCCTTAAATCTAACTGTTTTTGGATTAGTCCTTTAGTTTCTTTAAGTAAATTATCTCTGATCCAGTTTTTTTGGCTTTCATTTATTAATTCTCCAATGCTATCAAGTAAATTGTTTGATTTAATTTTACCTAAAAAATCTAGTAAATATGTATAAAATTCTGATGGGTCTTTTTGTAGTCTATCTTGAATTACTTGGTAATTAATATTTTCAGGATATTTTTCTAGTAAATAGTGTGTATCAAATAAATCTCTATTTGCAAACATAGTTCTACTAACTAGTGCTACTAGTTTATGTGCAATAAGGTTAGGAAGGGTAGAGGTTTTTATTGATATACCATAAAGGTTTTTAATTTCATATGTGTCAAATGGCTGTTCTTTTGTTGAAATTTCTACTTTAATTTGCTTTGTACCAGACCCATAACTTACTGCCCAAAAAAGAGTATTATATTCCTCACTATTATCTTTTAGAATATAGCTCTCTTTTTCTAGTAGTTTTGTAATTTCATATATAATCTTCTTAAATTCTGCCGAATTCTTTGCAACCTTTGCTGTTAGATCAAAATCAAGATCAACTGATAATCTATTTAGGTTATAAAAAAGCATTAATGCTGTGCCTCCTTTAAACCCCAGGTAGTTATTTAGGTAAGGGTTTTTATATATTGCTGTTAATATTTTAACTAGATGATTGGTATGAGTGCTGGTGTTTAATTGCATAGTTTTTTGTTCTGATTAATAAAATCCTCAATTTTTTTAGATTTATAAAGTATACTATTTAGCTCTTTTATAATAGTAAAGTCTATTTGTCTTAGATTGTCTAGATAATAATCAAATCCTAAGTAAATTAGGTCACAAATTGCTCGTTCTGCTGTTGCAACTGCTGTTGCATTTTCTGTTTTTATTCCAAGTGGGTTAAATAATATATTGTCTTTAATCTTTTTATACATATAAACTTGTTTTTCTAAGTTAATAGTTTCTGCCCTGTTTGAGATAAGAAAAATTGTGTCGTAGTTCTGGAATGTTACACCTTCTTTTTGCAATATTGAATAAAGACTGATATATGATGGCTGTCTTAGTTTGTTCCCAAGTTCAAATTTTGAAAAGTTATTAGAAAGGGAGTAGATGCCTCTAGTTACTCTTGTTAAATCATTGTTTGCAGAAGAGTTTTTTAAGAATGAATATAAGCTTTCTTTATTATTAATATTTAAGATTTGGGCAATTTCCCTTACAGTAAAAAGGGTTTGATTTGAAGGTTTTAACTTTATTAGATCTTTAAACATGCTCATACTGTGACACTTAGCTGTAATTTTTCTACAGTTCGATGTTACAGCATCTTAAGTCATTAAGCAATGGGTTTATAAATTCCTATCTCAAACTAATCGAGTATAATTCGTCGGGGTTGTCGTTTCTAAACTTAGCTGTAATAATTAGTTTGTCACCACTAGGTGTTGCTAAAACTAAAGGTGAGGTCATCTGACCGCTATAAATCTCGGTAAAGTTACTTCCGTCCATATTAATTAGGTATAGTGTTCCAGTTGGGTTTGGGTTCTCTTTATCAAAGCTACCATAAACTACTATAAGGTGTTGACTATCAATGTACCACTGAATATTGATTGGCTGTGGCTTGGTTTTATCAAGCTTGAAGGTCACGTAATCTCTTTCTCCACCAATTGTTAAGGGCTGTTCTAGGTTATATACTCGGTATTTAATCTGTTTTTCATCTTCTGCTGTGTAGAAAAATTTATCTCCATCAGGGGACCAGTTAATATTAAGCTTTGGATCAAGCATTAACTGTTTTATTTCCTCTGTAATATTAATATCTTTCATCTTTCTTTCTAAAAATTTCTCTCTTTTTACCTTTACCTCATCTTGCCAGCTTAAAATAAGCTGGGGTAGGTCAATTGGGTCAACTAATATAGGTTCAGGTTGAGTTGAAGCGGTTGAGATTAAGAAATGAACGTCGTTAGGTAGAGTGACCAAAATTTCGTTATCATCTGGTGACCATAAAATATTTGTTACACTAGAGTATTTATTCTGGATTGTATCTAGGATTAAGGGGTTTGCATTGGTTTTAAAGATGTTAACAGGAAGATTTGTAGAAAGTTGAATAGTATATAACCCAGGTTTTTCAGATTGATTAACTCCAAATGCAACAGCTACAGCACTGTTTGCAATTGATGATGCTGTTATTCCAACATTAGTTAGTGGTTCAATTTTTGGAGTTTTTGAGATAAGCAATGCGTCAATTGGTGTCACTAGCCCATTGTATACTGGCACCTGCTTTGTCCATGTGATAAAACCATCTTTTACTATATCTAGCCTGTATTTTCCTTCTGATAGTCCTGAAATTGTAGAGTTTGTAGCATTTTTAGGTTGACCATTTAGGAGTATCTTAGCTCCATCTGGGTAGCTTTTTATATTAATAATTCCTGTTCCTTCTATCTCAAAACTTTCTTGAGTAATATTAATTCTTTTCCCTTGTGCAATAAAAAATACAATTGCAGTAATTGATAATAAGATTGATAATGAGACAAGGTAGTATAGATACTGATTTTGACGGATTCTTTTTGTCATAATAACTATATAGTATAGAGGATTTATAAAGGTTTTTCTAGTAGGATGTAGAATATCATTACTATACGATATACAATACTAATTAATATATGTTTAAACCAAAAAGGATAGGTATAGATTTAGGTACAGCAAATACAGTAGTAACAGTGGTGGGTGAGGGAATAATCTTAAATGAACCAACGGTTGTTGCAGTAAATGCTGAGGATAATACAGTCGTGGCTGTTGGCAATGAGGCTCTTGCTATGCTAGGTCGAACTCCAGATACAATTGTTGCTAGTAGGCCTCTTAAAAACGGTGCTATAGCTGATTACGGCGTAACCGAAGCAATGTTAAAGTATTTTTTACGAAAGGTTATTGGAAGGTTTCCTATTATAAAACCAGATGTGTTTATAGCTACTCCTGCAGGGGTAACCTCTGTTGAGTCAAGGGCTGTACAAGATGCAACACTTAATGCAGGTGCTAAAAGTGTGACATTAGTACCAGAACCATTGGCTGCCGCAATTGGCGCAAATTTACGTGTGTCAGATGCGTCTGGTAGTATGATTATTAACAGTGGTGGTGGAACGACCGAGGTTGCGGTAATCTCACTTTCTGGTCTTGTCAGATACGGCAGTACAAGGGTTGCTGGCAATGCAATAGATGAGGTGATTCTTAGTCATATGAGAAAGAAATACAATCTAATAATTGGTGAAAGGACTGCAGAAGATATAAAGATAAAGATTGGAATGGCAGTAAATGAGGGTGAGTTTAAGGTAATGGAGGTCAAAGGGCGAGATAGTGTGATGGGGTTACCTAGAACAGTTGAGATTACAAGTAAAGAGATTACAAGTGCAATTGAGCCTGTATTAAATATGATGTTAGTTGGTGTAAAAGAGGTATTAGAAGATACGCCCCCAGAGTTAGCATCGGATATAATAGATAAAGGGATAGCAATGTCGGGTGGAACCTCACTTTTAACTAATATTGATAAGTATTTTACAATGCATGTCAGTGTGCCTGTATATGTAGTAGAAAAGCCTTTGTTTTGTGTAATTCAGGGTTTAGAAATAATCGCAACTGATAAAGATCACTTTAAAAACGCATTAATAAAGAGTGTTTAGTCGTCCCAGTGCCGATATTGAAAAACCGACCTTTGGGGCGTCCCAGCGCGATAGCGCTATCTCCATATTTCACTTAAAACAAAATTATCTATAATTAAGTATTGGCACAGGGGCGAACAACCTATTGAAAATAAACTTACAGTCAGCTACTATTAATGTGTATTTGTAAACATACTAAATATGAAAAAGATACTTATAGACGCATCCTCTTTATCTGAAAAAAACCCTGCTGGGGTCTCAAACTATACTTATCATATTATCAAACAGATTGCCAACCTTAGTCCGAAATTCATTCTGGATGTGGCTTTTAAGCCACCACTTAACTCTTTTTTTGAAAAGGATTTACAACTTTTAGCAACAGAGGGAAAAATCAAGTTATCACCACTTTCATTAAAATTTATGTGGACTCAGCTTGGGCTATCTTCAAAAACATTCTTTTCAGCCTCTTCAATCTTGTTCGCAACTAAGCATACCTTACCTGTAATCTCGAACCCATTAACCAAAAAGGTCTTAACTGTACATGATGTTGGCTTTGAAAAATATCATGATAAACAGAGTGGGGATTTAAATAAGAGTTCGCTTTCAAGGGCTGTAAAGATTGCAGATAAAATAATAGCTGTTTCGGAATATACTAAAAGTCAGCTAATAGAGTTATTAAAGGTAAAGCCAGATAAAATTAATGTGATATGTGAAGGAGTAGATTTTGAAAGATATAACGACGCTAAAAATGACACGCAGAAGATAGAAGAGGTACAGACTAAGTACAATATTAAGAATTACATCTTAATTATTGGAACAATTCAGCCACGTAAAAACCTTAAGAATCAATTTGCAGCATTTGCAAACTTTGAGATTGAGGCAAGTCAGATTGAAGAAGATATTAACTTAGTCGTGGCAGGGGCTAATGGCTGGCAATATGAAGACATATTAGAAGAGCCAGGAAATTTGAATATTAAAGATAAGGTCAAGTTTTTAGGTAAGGTTGATGAAGAAGACCTACCATATTTAACAGCTGGAGCTAAATTATTATCGTTTGTAAGTTTAGAAGAAGGGTTTGGATTGCCTGTGTTAAATGCTTTTGCTGCTGGTGTGCCAGTTGTGACCTCGAATAACTCTGCCTTAAAAGAGGTTGCTGGTGATGGGGCAATACTGGTTAGCCCTGAAAATATTCAGGAGATTGCTGATGCATACAGAGTAGTATTTTTTAATAAAATTTTACAAGCTGATCTAATAGATAAAGGAAAGAAAAGAGCAAGGTTATTTTCATGGGACAAAGTTGCTAAAGAAACAATAGAATTACTTACCTCGTTACTATGACATACTCTGTAATAATAACAGCATATAAAGAACAAGATTCTGTTGTTAAAGCCATTAAAAGTGTTATACAGTCAAATCAGCATATACTTTCTAACACACAGTTAATTGTCGTATGTGGTGATCAATTGACATACGAATCTGCCTTATCGACTATAACAAAGTTAAATTTTACAAATTACAAGGTGCTAAAAGATAATGCAGAGGGCAAAGCTGAGGCACTAAACCTAGCATTCAAAAATGCAACAGGTGACATATGGGTTATGACAGATGGTGATATGTATCTATCAGAAAATGCAGTTGAAAAGATTGTTTCAAAATTTATTAATGCTGAGGTAGTAGGTGTGACTGGTAATATTACGTCAATTGATAATAAAGAATTGTTTTTTGGCTATTATTCACATGTTTTTACCCAGGCTGCGAATTTAT
>Ga0105051_10005978_pt1 | contig 13312 bp, 18 predicted proteins | sample FRY02_FD_78383 | JGI IMG/M metagenome (GOLD analysis project Ga0105051, IMG submission 78383) | Freshwater microbial communities from Lake Fryxell liftoff mats and glacier meltwater in Antarctica - FRY-02 (megahit assembly) | ecosystem: Environmental > Aquatic > Freshwater > Ice > Glacier... | reverse complement strand
TTCAGCCTGCTATCCCATCTCAAGTGACATTGGATCAGCAGCCGATAAGGGATGCGGCGACCGCCGAGCAGATGACGGTCATGCAGCAAAAGCAACTCAGCCGTGGTACGTCGGCAAAATCCATGTTGGATGCTGTAAATGAGAATATTGGTGCGATACAGGACTACTCGACGTATCTTGGGAAAGGGCATCAAGTATTTGACAAGCTAAAGTCAGGTATTGGTATCGATGAGCCACAATATACAAAATATATTGAATCGGTGAATGCAGTACATATGTTAGCGAAAGAGTTGCAGGGGCAGTTTACAGGTCAAGCAACGGATTCGGAATCATCTGCTATGCGTGAACTTGCCGATCCGTCATTTTTGGGTAAAAATCCAAAACAAGTTTTAGCTATGCTTGATAATACTCGCGATCTTATGGGTCGTGAAATGAAGGTTCTGTCTATGACAGAAGCGCAGCAACTTGCGGCCGTCCGGAATAATTCACCCTCTGTTTCAAGTTCTACGGTTACCCCATCAATGATCCTTAATAATGTTATTTACTCATCGGACATGATTAATAAGCGCGCTAAAGATACAGGCGATAGTGTAGCGAGCATTGTGGCGGCCATTGCGGCAAAAGGTGGAACGGTACATGGCTAAACAAATATCTGCGCCTAATTGGGAGGACGTATTTCCAAGCAAACCATCTTCTGCGGACGGTTGGGGTCATATTTATCCATCCGGGGTGTCGAGTGCTGATGATTCGGCGGGAGATGGTTTTACTGTTCCGGGTATTCATTTTCCAGCACCTGATATCCAAGCGGGTCAAAATTTTTTAAAAGGTGCGGCAAATACGGCGATTCCCTTGTGGAGTCAGCTACTGAATCAACTGCCACGTGGACCGATGGGAATGGGGGTTCCAGGTGTTGTAGGCAGTCCGGCAATAGCGCAAAAACTGAATCTTAACCTTCCAACTAAGTTGCCATTTCCCGAAGCTCAGGGACAGCCGGGAGCCACGGCCGGCAATATTTTGGGTGGTTTTGCAATGCCGATGCCAGGTATAGGCGAGGCCGCTCCTTTTGCTGAACAGATTCCTGGATTACTCACTAAACTTGGACTTCATAGAAGCGCTGTTCCACTTGTTTCATCAATATTATCCAAGCACATACCCAGAGCCGCCATAGGGGCTGCACAAGGAATGCTTGCTTCTCCTGATGATCAATCTACGGGTGCGCAAGTGGGAGCAAGCTTGGGACTTCTGGCACCTGGTGTTGCACGTGTGATAAAACCCCTCTTATCATCAACGCCGGTTAGAAATGTTATGGGTAGTGTAGCGCGTGGCCTAACCAGGGTATTTCCCGGCATCGGTTCTGGTACCGAGGGTCAGGTAACGGCTACGGATTTCTTCAAGAACATAGGGAATCAGCCAGCCGGAATGAAAATACCATTGGGCAATATTGCCGCTTCTCCGGGACTCACTAAGATACAAACACTTTTAGGCATGATACCTCTGTCGGGTGCGGCTAAGCCCATCGAAGAGATAGGACAACACGTTAATATGCTACTCAATCAACTTGAGAACCCTGCTAATGTGACCAATGTAGATTTGCAGAATGCCAATTTGACGGCACTTAAGGATTTTGGCCAGCGGTATGCGGCACAAAAGAATGAGGTAACAAGAAAATACGATCTTGTTGGTAAGCGTGCCGCCACGCTGCGTGCTAAACTTGATCCGAGTACTATTGTTGATACGATTGATAAGCAGATCGAGGAGATAAAAAATAGCGCGCCAGTGGGTTCAGCACGTGCCAATGCGATCGCTACACTTCTAGAAAAATCAAAAGAGTTAAGAAATCTTCCGCGCAATGAGCAGGAGCTACTCCAGACTGGTCGTATAGTAGCCCCTACGGTTCCGATTTCAAAAGCATTGGCGCTTCGCAATGAACTTTCGACCATGTCATCTAATTACCTTGATGATTCACCATCATCTCGCATATTAAAAGGAAAATTAGGTGGCATTAACCACACAATTGATGAATCAATTCACGGTGCGGCAATTAAGGCAAAGGATAGTGAATTTTCATCTTTGCTGGATGATGCGCGAGCCGAACGTGTAAAGCAGGCAGATATTTTTGAGAAAGATGCCAAAGGTAACAAGACAGCCGCTAGTACATGGTACAACAAGGCCGGTAATCCTGATGAGCGTGAGATTCAAAATTACATAAATTCAGGTGTGCCGTTTTCTACAAAAGGTAATGATTTTGGATTGACTACCGAAAAATTTATTGCATCGCACTCTAAAGGAATTGCTCCGTTAGTCGGTGCACATATCTTACGATCTGAAGGTACGATGGCACAGAAGATAGCACGACTTAATAAAATGTCTATTCGTCAACGTGATGCGATTTATGGCAAAAATAATAACGCGGTTAAGAGTGTTTTGAATATTTCTAAGATGTTTCCCGATGCTAAGTCGCCGTTTTACACGCCGCAGACGGGTGCGAGTGGTGAGAAGGTAAGTCAGGCTCTAAAATATCTTTCAGCGCTAAGCGCTGGAGTGGGGGCGGCGCAACATAGCCTTTTGCCCATGGTTCTGCCGGTCGGCACCGTTTTGGGAGCACGCGGTGCGTCGTCCCTGCTAAGATCCAATGCACTTAAAGGGTTATACTTACGTGGATTGCTGACTCGTGAAATTCCAATCCTAAAAAAACCGGGTTACGATAGTACGAATGCGTTAAAACGCGCGGGTCTTGGTCTTTTAAGTTCAAATCAAACAGATGGAGTAAATAAATGAAGGGTAAATCAAGTAAAAGTGCATCCGACGATATGATGTATGCAATGAGAAAAAAACCGGGTGGTTCTAATGCCGGTAAATACAAAGGCGTTAGCGAGTTTGCAGGGCCCGCGGGTGGTGCGCCGGCTGGAACGTATCCGATTAACACAAAAGCACGTGGCAAGTCAGCCAAAAAGTTAGCGCACAATGCGCCTAATCCAAAGGGTATTATTGACAAAGTGGATAAAATGTATCCGAGCCTTAAAGCTAAAAAGAAAAAATAGGAAGAAACTATGTCAAGTTCTGGTGTTGCGACCTGGTCGAAAGTAGCGGCTAATAATGATATGCCCGTTCCGAATGGCTGGCCAGAAGGGCAATTGCCTAGTTCGGTGAATAATTGCGCACGGCAAATGATGGTTTCACTAAGAACGTGGTATGAGGATCCGATTTGGGTAGATTACGGAACGGCGGTAAGTTACGCCAGTGGTACCGTATTTAAAGTGGGTGGTGATTTATCGTCATTTTATAATGTTTCTCGTCGTGTAAAACTTTTTGGAGTTGCTGATGCGACGTATTACGGAACGGTTACCGATGTAACGTATATTACGGCGAGTGCCGCCACGAGTGTTACCGTTGATCTAGATGATTCAACGTCACTGAATAATAGTCTAGTTCAAGCCTGGTATTCTGCGATTGATCCATTAAATATTCCTTTTCCGGAAGGATCGGGGCGTGATGATAACATTCTGGTAGCGGGTGATTTTACAACGGCACCCTGGCAGCAAGGCACGTCATTTACCGGTTCAGTTGCAGATGCTACGTATTTTATTGATAACTGGATTATGGTATGTGATGGACCTGATATTGTTACGCTTGAGCGTCATACTGATCTTTCCCTTAAGATTACGGTAAAAACGGGCAATAAAAAGTTTGGGCTAATCCAGTGGATTCAATATGCTAAAACTGTTCCGCTGGTGTATTTTGCCACCTGTAGTTTAATGATTGAGGCTCGCGCGAGTGCAACGCTTAATTTAAAAGTGGGTGTTATTAGTTCAACTAATACAGCGGATAGCGGTGTTGCTCTTGAGCCAATTTCCGCATGGGGAATTATGGGTACGAACCCTACATTGGTAGCCGGTTATTCTTTTTTGAACACGCCAGCAAATTTATCGCTGGTGGGCGCCGCGGGATTAAAAACATTTAAAATTGAAGGGATATCGGTTCCATCTAATGCTAACAATATTGGTTTGCTTTTCTGGATAGATGGTGTGTTACCCGCCGCAGCTGACATTATTTACGTAAGTCGTGTGAAACTGCAATCAGCGGCGAGTGCCACCTATTTTGATTACATTGATCCTGTAGCCGCTTTGATTGATGCGCAAGCCTATTATGAAACGAGTTACACACGGAACGTAGTGCCAGGCGCATCATCTATAGCCGGCGCTGTGTGGTCATCGAATGTAACAAGTATTGCCAACCAATCCACAAATACTACCATTCCGGGCTGGATGGTGCGATATAGTGTTAACAAAATACGAGTGCCGGTAGTGACGGTTTACTCTACGTACGGAAGTGCGTCAGGTAATATGAGGATAGACAATACAGATGGCGACCTTACAGGCAATCTAGCCGTTGTATCATTTTCAAACGGTACTGCTAAAACAACCGGTTATCCGACTGTTACCATGCAGGAACGTGTGGATAAACAGTACACGATTAGCGGCCATTACATAGCTGATGCAAGGCTCGGCCAATGATAAATAAAGAGCATTTAATCGATAATTTGATTATTCCCGCACTTACGCCCCTGAGCATGGCAACACCCAGTGGGGTCATGATGATGGCACGAACCTGCGCTGTTGAATCAGACTTGTGTACGAATTGGGTACAATTAGGGAATGGCCCCGCTAAAAACCCATGGGGTGTAGAGCCGGCTACCTTTGATTTCATTTGGGATAAATATTTACTGCGCCGAAAAGATTTAAAAGACATTGTTATTGATAGCTGCAATCTGCTTCAAAAACCGTATTATAATGATTTGACGTATAATATTCGTTTGTGTATACAAATCGCGCGTTTGAAATACTGGACAGTTGAAGACGCACTTCCGGATGCTGACAACATGCGAGGACAGGGCGTTTACTGGAAGAAATACTACAACACTGAAGGCGGCCGTGGGACCGTAGATAAGTTTATCGCTAAATCTATTATATATCGATTGTGAGGTAATGGATGGGTTTTAAGAGTGTTTTACAGAAAGTAGCTCCGTTTCTAGGGGGCTTGGTCGGCGGTCCTGTAGGAGCCTCAGTGGGTGTCCTAATCGGCAATCTATTGGGTGTTGATCCATCAAACGAAGAATCCCTTACGACTGCGTTAAAATCTGCCACACCGGATCAAATTATTGCCATACGTCAGATTGAATCGGCTGAACGCATGCGGATGTCGCAACTGCTTATTGAAGAAATGAAGGTTCATTCAGGTGATCGTGAAAATGCTCGGACAATGCAGATTCAGACAAAAGAGTGGATGCCTTCCATTTTGGGCCTTGGTTTGATGTTGGGATATTTTGGTGTTATAGCGATACTGATGCTTTTTCCCGTACAGCAGGATGCGAAAGAAGTCATGTACATGTTGATTGGTACGCTTTCGTCGGCGTTAGCGAGCGTTGTTAGTTTTTATCTCGGCTCGAGTTCAGGGTCACATAAGAAAGATGATATGATCTATAAGTCTACGCCGATTTAACCTGTGAGAGTGTCGCTATGAAATGCAATATCAGTACGAGAACGGCCATAGGAATAAAGGTATTCTTCACGAGTGCGGGCTTTATTGGCTTGGGGCTTATGTACTATGATTCTGAAACTAACCGAAAATGCGACAGTGATTTTTTTGCAAAATGGATGTCGTTAATCAGTGTGTCGGTGGGAATAATTGGCATGGGCTCTAAGTTTATTCACGATATATCAAGCCGCCATAATTGTTTTTTCAATTGCCGAGAGGGTTTGAGCGTTACCTCAGTCGATGATGAAGAAAGTGCACCGGGTACGGCGAGTTCATTAATAGCCAAGCCTTAATTAGCATTCTCTGAACTATCAAGGTGTCTTACCATCCACGCTTGATAATCATGTTTCAATGTCGGATTTGAAGACATGAACGCCATCGATATGATAAATACTCCAATTAAAATATTCGGATATTTAATCGCAAATGTTATCGCTGAAACGAAAAACAAGAATGTGACGAAGATGCAAAAATTCATTGTGTTCCCTTTTTTATTTTAATGGTTACTGTTTATTAGTTAAAACATAGATTCTATAATTTCTTCATACGTGTACGTAGGTTCCCATCCTAATTGTTTTCGTATCTTACTGCTATCACCTTTTAATATAGTTAATTCTTCTGCTCTATATAAGTCAGTATCTTTTATATAGTATTGATCAAAATCCAAGTCAAAGAGATTGAATGCTTTTGTTGCAAAATCATAAACAGAATGCGTAATGCCGGTGGACACAATAAAATCATCGGGCGTGTCGTGTTGAAGCATTAGCCACATAGCATATACGTAATCTTTTGCATGCCCCCAATCTCTGCATGAGTTTAAATTTCCCATCTTTAGCATATCAAGTCGAGAATTTTTTATTTCCACTATGGCGTTGGTTATCTTTTTTGTAACGAAGTTATCGCCACGCCTAAAAGACTCATGATTAAAGAGAATTCCACAGCTAATAAACATGTCATGAGCCGTTCTATAGTGACGGCAAACGTGATGTGCGAACAGTTTTGCTATTCCATACGGGCTTACGGGTAGCATTTGCGTTGTTTCGCGCTGAAAGCCGTCAGTATCGGCGCAGTTTCCAAACATTTCAGACGTACTGGCTTGATAGAATCGAGTTTTTATTTTGTCACGATCAAGCCGATCAAGCAGATTTAATACGGCCATACCGTTCACTTGTGCTGTATAGCTTGCTTGATCGTAGCTCACGCGTACATGGGATTGCGCTGCCAGATTGTATATTTCCGCTGGTGCACACTGATGTGTGACATTCATGATCGATTGAGTATCAAGTATATCAGCCGTTCTGATTTCGATCCTATCCATGATACTTTCTATTCGAGAAAGGTGCTGTTTTGGGCTAGACGATTGTCTAACGATTCCCCATACGTGGTAACCTTTTTCGAGTAAAAGTTCCGCGAGATACGATCCATCCTGGCCATTAATTCCGATTATTAGCGCTGTTTTCATTATCTATCCTAAGTATTTGAACAAATCCGCCGCCATGCACGCCATCTTTCAGAGGTAGTACTTTTCCGCCCACATCATCTTTAATGAAATTGCAGCCAAACTTCTTGATATCTATTTTTGCCCCCGTGTAATAGTCGTCAAGCAGTACACAACGACAATCACGTAAAACATTAAAGTCATTGCGTATGGTTTCTATTGAATGTCCGCCATCTAGCCATACCAAGTCGGCGGTCTGATATTTAAGGGTTTCACGTGTATTTCCTTTTACCAAGGATATGCGGGATTCTTTAGGGACGTGATCTTTTATAAACTTTAAGACATTTTCAAATTTATTATGAGGTTTTACGTTGAACTCTTGTTTATCTGTTTCGCCTGTTGCATCTTCAAAAAGGTCATACCCAATATATTCTATTTTATCATTCCATCGCGAAGCATGTTTGATTAACTGTATCGCGCGCATTCCATTCCAAGTGCCGATCTCGATAATCTTTTTAGGTTTTATTTCATCGATAACCGTTAATATTTGATTATATCTGCTCATTTTCCCCTCTTTTTTCGATTGTTAGGCCCAATTTTCGGTGATCTAGACCTATTTCGTTTTTTCTTACCTAAAGATTCCACCAGGGGTGTTTTCTTAATACGCTCAGGGGATTCTCCCAGCGACTTCCGGCCGCCTTTGGTGTGATCCATCCACTCGCCGAAAGCATCTAGAAAACAATGATCCATCCCCTTGGCACTGGGTGTTAAGTTTAAGCCACCATGTTTTTTTATCAAGTAGTCGATAGCATGACAATCTGTAAAGTGAATGAGTTTGAATATAAAATCTGAATTGTATATCTCTCGTAGATCATTAATGAATGTTCGCGTAATCGGATTATCCAGATCGAACATAACAAATCCGGTTTCAGAGTAGCTATGTTGACGCCCAAGGTGTGAAACCGGTTCGTTAGCTGGCGCAACGCTATCCCAGATGTCATTGCTCATGGGTGTGTCGCAGATGCAATCCGCATCTAGCCAGATCATGCGACCTGTCAATTCTTTGGATGCTTCACACATAACGTAGGACTTAAAAGAAAATCTTCTTGCATCCTCTAGGAATGAGCGAGGCTTCATTTTTATGTGCCGTTCTCTAAAATGGACCAGGTCAGGAATATCCAATATTTTGTATGTGACATTTTTTGTAGGCACGTAGAGTTTATCAACGTAGCAAATCACAGGGCAGTTAAAGTTTGCAGCTGATTTCAAGAATCGATACGCATAGTCAGTGTGATTTTTATCAGAGAATGTCGTAATTATTGTGTATTGTGTCATGGTGTTAATCTTCCATTTTTAACATTTAAAAGAACGCCCGGCGCCCCGGGCGTATGACCGCTAGATCATCAAAATGGAATGTCGCTATCTACTGCGCTCGTGTCTGGAATGGCGTCGTATTTAGAGACTTTTGGACGGCTATCATCTAAGACATAATCAACCGCCTCTAAACGAGCTTCATAGCTGCCCCTAGCCTTGCCCATTTTCAATATGAGGCAGCCGCGCGCGTCGATAACATCCGCTTCAGAAATAGTGCCGCGTTCATACTTTTCGATTTTGCCAATCGATTGGCAAAAGTGTCGCCATCTCCATGAGAAGTCGCCGGTAAGCATGATGCTCACCCAGATTTTACCCACTCGTTGATTTTTGTCTACGCACTCAAGATACAAGCCAACAATGGGATTACCTGCTTTTGATTGACTTTCCTTAAACAAAAGTACGGTAAAGCTGCACAAGCCTTCGGCTAAATACGCTCTTAAGTTTTCATCTTGATCGCCTGTTAAAATATCATAATTCATTTATTTTCCTCGTTGTGTTCAATTTCCTGGGGCTTGATTTTATCCCATATTGCGTTGATTTCTTTTGCTATAACTTTTTTATCCGGATTCGGTAGTGATCGGCAATACGATTTAAAATCCTCGACACCCAGACTAGCATATCGATCTAGATTTTCCAGCAGCTTTAGCTTAATGCTTTCTTCTGACTCACCCGAGTTCAACCAAAGTTTTATCTCGGATGCTGTTTTCTCTGTAATGACAAAGTCGCGACCTTGAAAAATTCCGGTTCGATCTTTTGTCGATGAAGCGAAGTTATTCTCGTTTAGTAGTAAGACTGAAGTAAACTCATACGCGTAGCCTTCGCGCTGAATTGATTTTGTGCCGAGCTTTACTACTTTTACTTTGCCGCCCGACGTATCCAGCTCGTGTTCTTCTTTGGAGCGCGCTGTCGCAATAATGTTAGCTTTTGAGTAAATGATAGCGTTAAAGAAGTCGATGTGACGCGGCGTTACCTTAGCCCAATCTTGATAGCGTCCACCGAGCTTTTCTTGTATCTCCAAGCAACCGCCGCGACCATTCCACTCGTGTGAAATTGAGTCGATGATAATTGTCTCGTATTTTTGTTCAGCTTCTTTGATGAGTTGAATGTAAGACTCTGGCTCGAAAGGAGCGTACAAATTCGCTACGTCAAATTCAAAACGAGCACCATAAAGATTTGACGATCCGTTCTCTGTATCGATGACTCCTACAGACCCCGGTGTAAGCGCTGTAGCGAGCGTGAGCGCACTGTACGTTTTACCCGACCCACTTGCGCCTGTGAGCAGTAAGCGTAGCTTACACTGCTTCTTTGACGACTTTTTGAAATTACTCATATTAAAAACCTCTTTTATCTTCGTAGTTTTCTACTTGTGTTTCGTTATCTTGATAGCTTGCGCCGTTTAAATTGTCATTGTGATTATCAGTTATCTCATTTTCTATTTCCTGTGGTTTAGCTTGATTTTCAGTTATTTCTTGATTTTCCAGAATTGTATACATAATAAATTTATCCCGATTAGTAACAAGACACACATGAAAGAGAGTGCAGTTAAAGAATTGATTAACTGCACAGAGGTCATGTTTACTGCCAGATTTGCAACTTCGATATAGTCAAAGCCAGAAAGCATACAGCAAGCACCCCAGCTATAAACCAAAATACTTTCAGCGCACGTGCTTTTACTCGTGCGCGCCGAACTTCCTTTTCTGCGAAAGTCTCCGTCTTGTCGATCAGATTATTGAACTCACCGATTTCTTGTACAATCCGCGGTCTTGCATCAACTGTGTGAAATTTACTTCTTTTCATTGTCAACTTCCTTTTTGTTTTTAAGAATTTCATTTACTTGCAGAGCGTGAATCGAAGATTCGAGAGACGATATCAAGATGCTCTTGCACGAGTCGATCATCGCTGATGTTGTCGTTGAAGTGAGTTGCGCAGTAGTGATCCCACGCGTCATCTAACTTATCGTTGATGAAGCCGCTTTTTACATACGTAGCGTTCATGCGAACGCGTATTTCAGCGCGCATTTCAAAAGCGATATCAAGCAATGTGTCGTTTTTATCTTTAGCTTCGATCTTTATAAAAGACATGAGCATGTTTTGCACGATACAGTCTTCATCGATAAAAGAAAGATACCATTCCTCATCCGCTAAGAAACTGCATGATAATATTTCAGATTGTTCATTTTCAGTAAGGTCGTTATAAAGCGGGGAGCTATCGTTTTCGTTTTTGTAGTTATCTTTATGCCATCGCTCGCAGATCGACTTCATAAGATCGTCGCGATGAATAATTTCTTGTTCTAATAGTTTATTGTTCATTTTCATTTTAATTTCCCTTTTTTGTTTTATTTCTAGCATTCTTTTCGCTAGTGAGATGAGTCTACCACGAAGCTTTATACTTCACAAGTAGCTTGACAAAGAAAGTATATAGCTTTATGATGGTAGCATGAAAAACACAGGAATCGAAGAAGATCAGGCGGCTATTACGAATATTTATCGTGAAACTCTGCCCATAATTGTAGCCATTATTGAGCTTGGACCTCTCAAAGTCGCACGTGCGTGTGGCGTTGGCTATCAAGCTGTGTATGGTTGGAGACTACGCCGATCACTGCCCCGCACGGACTGGACGGGCGAGACTAACTACGCTCAAGCTATAAGCGACTTGTCGAACGGTAGATACACTATCGAAGAACTAAGACGACCAGATCGCATTCCCACCATCGCAGGCTACAAGAGTATGTGCTGAATTAAGCGGTCATTAACAATTTTGTTAGCTACAGTAGGACGCTTAACTAAGCGTGATGTATAGGTGCGCTGTAAGGTGCTGGATTGTAATGATTCAGCACCTTTTTTTTTCTTATAAAATAAACAAAAAAGGGTTATTATGCCGAACGTCATTATTCAAACTGATATATATCGTGCATTGCCTGGGGTGACAGACATGGAAAAAGCGGTGCTTTTAGCACTGGCACATTGTTGTTACAGCGCTAGCATTTTGTCATGCTGTCCGAGTCTTGATGATTTATCACGGCTTACTTCAATCAGTCTGACTAACATACGAGTATCGCTGGAAAGTCTTGAAAGAAAGTCTTATATTTTTGTTGAGAAGCGTGATAGGTCGACCGATATTTACACTCTTAACGTGAGCAAACTGTCAAAAGAAGCGGCTTCAAGAGAAATCGTTGATACGTCAAAGTGGGTTGTACCGCCTTACAGGGGTTTGTGTCCTCCGAAAGACTTAGCTTCTTTTTCATTCATGGAGAAGCTCGCTAAAGAAGTCCTGGATTACTTTAATCGCGTGTGCAGCCGATCTTTTCCGCTGAATAATGAGGTTTTGGAACCGATCATTGCGCGTCTGAAAGAAGGAGCTAATCCGTACGTTATGTGTCGTGTAACTGACGAAAAAGCCCGGCAGTGGATAGGCCGCGATCGGATGGTTAACGCTATTCGACCCTTAACTTTTTTCGGTGTTAATTATTTTTTATACGCAACTGAAATATCTTTGTCAGTAACAGCAGAAATGGATTTAAGATACAAAACGTATAGAGAGCATCCGCCAGAGCACGGGCATCCCGAGTTTTATAACGCTAAAGAAAAACAGGAAATGCTGGATGATTATTAGATATTAAGTTATCGGTTCGCAAAAGGCAGATTAACTCTGCTTTTTTTTCGTCTAAACTTTACGCAATCTGGGGAGTTATTGGATAAAACTGATATTGTATAACTCTGTGAATATCTTATGAAAAACCCGGAATTAAAAAAAGCTTGACATAAGGATTTTTTATGTTATCCTCTCATGAGTTCTTCTCTTACTTCTTCTCTTACTTCTTTCATAAACGTGTGTAACACACACGTAATTGTCTTTCCTTCTTATCTGTTTTGTCATACAAAACATATTCTTAATGATTAAATTTTTTTTTCTTTTTTTTTCATTAAATTTCTGATAATTTTGCTCACAGATACAACAATAGACTTTACTTATTCAGTGTTTAGTACTACACTAACGACTTATGTCAAAACTCTTAAATCTTAAAAAAAAGAACGGTTCCGAAAAAAGCCGCTGGCGAGTGCTGGCAGGTGAATGCTTGCTTAGATCGCGTTATTTGATTTGCGTGGCGTGGCGGACGCTTAAATCGGTTCTAGCGTCATTCTGGACTAGATTGATGACTGTGAAGATATCGATCTTTATGTCAAAGCTCTTAAATCTTAAAAAAAAGAACGGTTCCGAAAAAAACTGACTTAGAAGCAAAACTAAACTGAGAAAAAAATGAGTATGTGGAAAAAAAATGATAGTTTTCGGCCGTATGCTGGCGAAAACAAGATGAATATTTACAGCGCAGATATAACGCCTGATGAGCTTAAACGCGTCCGACCAGCGCCGCGTTTAACTCAACATACGAATAACAAAACTGAACAGGGGGAAAAAAAAATGAGTGTATGGAAAAAAAATGATAGTTTTCAGGGGTATGCTGACGAAGACAGACTGAATGTTTACAGCTCAGATATAACGCCGAACGAACTTAAACGCATCAGACCAGCTCCTTTTTTAGCTCAATGTTATGCAATCGGCGCTTCTAATCAAATTCAGCGCTATATCACGATGCAAGCTGAAGCGATTTTGCTAGATGATGCTAGATCAGCAGGTAATTTAAAAACATCGCCTGTGGCACAATTAGAACCGGCATCGAAGCTAGAAAAAGGGGGGGCTTACAGAAAGATGTATGAAGTGTTAATTAAAATTTATAAATCTGAAGAATTGATTCCTGATAGTTCCCGATGGCTTGTGAAGGGATATCGAGATAGTTTACAAAAAGACTTGTAGCGTGTATAGCTTTGTGCTACACTTCTTTCTCTCTTGCGCTGTTCACTGCTGAACAAGAAGATTGAAGGTTCTTTGATTTTTGATCACTTCCTGGCGCAAGAGAATTTCCTCACGTTGGTGGGGGTGTTTTTGGAGCGCGTATGGATATGATGC
>Ga0105051_10005972_pt1 | contig 13318 bp, 35 predicted proteins | sample FRY02_FD_78383 | JGI IMG/M metagenome (GOLD analysis project Ga0105051, IMG submission 78383) | Freshwater microbial communities from Lake Fryxell liftoff mats and glacier meltwater in Antarctica - FRY-02 (megahit assembly) | ecosystem: Environmental > Aquatic > Freshwater > Ice > Glacier... | reverse complement strand
TTTTTAAATATTTTAGAAGTTAATAGAGTATTTGCTTTATGTCCAAAAAATATTCCACAGGACATTTTGTCCAAAAGAAATATTTATTTATATTTAACTCATCAATATAAAAATTTTATGGTGGATGATTTAACAAAATCGATTATTGAAAGCAATAAATATAGTAATTGGAATACGCCGTGCCATTATGGAAAAGTTTTATCAATGGATGAACAAGGAAATATTGGTGGATGCTCTTTTGATTTGGGAATAATAGATAAATTAAAAGTAGAGACCCCGAAAGATATTATGAAAGTTAAAGACATGAAGTTTGAAGAAAGAACATCATGCCCATATTTAAAGGAGGAACGATAAAATGGAAGATGAAGTAACAAGAAAAATGGAAGAGATTGAACATTTTTTTTATGCATATAATGACGGAGAAACTTTTACACGAGAATCTGAAGATGATTGTTTTCTTCATATTTGTAGAGGAAAATACAGATTTATTTTTTATAATGGACAAGAACAAGGATGTTTAAAAGAAACAGATATTAAAAAATATTCTAAATTAGTTGATGAAAAATTACAAGAGTTGGTAAAATGAAAAACATATACATAGAAGAATTAAAAGAAAAAATAAAATCTTATAGAAAAGATATGAAAGAAGCCCAAAAAGAATGCAAAAATGAAGAAGCCCTTGAAGACGATAACATATTCTTGGAAGGAATGAAATATGCTTTATCAATTATAGAAGGTGTTAAAGAATGAAAATACCTATCTATAAAATAAAGAATTTAGAAGAGGACGAACTTATCTTTTGGAGTTCTGAACCACCAAGCAGAGAAGAATTATTATTAGAAGAAAGAGAAATTGATATTACAAAAATAAATTCATATAAGTTTTTAGATAAAACAGATAAAGTATTTATCAAATATGAGTTATATGATTTATTAAGGAAAGAAGGTGTTAAGGCATGAAAATATTGAAATGTAAAATAGAAGGAAAAATAAGGTAGGGAAAAATGATGGAAAAAAATTTAAAAGAGATGATTAAATGAAAGACCCTATAACAGGAATATTTATAGTATTTGTATTTATTATTGTAGTTTTTGGTGCTATTCCGGAACTTGGCTCAGAAATAAATAAAGAATTTGCATTAATCGCGGGAGTATGTTGTAGTATTGGAATAATATTATTTGTTTTACTATTTTATTTTGATTATAAATGCCAGCCCGATAATAAACCAAAACAACCAATATGGGTAGCAAGATAAAATATATTATAAAAAATAAGGTAGGAAAAATGATGGAACTAATACCAAATTGCAGCGAACTTGTTTGCCGAATAGATTTAAAAAATATATCAGACCTAAAGAATGCCGGATTACAAATTACAAAAAAAGGGAAAAATCAAATAGTATATGATAAAGAAAATAATACCTCAATAGAATTATACCCGGATGATATAAACCCGAATAAATATGTTGCACAAATCAGTGATTGTGAGCATAAAGAATTTCCGACCATGCAAAAAATATCGCAAATATCGGGAAGGAATGTTACCGGATATGATGGTGGGCATACCACTTCATTTGACGAATTTAAAGATAATAAAATAATAAAATTAAATATGACACAAAAAGAATCGGATAAATTACTGTCATACTTGGTACTAGATGCACTAAATTCAACTACTTTAAACACCAAAACATTCACAAAATATATTGATTTACCCACCGGAGAAGAAATGTATATTCCGCCCCGAGAGGCCAAAATATTAAAAGATAGATTATCCCTGGTGTTTCCTTTAATTCCCAAAAAAGATATATTTGGAAATAAATATAAAAACTTTTAGGAAGATGATGATAAATGAAAAATTTTATAAGAGAACATAAAACCAATATAATTTATTTAGTTGGTGCAAGTATTTGCATTTTATTTTTGGGGACGACTATATGAGTTTTGCAGTTGGAACGTATAAAGAAATTAAACAAAAATATAGATTACCATGTATGCTATGTAATATTGAATCGAAATTATCCGATCCCATAATAATGCAACGAAATGTTTTTGGAAATACGGATGATATTACTTGTGTGCATATAACTTGTTTTATGAAACAAATACAAGAACATTTTCCGGATTTTTGGAAAACATATATTTTGGAGATGATATAATGGATATATGGTATATAATACAAGGAGTTATTGCGGCGGCTATAATTATTGGAACAACCGCATTGTTTATTAAATATATTTTGTTCGGTGATATAGTTGAACGAAATTTGGATAAATTAGTTAATTTTCTTACAGGAAAAAAGAAGGTGGTAAAATAGGAAAAGAAATACAATGGGGGATTGATTATGCTTCAATATTTCATGACCCAACTTGGTTAGAAAAAATAGAAATATTTAATTTTAGAAAAGGAAAAAAATATAATGAAGAAAATTTAAAATTTCTTTTGGAAATTGAAAAAATAGTAAAAAAATATAATAAATTAAGAGGTGTCAAAGAATGATAAAAGTGCTTAAAGAGGGATTCGTTTGTTCAAATGATGCGGCATTAAATATAGCTGAAAAAACGTTAACTACTAAAAAACGAGGAACTATTCTTCAATTAACATTTCATAATGGTACAGATTATTTTGTTAAAGAAAAGAATGTACGTGTATTAACAGATGAAGAATTTAAGGAGATGAATAAATAAATGGAAAATGTAACTTGGTTAAATAAAAAGGGTGAACAAAAAACAGATTATAGCTTAATTGTAGTTATAGTTGGAGTATGTTTTTTACTTATTATGAGTATAAATCTAGTTGGTGGACTTATTAATTATAATATAAAAGCACAAACTTTTTGTGAAAAAGAATTCGGTTATGATAGCGAATATAAAGCCAATCGAAATGGCCCGTATTGTAGTTATAATGTTAATGGATACGTGGGAACCCAAAAAATAATTGAACATAAAAAAGGATTTTTGAAAATTAAATAGGAGATGAATAAATGAGAAAAGCAATTAAATGCGATGAATGTAAAAAAGTTATTGGTGAAGCAGAAGAAATAGCAGAGATTGGTGATTCCGATCCATTTGGTGGAGTAAGCATTGTCTGTGAACAATGTTTAATAAAAGATCAGGGAAAAAAAGAAATTGAATATTTTAATACATTAATTGATAGGTGATTATATGAAAAAAGAAACAACAACATATATTTGTGATAGATGCAAAATACTAATTGAAGATAATCCCAGATCTTTTTGGTTTAGTGGAAATGGGTTTTCGGATATGCATTTTTGTAGAGAATGTCAGAAGTCTTTTCAAGAATGGTTTAAAACAAATATAACAACTAAAAAAGGTTTTTGGAAAAATAAAAGCAAAATACTTGCGGGACCGGTGATAAAATGAAATTAATTTTATTATTAAGCTTAATTTTGATGGTGCTGTTTTTAAGCATTATCGGATGTATAGATGTTGATAAAAACGTTGACATATATAATAATGATATAGATGTTACTCCAGGGCAAGCTCAAAATATTTGTGATGTAAAGTGTACTGAATTGTTAGGTATGCCCGCAACTTGGACTGGAACAGGAGGAAATAAAGATTGGTGTTCTACCAAAACTGAATCTTTTGAAGTTTTAAGAAAAGATTTTGGATGCCAACGAGGATTAACAATAGTAAGATAATATTTATTATTGAGTTTAAAAATAGCTCAATACACTATATTTAAAAACAGTTCGGTTTATAATTAATATTAAGGAGGAAAATTATATGACACACATGGTATTCGTAAGATCAATGGGTAGTAAACCAAAAGTAGTAGATGCTAAAGCAACAGACACCGTTAGAACGGTATTAAAACAGGCTGGAATCGACCCGGATATGTCAATGAAAATAATGGTAGATGATAAAGAAGTATCACTTACCACTAAAATTGGAGAGATTGAGGATATTCTATTAGTTCCTGCCGTAAAAGGTGGGAATTAATAATGAATAAGAATGGGCAAGATTCAATTAATGAAATGATAGCCGAATTCATAACATCTGAAAGAGCGGAAATTCTCGTTTCAATAAAAGAAAAAATACAAAAGGCAAAATCAGAAATAACGAAATATGAAATGGAACTTGATGATGAAAAGAAACAACTACAAATTGCCCTAAAAAAAGTATATAGTAAAAAAGGAAATTCAGTTAAAAAATTAACTGAACTTTCATTTGTTGAGCATATAGAAGAAAATAATAATAATATAAAAATATGTACCTCAGATTTAATAGTTGATAAAAAATATAATTTGGGACAATACATAATTACAATTTCCAAACAAACAATAAAAGCAACCCGATTAAATGGTAAAGTTAATGGACTACATCATTGCTTTATTGATGAAAATGGGCGAATTTGTTATGGTGACCCAGCAATAGAAAAATCAATTTCCGAATGGAGAAAGGCGGGACTATATCATTTAGCAATATCCGTAATATGGGATACCCTAAGTAATGTTCCGGTCGGTTCAAAACCATATCAAAATATAGATAAATTTTACGCGACAATAAAAGAAAAGGAGAAAAGAGTATGACTACAATAGGATTTGATCAAGAAAAAAAAGTATTAATAACATCAGAAGCATTAGAAAAAATATATTCATATGCATATGCGGTTGATACGGAAATTGGGGGAATTTTATTAGTTGAAAAAACTGATGGACACCCGATTATAAAAGACGCGCTATTATTTAAACAACGCGCAACAAAAGGAGATGTTGAATTAGATTTAACCAATCTTTCAAAAGAACTTTCAAAAATGAAAAAGGAAGATGTAGAAAAACTAAAAGGATGGTGGCATTCTCATAATGATATGAATGCATTCTGGAGCGGAACGGATGATGAATGTTTTGCAAACTTACTCAATCTATCCTCCGTAGTATACGGAATTGTTATAAACAAACAGGGCAAACTTAAGCTAAGAGCCGATTTTAAAACGGAACTTGGAACTTTAAGAGTTGATAACATTAAGTTATTACCAGTTGTTAATATTAATAATAAATATGTTTTAGAGGCAAGGGCAAAAGTAAATTCAAAAAATAAAAGTATTGTTAAAAAAGCATATGCAATAATAAAAAATATATTCGCCGGGGGTGACGAAGAAGATGGATTACAAACGGCAAAGTGGGATATTCAACCCACAGAATATGAATAAACAAGTATGTTTAGTTGGTACCGGAAGTGTTGGTAGTTTTACGGCATTGGCTCTTGCAAAAATGGGGGTTAAATTAACAAAGGTATATGATAACGATATCATAGAACCTCATAATATTCCAAATCAATTTTTTAGATTAAAAGATGTAAAGAAGAAAAAGACATCCGCTATCAAAGAACTAGTTAAAGATTTTTCCGGAATAGAAATTAAAACCGGGGGGTTAGTTACATTCAATACAGCATTTTCAGAAGAAATTATTATTTCGGCGGTTGATAGTATGAATGCCCGTAAAATTATTTGGGAACAAGTAAAAGAATCAAAGCCAGAATTCTATATTGACTCTCGTATGGGCGGAAAAGTATTTTCATTATTCACGGTAAATATGAATGCCCCAAAAGAAATAGAAGTATATGAAAAATCTCTAGTTGACGATTCTGTAACGGCACAAATACCTTGCACGGAAAAAACAATTATTTTTAATGTTCTCGGGTTAGCAAGTTTTATTTGCAATCAAATATCAAAAATTTGTAATGTAGAAGAACTAATAAATGAAATACATTTTGATTATGAAAATTATGTGGTGGTAAAAAATGACGGAAGAAATCGAGTTCCTAAGAAAAAATTTCTTAACTTTTTGTGAAACAAAACAAACCCATGTATTCCGAAGTGATGATGATGGATACAGAATGGTGTCAAAAAACAATAATTGTTTAAAATCAATATATATGGTTAGAAATTTAAATACCCAAAAAAACTTTAAGTTTACCGTATATTTTGGAATAATATTAAAAACAACGGTGATTGAATGATAGATATGAATGATATTTTAAAAATAATAAATGATAACAGAATAGATGGACTTGTTGAGAAATTAAAATTTACTAACAAATTATCACAACAACTTGTTGAAAAAAATGAAATATGTATTGAAAATTATAATTTGGCGATTCCCTATTTAATCAAATACCCGACGATTATAGAATATGAAAATATTTTAGTAGAAGAAATGGGCCACCCAAAACCAGTACCATCTATATTTTCAATTAAATTTTCGAAGGATGGAATAACAAGAGAATCACCGACACATAAATTTATGTGTGGTTCACGATTTCGACAATTCACTCAAATAACGGAAATAACAAAAGATGATAAAACATTTGCATTAATGCATGCCGTTACACGGGAGTGTGTATATGAACCGTTATCAAAAGCATTAACGGAAGATGGAAATGAAATATTTAATAAATTAGTGGATAAACATAAATCACTAATGCCGCCAACAACGGCCGGGTTGAAAAGATATTATAACATATCAAATATAACAGGACCCGAAAAAATATATTTTAATATTATTACGAATAACGCAAGATTATATTTTAAATCTTATGGAGAAAATGTAATGCCTTTTATTTCAAATGGGCAATATTTAAAAGATACTCCATTTCCAACATTTAATTATAGAGTTTTTCTTAATGAAAAGGGTGTAATGCATAAATACCCGGATCTTATGTTGCCGGAAAAAATGTTTGTTTTGAACCATTATGAAGATGTTTCTAATGCGGTAAATTCATATTATAGTTTTATTGAGGCACAGATTAAAAAACATTTAGATTTTTTTGAGTACGCCAATACTTTAGTTGAGCGTTATGCCGTTTTGGGAAAGTTGTAGATAGCCTTTTAAACATGTCGGTGCACTAATATTTTTGTAACGCGGTTTTGTAAAAACTGTGTTTTTTGGAGGAATTAAGTATGAGTATAGAAGAAGGTATGGACGAAATGGATTGTTATTTCGAACCAATAAGACGCGATGCTAACAAGCGATTGTTAGGAATAGAAGAACCAGAATTCGAATCATTTGCGGAAGATGACTATATCACCGAAGAATATGATGATAATAGTTATGAAGCCGAAGAAGATGATACACCTGTTGACGAACCAATCGAAGAACAATAATTATGTGGGGGCAACCCCACGATTTTAGTCTTATGGAGGACACACTTATGGAAGATGTAGAAATAATAGTTGTAACAAGAAAAACAAAAGAATTAGTAAAAGATATTCAAACCGAACTTAAACTTGAATATGAAGACGATGCAATAAATCAATTGTTCACGGAATATCTGGAACAAAGAAAATAGGTGACGAGATGGATTGCCCAGATTGTAAAACCGATGGAATATATATAAAGATGGAAGATTTAAAAAAAGAATATTTTTGCCCAAATTGCAAATTATATTTTATCATTAAAGTCGATCCGGACAGTATTGAATTTGAAGAACATGAATTTGATGATTCAGAATATAGTTATGAGGCTTAAATATGGATGAAGACGAAGACGACGAAGAAAAAATAGAGGATGAAGAAAATGGAGTTGAAATTGGTTATGCAAGTTGATAATTTAGATGAATTAAAAAAAGATAAGGAGTTATTTGAAAAAGTTTTGTTGGCATATTATTATTCGGTGCCATCGGATTCGGACAGACGCCCAGATCAAATAAATATTCGTGGTGAACACAAAACATTTTTCGGAGGAAATTTAATACAAGATTCCGTTGTATATGGATATTCAACTTTTACAAAATATGAATTGGAAAAATATCTTGTTAAATTACGAACATTACAATTACATGAAGACGATATTATAGATAGAATTGACAACGAGGAAAAGTAATATGAAAATATTACTTTTATTTTATTCAATAATTGCAATTTTATTAATATCGGTTCTTATTGCATCCGTATATAGTAGTACGGTTGGGCACGAACAAGCCCATGTTACAATAAATGAATATTTTGGAATGGATTCAAACTATGTGGTCACGGTTAGTTTTGAAGGAATATCTGGATTAACTACTCCGGATTCTAATGATAAATTCTATAGCCCGGAAGATAGACGCGCCGCATATATGATGCATGGAATTAATGAAGCTATTGGGTATCAATTAACTCCATTCTTTATTGGAATAATGTCATTTTTTATAATAATGATAATGCTATTAATAATTAATATGGGGAGGGAACAATATTATGGTAACGATAACAATAGATGGGAAACAACAAAGGGGAAAGGAAGTAATTGTGGAGGATTGGAACAGCCAATGCCATAAAGGATTCACCTATATATTTACGGATGAACCTGGAAAAGCAGACGAATTAATAAAAAAGAAATAATAGATGGGTTTTTAAATCTTTCGGCTCATATTTATATATATGAGTAGTTACGATGCACGAAATGCCGCACAAATAAGATTAGACGAACTTATTAAAAAGTATGAATATAGATCAAGAGAATCACATATGATGAAAGAAAGGTATGAGGTAGATGCCGAAATACATAAAAATTTAATGTTACTTATCGATGATTTAAAACTATTAAAAGAAATGATTGATAAGCAAAGTATAAAAGGTGGAAAATATGGAACTAAGATTTAATAAATTTTTTATTCAATTTCCGTCCGAAACACAAATATTGGGTGATGCGCCATTACATAATATAACGGATGAAGAATTGAACGAAGTAATGAACGAAATAGAACGAGGGCACATCAACATAAAAGATGGTTACCCTCTTAAAAATATTCGCGAAGCTGCACTCAATGCATAAGCTTTTAATACTTTCGCGACATAATATATTTAGTAAGAGTGTATTAAATAATACACGATTATTATTCGAACCTGAACGGTAAAAGAAGGTGATATAATGGGTTTTGGACAAACAACTAATAATTCAACTGAAGCAGTTCCTGAGAAAACGGGAAGTGGGCCAGTTGATCATATAAAAGTCGGCGGGATAACTGTCGCGGTGTGGAAAAATAAAGGAGAACATTCTGATTTTTTCACATATTCAATGCAACGTAGTTATAAACAAGGAACTGAATGGAAAAATACAACATCTCTTAGAGATGGGGATTTACCAAAGGCAATTCTTGCACTACAAAAAGCATACGAACAATCATTCACATCTGCACAAGATGACAAGGAGTGATTGCTCAAAAATATTGTGATAGAGGCAACTCTGTCACTTTATATTTACAGAACATAGTTGGGGGTTTTTATAATAGTGTGTGTTTTCCCCCAACACAATGTTTTTAAACATATCGAGGTGTAATTATATTATGGTAGAAGAATTAATGGAATTTGAAAAGATTTTAGATTTTGAAAAAATATTATTGGCTATTGCTAAAAAGGGCGATACAAAAGTTCATATTAAAAGAGATAATAAATTTTCTCCAACGGAACTATCCGGGTGTATACGCGGATCCTATTTTAATAGATTATATCCGGAGGAGTATGATGATAAAACATATTTAAATTTTTTGTATGGAAATATTTTGCACGAATTATTCCAAGACCATTTAGACTATAAAGTAAGAGATAAAGTATTAAAAGATGTAGTGGGGGATAATATAAGATTTACCCAAAATGAAAAAGAATTTCATTATTTACTCCCGCTTGAAAAAACCAATAACGAAAGAATAATTATAAGTGGCCGTTTAGATACAATTATATTTTTAAAAGATAATCCAATACCAATTGTTGTTGATTATAAAACCACCGGGGCAATAAAATATTCAATAGCCGCACCAAAAGAAACACATGTATCACAACTTAATTATTATCTTGGATGTATGTTAGCCGATTATGGAATTTTAGTTTATATAAATAAACCAGATTTACAAATTATTCAACACACCGTTAAATGGTCTCCGGAAATTTTCAATGAAATGATTGATTTTGCCATTACATTAAAAGATAGTTTGGATAAAAAAATACCACCGGAAGTAAATATAAAGGATATGCAATCTCATGGATACTGTGCTTATTGTAAAAATAAAGATAAATGTAAAGAGTTGAATAAATGAATCGACATTATTGCGAAGAATGCAAATCGGATTTTGATAGAATAGATAAAGGATATCACCCACACAATGGAGATTGTGGACACTGGGAATGTCATCTTTATGATTCAATAAACACAACATTGGCAATGTTAATAATGATTCCACTAATAATAATAATGGCCCCGATTCTTTTATTTTTAATAATAGCCGATAAAGTACTAGTCGATGATAGGTAATATTATGTTAAGAACAGATTCATTATTACGAATGAAAAAAATAAGTACATTTCCAAAAGCGCAAAACGGATTTTATAAATCAAAAGGAAAACACTGCCGACTTTGTGGAGAAAAAATAGAAGATATGGAATGCATCGAAATATGGGCTTATGCGGATACTTTTGTCGGGCACTTTCATGACGCATGTGTACAAAATGCATATAAAATAATGTTAACAAATAAAATTTAGATGATACCATGCCATATAAAAATAAAAAAATTCAATCAATGTTTGTAAAAAATTGGAAAGAAGAACATGCCGAAGATATGAAATGGTCTTTTCGATTATGGGTTGAATCTCATAGAGAACAAAAACAAATGTTAGATGCAAAGAGCCGAAAAAAACATCAAGAATATTATAATTGGTTGGCGCGCTTTAAACGAAGGTTTTTAAACTTGCCGGATGATATATATTTTATAGAGATAGTTGATATAAATGGAAACAGTTTACAACAGTATGGAGATAAATTAAAATGAATTATATCAAAGATATTAATATGACACGACAATGGAAACACTCATATATTAAATATTGTAATTACTGTCAAAAAAAATTTAATTCCCCTTATATTACTACTAACTTTTGTTCTCAAAAGTGTTCAAGTAAACAATATGGAATTATGCATAAGAAAAGTTTCTATATAAAACGAAAGAAATATAGAACATTAAACAAAGAAAAGATAAAACAACAAAAACATAAATGTTATTTAGCTCATAGAGAGAAATATTTAAAATACTCAAAAAATTGGTATATTAATAATAAAGAAAAAAAGAAGAAATATGATATCATTTATAATATAAAAAATAGAAAAAGAAAAAATCTTAAACAAGTTAATCGTAGAAAAAATGATATTAATTTTAGATTAAGCGGTTCTCTCAGAAAAAGAATTTCAAAAATTATTAGAAACAAATCCAATAATACTATGAGCTTATTAGGATGTGATATTGATTTTTTCAAAAAATATATGGAACAAAAATTTAAAGATAATATGTCGTGGGATAATTATGGTCTGTATGGTTGGCATATCGACCATATAATTCCATGCACAGCATTTGAGTTGTCCAAAGAATCAGAACAAAAACAATGCTTTCATTATACTAATCTACAACCATTGTGGGCTGTAGAAAATATAAAAAAAGGAAATAAATCTATGGAGGAATATAAAAATGGATTATAATAAATTTGAAATAAAAGATAACAAACCATTAGAAATAGTATTACTTGGGGATCTTCATTACGGAGCAGCACAATGTGATATTGACTTATTTAAAAAAGTAATCAATAAAATTAAAAACGATAAAAATTTAAAAGTAATTTTGATGGGGGACATTATAGAAAATGCAAATCGATTTTCGGTAGGCGCTGGGGTATATGAACAGACAATGCAACCTGAAGAACAAATTAAAGGGATTACAGAGTTACTTAAACCAATTGCTAAACAAATTCTTTTTTATCACAGAGGAAATCACTGTGAGCGAAGTTATAGAATGTGCGGGGTGGACCCTGGACAAACTATAAGTAAATCACTAGGATGCCCATATATAAAAAATATGGCTCTTACAGAAATATTTATTGGAAAAAAAATAAAATATACTTTGTTTAGTTGGCATGGTTCTGGTTCATCGAGAACTACAGCTGGACGACTAAAAGTTTTAGAAAGATCATCTGATTCATTTAGTGCTGATTTTTATTGCCAAGGACATAATCATGATTTATTTGCTACAACAATTCCTAAAAGAGAAATTGTTAATGGACACTTCGTTGATGTTTTCAAACATTATGTTTTAACTGGAAGTTTCACAAAATGGGATAATTCATATTCAGAACAGTTTGGTTATCCAATGATGAAATTAGGATGCCCAAAAATTACTTTAAATAACAAACAAAAAGAAATTAAGGTGGACCTGGAGTATGTGTAAAATATGCACGCACTGAGATTTAAAGAGCATAGACGAAGAAGTATTATGGCATCTATAAATCTAATTATATTTAGCATATTTTTTGTGGTATTGCTCAATATATATTATAACTCATCTGGAATATATTCAAAAGAACTAAATTTAATAGTACTATTTCCGAAAGATTACCCAGTTACATCTGAATTTCACATAGCCGCGCATGAAATTGCGCACTACACATATTTTACAAAATTAACCTCGGAAAAAAGATTAGAATATGAACAATTATTTAATGACTCAAATGAATTTATTTCAGGATATTCAAAGACAAATGCGGCCGAAAATTTTGCGGAAGAATTCGCGTATGCAACTATATGTAAAATGAATCCAGAATATGTTACAAATAGTAGATTAAATTTTTTTATTAATAATTATGAAATGATAATAAATGGAGATGAAGATAAATGAAGAAAACAAAAGATTTTAAAAAGAGTGGAAAAGAAATAAAAGAATTATATAAAAATGTTACAAAGGCCGGAATAACTCCTGAAGAAGGAATGCTTTTTTTATTGGCCCATATGGAAAAAACAAAGGCCTCTGAAATTGGAATGGATATTAAGGGCGAGGATGGACATACATTTTGTTTAAAGGTTTCCGTTTTAGATGGTTCCATTGATGATAATGATCAACCATTATCAGAACAAAAAAGAGAAAGGTACGGAACTTCCATGGTGGTTTAGATGATTAGAAAAATATTTTGTTTAATATTAATCGCCGCATCTGGATTCGTTTGTTTTACGGAAGTACCGGAATTTTTGCCATTATTTATAATCGGGCTTATAGGAGCGAAGTTTTTATAGGAGTAGATAATATGGGAAAAAAGATATCAAAGTTAGAAATGACATTGGGTGAAACACCAAAGGAAAGTGCATGCCATAGGGCCATTTGTAAATTATGTGGTAAAAAAATATATACTCCAACAAGAGTTTTATTACAATACGACAATGGTGGGAAGATTGGGTATGTTCATGAACATTGTTTAAGACAAGCATATGATATAATGTTATTAAATAAAATTTAGATGATTTTTATGGATATAAATAGAATATTTGACGAGGCCATTGAACTAA
>Ga0105051_10005971_pt1 | contig 13319 bp, 8 predicted proteins | sample FRY02_FD_78383 | JGI IMG/M metagenome (GOLD analysis project Ga0105051, IMG submission 78383) | Freshwater microbial communities from Lake Fryxell liftoff mats and glacier meltwater in Antarctica - FRY-02 (megahit assembly) | ecosystem: Environmental > Aquatic > Freshwater > Ice > Glacier... | reverse complement strand
TAACTCTTTCTAATAATCTTAGAACACCAGTTGTAGTTTCTTCTGATAATCCTTTAATTTCAGTTGTTAATTCTGGGTATTTATCAAACACTAAGTTTGTTAAATCACCACCATCATCCAAAATCATATTCAATGGTTTACCACCTTCGAAAGCGAAAATTGTTTGATCGATACACCAATCAAACTCTTCTTCGTTCATACCTTTCCAAGCATAAACAGGAACTCCTGTTACAGCAATTGCAGCAGCAGCTTGATCTTGTGTAGAAAAAATATTACAAGAAGACCAAGAAACCTCAGCACCTAATGCAGTCAATGTTTCAATTAAAACAGCAGTTTGGATCGTCATGTGTAAACAACCAGCTATACGAGCACCAGCTAATGGTTGTTCAGCTCCAAATTCTTCACGAAGAGACATTAAGCCTGGCATTTCAGCCTCTGCTAACATAATTTCTTTTCTTCCCCATTCAGCCAATGTGATATCTGCTACTTTAAATCCTAATTTTTCAATTGTGTTCATAAGATATTTTTTTACTTTTTAATACTATACAAATTTACGTAATTCATTTTGAATATTATTAATGAGTTTTGATTAAATTAAATCATTTTCACTTATCGATTCAATTTCTGCTTTTTTCTTAAACAAACTTTTTAAATAATCGATAATACTATAGGCAAATGGAACAAATAGAATCGTAATAAACATTGAACTTGTTAATCCTCCGATTAACACCCATGCCAATCCATTTTTCCATTCTGCACCTGAGCCTTTTGCAATTGCAATTGGAATCATACCAATAACCATTGCAATAGTGGTCATTAAGATTGGTCGCATACGTTCACGAACCGCTTCTAAAAGTGCGTCATACGTACTTTTTCCTTCAGCTTTCAAATGATTTGTGAAATCGACTATTAAAATAGCATTTTTAGCAACCAAACCTAGTAGCATCAACAAACCAAGCATCGTAAAGATTCCCATATTTGATGAAGAAAGATTCAGCGCAAACATTGCTCCGTAAATAGCTCCAAATAAAGAGAATACAACAACTAATGGGTAGATGTAGTCATCATACAATGCAATCATGATTAAGTAAACTAATATTAACCCAATCAACATTGCTCTTCCCAATGCGCCCATTCCTTCTTTTTGTCTTTTAACTTCACCTCCCCAAATTAAACGTACATTTTCATTTAATGGTTTTTTATTCAAGTAATCGTCTATTTTAGCAGCTACTGTACCTGCTGCTGCACCTTGAACATAAGCTCTAATAGTTGTAGAACTCAATCTGTTTTTTCTTTCCAAAGAAGCAAATCCATTTCCAAGAGTGATGTTTGCAAATTCATTTAAAACGATTGTGTTTCCTTTGCTCGTAGTAAAACTCATGTTCTTGATATCGTCAATATTTTTACGGTCACCTTTATCTAACATTACACGTATGTCGTACTCATTACTGTTTTCAGCAAAGTTCGACTCGGTATTTCCTGAAAGGGAATTTTGAAGTTGCATCCCAACTAAAGCAATCGGTAAACCTAATTGTCCCATTTTTTCACGATCCAATTCAATTCTAATTTCTGGAGTTATGTCGTCCGTAGAAATTGTTGGGTCTTTTGCTCCCGGAATAACCAAAATAGCTGCTTTAATTCTTCTAGCTTCGTCCATCAATAATTCAGAGTCATTACTAGCTAAGAATATTTCGATAGGTGCTTCTTCTGATTCAACCATTCCTATATTAATCGCCTTCACTTCAATTCCTGCAAATTTATTTTGAATGCTTTTACGGATTTCCGTCATGTAAATGGCTGTTTCAATCGTATCTTGAACATGGTCTTTTAATTTTACCGTCAACTCAGAACGAGATTCATTCCCAAAAGATGCGGCACCCATACCATTACTTGGGCCACCAACGTTAGAGAATACCATTTTCACTTGTGGTTGCGCCAAAATAAATTTCTCTATTTGAAGTGTTGTAGAATTGTTTTCAGCAAATGGGGTACTTTTACTGTATTTCAGTTTCACCATGAATTTACCTTGATCTCCTTGCGCTACAAACTCTTGTCCAACAATCCCAGTTTTCATCATCATTACAAGTGCTACTGGAAGCACGAAAAGAATCGTTACAAATCCAACCCATTTGTGATTTAAAACCCAAGCTGTTAATTTAACATATTGATCTGTAAAGAGTTCTATTCTTCTTTCGAACCAAATTAAAAAACGTTGAAATGGATTTTCTTTTCGAAGAACAGTCTCTTTTGCCAATCTTGAAGCCAGCCAGGGTGTCAATGTGAAACATACAAATAACGACATCAAGGTAGAAATTACAACTACTATTGAGAATTGGTGTAAAATGTCTGAAATAGTACCTTGAACAAAAACAACCGGAGTAAACACTACAACATCGACCAATGTAATTGCTAATGCTGTAAATCCAATTTCATTTCGTCCGTCCAAAGCTGCTTGACGATTGGTTTTACCCATTTTTAAATGCCGGTAAATATTTTCTAATACAACAATCGAATCGTCAACTAATATCCCGATAACCAGCGACATAGCTAAAAGCGTCATTAAGTTTAATGTGTATCCTAGAAAATACATAACAATAAAGGTAGAAATCAAAGATGCTGGAATAGAAATCAAGACAATGAATGCATTTCTGAAACTGTGTAAGAATAACATCATGACTAATGCAACCAATAAAATAGCTAATTCTAGATCATGAAAAACGGCATCAACAGCTTCAATTGTAGGTATGGATGTATCTGTAGCTACAGTGAATTTTAAGCCTATTTTTTTATATTTAGCTTCTAATTCAGTGAATTTTTCTTTAGACAATTTAGACATTTCTACGGCATTTGCGTCCGCTTGTTTTTTGATTCTTAGTCCAATACCGTTAACTCCATTGAACCGACTTATCGAAAGTTGATCTACTTCTCCGTCATAAACATCCGCAATGTCTTTTAATCGAACAGTAGAGTTTCCATTGGAAGTTAAAATCAAATTTTGTAAATCAGAAATTGTTTTATATTTCCCTGCTAAACGTACAGTCATTTGTTCTCCAACGTCTTTAACTTTTCCTGTTGGGAACTCAATATTAGCTGACGTAATTACTTGATTTATAGATGCTAGAGAAAGTCCAAGTAATTTCACTTTATCTTTGTCAATATTTACTCTGACTTCTCTTTTTTCTCCTCCTAAAACATTGATTTCAGCAACACCTGGAGTTTGTTTTAACAAGGGTAGAATTTCTTCGTTCATCAATTCGTAGAACTCTCTATCGTTTAACTTTTCACAGGTTGTACTAACCTGTAAAACGGGAAAAGAATTTATTTCTATCTTTGAAACAACAGGTGTTTCGCTTCCACTTGGCAACGTTCTTTTGATACTTTCAATTTTACGTTGCGCATCTTGCATCACAACGTCTAATTCTACAGAATTATTAAATTCAAGTAAAACTATCGATGCGTTTTCCAATGAAAAAGAAGTAACTTCATTGATGTTTTCAAGTCCACTTAGTGCATCTTCCATGGGTTCGGAGACTTGAGATTCAACTATAGAAGGGGATGCTCCAGGGTAGGGAGTAGTCACCGTAATAATTGGCGGTGCAAAATCGGGTAATAATTGGTAACTAAGTTGTTTATAACTCAATAAACCACCTCCGATTAGAATTGTAAAGATTACAATAATTAAAGAAGGTCTTTTTATAGCTAATTCTGTAATTGTCATGATGTTATCGGCTTTAATTACTTAGTAATTACATTTGAATTATTCTGAACGTTGATTTGCCCTTTTACAATAAGAATGTCGTTTTTAGAAATTCCATCGATTATTTCGATGAATTCTCCGTCGCTTGTTCCTGCTGTAAATGATACTCTTTTTGCTTTTCCATTTTTAACTACAAAAACTTGTGGCTCTTTTGAAGAACCTAACAATGCTTTTCGAGGAATAGAAAGTGCATTTACTGTTTTAGAGTTTTGAAGTAGAACAGAGCCATACATTCCTGCCATTAATGGAGTTTCATTTGAGTTTGCAATTGTTATTTCAACTTTGAAATTGTGACTGGCATCTGCTTTAACAGTGATGTTCGATACTCTTCCTGAGAATTTTTTATTCGCATACACATCTGCCTGAACGTTAACTGTTTGTCCAACTTTAAATTTTAAAATATCTCTTTCTGGGACTGATATGTTTAATTTTAAAGAAGAGATATCTGTCAATTCAAGAATTGGTGTACCTACATTAACTACACTTCCTAAATCAATCATTTTTTTAGTTACAACCCCAGAAAATGGTGCTGAAATTGTAGCATTTTTTAATTGTTTTTTAATTTGTTTCACTTGTGTTTGGGCTGATTTTAACGCTAATTTTGTTTTTTCACTTTGCACACCAGAAATAACATTGTCTTTGATTAAATTAGAGTTTCTAGTATCATCATTTCGTTGACCTTCCACGTTTATTTCAGCATTTTCTAATTGAATAGTTAACATTTCATCATCTATTTTTGCTAAAAATTGTCCTGCAGAAATTTTGTCTCCTTCTTGAAATCCAAGTTTAATGATTTTACCAGCACCATCAGAGCCGATTGTATTCATTCTGAATGGATCGAATGTACCTAAGAACGAAAATGAATTTTCAAATGAATGAAAAGTTGGTTTGTTCACTTCCACTAAAATTGCAGTGGTTGTATCGTGAATGTATAATTTACTATCTACTTTTTGTTTGTTAGATTTCAATTTAATGATACTAAAAATAATTAGTATCAACGTAATCCCTAAAATTGTAAGTACTCTCCTATTCATGATTTTTTATTTTAAATTACCTGTAGATTTTAAGAAGTCTAATTCAGCTTGACGCAATTGAACGTATGAAGAAATGACATTTGTTTGTGCCTGATTTAAATCGTTTTCAGCTTTAATCATATCATTAGAAGAAACAACACCTTCTTTAAATGAGATTTCCATTTGGTTATAAATATTTTCAGAAAGTTTTAGCTGCTCTTTCGAAATCATCAATGAATTGATTTGAATTTCCACCTGTTTCTTAGCGTTGTCTGTCGCCATTGCTAATTGTTGATCGATTAATTCTAATTGATTGTTTAATTTGTCAGCTTGAATACGATTTACTTTCGCTTTATTGTGTTTTTCAAAACCATCAAATAAAGTCCAATCAATTCTGACTCCAATCATACCAAAACTTATTCCTTTAGAAAAATTAGTTTCAGGTCTGATGTTGTAACTATAATTGTAGGCTGCATAGAATGAAAAAATAGGTAAATACCCCATTTTAATACCACTTTTTTCAAGTGAATTTAATTCCTTTTGAGCATTGATAATATCTAATTCAGTGTTGTGACTATCAGATTTATCTATGATTATCGATTTTTCGATTAGTCCGTCCGTTACTAAAGTGACAGAAGCGTCAACGTCTAAACCAACCAGTATTTTTAAAAGATATTCTAATTGATTTTTAGTTGATGTTAATTTTTGTTGCTGATTAACAAGGTTTAATCTATTCACATTTAATTTGTCAGCTTCAATTGAAAGCATCATTTTTTGAGAAACCAATGCATTGATATTGGTAATCAACTTGTCGGTATTCGTTAAATTACTTTCAACGAAATTAAGTTGTTTTGTAATCGCTTGTAAGTTAAAGAAAGTTTGATATACTTGATATTGTGTACCTTGACTTGTTAATTTACTTTGCAATTCAACAATCTTTTGATTCACTTTCAACGAATTTAATCCTGAGTTTAGTAAAGGATTATAAATTGTTTGATTTAATTGAACCGTGTTTCCAAAATTATAGGGAACTCCGAATTGAACCACAGTGTAGGTTCCTTCTTTTCCACCTGAAAATTCTGCGGGAAACAACTGACCCGGAATCATAGGATAATATCTGTAATCACCTGTGTAAGTTACTTTTGGTAATAACGAAGCTTTATACGCCTTGATTTGAGCTTCGGTGCTTGACACTTCTAATCGAGCATTTTTTAATGTTAAGTTTGCTGTGTCAGCCATTTTTAGACACGTTTCTAGATCTAGTGTTTGACAAGAGCCATTAAGTCCGACGAAAAGAAAGAGTAGCAGAAAAATTTGTTTTCGTTTTTCTTTCATTTTCAATAAACTTGGTTTTGTTGTTTTTTCAAAGTTCATTTTCGTTGTGTTTAAATTTTGTTTATTTTATTTGCATTATTTTGAAGGGAATAAATATCCAACAATCATCTCTGTAACATATTGTTTGTGAATTATTAATTGCTGCGTGTAGTCTTCGTTTTTTAATGAATGGATTGCTTGAATCATTGGTTTTGCAATAAATGGAAAATGACAGTTAGACATCATTAGCAAGATGATGCTCATAAGGTCAATTTTTCTCATTTCCCCACTTTTTTGAGCTTCAGTAATTTGTTCAAATATTTTAGAATCATTCAATTCAGTCATAATGTCTAAACAATCGAAAAATGATTTATCCTTTTTCCCTAGTTCATTCACTATGAAATTTGGAATCTCAGGATATTTTGATAAAAAGTCATATTCTTTATCAATGAAAACCTTCGTCTTGTTTATAAGTGACATATTTCCTTTGAAGATATCAATCATCGAAAGAGTAAAATCTTTTATCACAGAAGAAACAACGATGTCAAACAAATGCCCTTTGCTTTTGAAATAATAATTCACTAAAGCTACATTCATTCCAGCTTCCTTCGCAATTTCTCTAGAAGTACAACCATTGAATCCTTTAGAAATGAAAACACGTCGTGCAGCATCTTGAATTTTTGTCTCTGTTGTATGATCTCTTTCCATTTTGCCTATTGTTTTTCACAAAAATACTCTATTTTTAAACAAGCGTTTAAAAATAATTGATTTTTTTATCTATTTTTTTAATATAGTTTTTAACTATTTGATTAATAATATTTTATAATTTAATTCGCAGATTAAAACTATTGTTTAACAAAAATAGCTAATAAGCTTCTAATGTAGGATTTGAAAATAGGTAAATTGTGATGCCAGTAAAAAAAGGCGTAGCAAAATGCCACGCCTTTTTTTAAATGATGAATCACTTATTTAATCAACTTTAATGTCTTTTAATTTTAATTCAACTACTTTTCCGTATTGCGCTAATTTCTTTTTGTCAATTACTTTTGAGTTACCGTAAATAGTAATAACTCTTGGTCTGTTTTGAATGTTTGATTTGTAGAAATTAACGATGTCGTTGAATGATAGCGTGTTGTATAATTTATATTCATCTACAAGTGGAGATTGAGTATATCCCATTTGTCTTCCTTTTTCTATGTTTGATGAAATGTTTCTAAAACTTGGGAAGTTGGATGAGATTGAATTTATTAAACCTGATTTAATCATATCGATACGTTCTGGTTTTTCAGGCATTTTTAAAAGGATATTATCCATAACTGTTATCGCATCCAATGTTTTATCTCCTTGACATCCTACATAAGAATAGAATGTTCCTGGATTATTTTTACGAATAGGATTTATGAAAGAACCACTTGTGGTATATGCTAAAGATCGGTATTCACGGATTTCTTGCATTAATATTCCTGAAAAACCATCACTTAAGTATTGATTGAATGCTTCTGCGTTTACTTTGTCAACTGTGTTTCCTGAAAAATTTGGAGTGTTAATTAAAAAGTATACCTGACTTTGAACCGCATTTTTATCATTGATGAAGTAAATAATGTTTTCTTTTATTTCTTTCGTTTTTTTATCAGATAATTCTATTTTTCTATTTGTGTTTACTAATGGGAAAGTAGATGAAATCATTTCTTTTACTTTGTCACTAGAAAGTGTTCCTACAAAATGGTAGCTCGCATCATATTTAAATGTTTTATTATATGCATTTAAAATATCACTCGTTTTTAATGTTTTGATTTCCTTTAAAGTAGCTCGAGTTAAGTTAGACGAATTTTCTCCAAATCGAGCAAATTCTAATAATGATCTTCCCATTGAACTAGGATCTTTTTTCTCAGAATCTCTTTCGGATGTTATACCTTCAACAATATTCTTTAATGAAGTTTCATCTACGATTGGTTCATAAACCAACGATTTAATAAGAGGTAATGCTTTTTGTAAGTTGTTTTCAATGCCATTAAATGTAATTGTAAAACGATTCTTATTTACATCGGCATAATACGTTATTCCTAACAAAGCAAAAGCTTCCTTTATTTGTTCTCTAGAATGCTGCTTTGTATAGAAATAATTGAATAATGAACTTGCGATATCTAGATTCTTGATGGAGTCTTCTCCAACCATACGTTCAATTTTTAAAGTAAATAGGTCATTTACAGGGTTTTGTGTTACATATAATTTTGAGCTTGGAATCAACTCAATTGTTTGTGCATCTTTTGTGTAGTCTAAAATTCTCGGACTATCAGATGAAGTTACAGTAGATAAGAAGTTCGTAGCGTACTTAGAATTAATTGGCTTTTCAACAGTTACAGGTTTGAAACCAGGTTTATTCAATTTATCTTTCTTAGGTGACCCCATTGTTGAATGCAATGCAAAGTGATTGTCTCCGAAGTATTGATTTGCAACTCTCATGACATCTTCTTTCGTTAAATCCTCAATTACTTTTGTTTGACTTAAGAAATTTTCCCATGTTGATCCTTCGCTGAAAACTTGAACTAAACTCATTACTCGGTCCTCAATATTCTCTAATTCTTCTTTTCGATGGCGAGACATTTCTTGTTTAATGATTTGTAAATCTTTGTCAGAAAATTCTCCTTTTTTGATCTTATTGATTGCGTCATATATTAAAGCTTCTGCCTCGTCGAATGATTGTCCAATTAATTTGGGGATATAATAAAGTGTTGTAGCGCCATCGTCATTGTAGTTTAAAGACATTGTTCCAGCATCCATTATTTTACCTTCTAATCTCAATTTATTTAAAGCGCCAGTTTCTGATTCGTTTTGAAGAAGTCTTGAAAATACATCGATTACAATTTCATCTTTGTTTCCTTTTTTAACTGTTTTATATCCTAATAATCCAATTTTTATTGGTGTATAACTTACTTCAACAACTTCTCTTTTATCAAATTTACTCTGAGCATAATTTGGAAATACTGGAATTGGAGCTGAGCGTAACTTTGAGAATTTTTCTTTGATGACTGCAATCGTTTTTTCTAAATCAAAATTTCCAGAAAGCACCAATGCCATATTGTTTGCTACATAATACGTATTAAAATAGGCATACATTTTTGTCAATGAAGGGTTTTTCAAATGCTCTGTAGTTCCAATCGTACTTTGAGTTCCGTAAGGGTGTGTTTTAAATAGTTGATTATGAACATCTTCTATTAGTTTACTAAACGGACTATCCATTCCTTTGTTTTTTTCTTCGTAAACGACCTCTAATTCAGATTGAAAAGAACGAAATACTGGATGTTGAAATCTATGAGAATATAATTCTAACCATTTATCAATTTGATTTCCAGGGAATTCATTGTGGTATACTGTCATGTCATTTGCTGTAAAAGCATTTAAACCTGTACCACCTATGCTTTTTATTAATTTATCAAACTCAGTTGGATTTGCCAATTTTGATTGCTGAATACTTTGATTATTGATTAAGGATTGGATTCTCTTTCTTTCAACTTCATCCTTAGTTTGCCCTAATAAGTCGTAGTAGTAAATGATTGAATCCATAAACGGTTTTTCTTTTGAAAAATCTGAACTGCCTAATTGTTCTGTTCCTTTAAACAGTAGATGCTCTAAATAGTGAGCCATTCCAGTTGCATCAGCTGGGTCATTTTTGCTTCCTGCTTTGATGACAACTGCTCCGTAAACAGCTTTTGCATTCGGGTCTTGATTTAAGATTACTGTAAACCCATTCTCTAAAACAAATTGTTGCACTTTGAGTGATGAGTTTTGAGCTATTGTATTGAAGCCAATAACTAGAGCAATGATGAGTATTAATTTCATTTTAAATTGTTTTAAATTGGTTTTTTTTAATTTCAACATAATTTTTTAAGTTAATTCATAAAGTTATAGCGCCCAAATGTAGTGATTTACTTTTAGGTGACATATAGGTGAGAAGTTAAAGTTTTGTAAAGTCTATTTGTAAAAAAAAGCACTCTGTTGAGAGTGCTTTATATGAGAGGATTTGAAATCAATAATAATTAGTAATATTCAATTTTGATTTCGTCAATTGATTCTGGTTTTTTTATTTTTTCACCCACTATGTAGTACTTGATTCTTTTTGTCCAATTTTCATGAATGTCTAACGTGTACTTAAAAAAAATTTTTCTATAAATTTCGTTTGCACCATTAAATTCTGTTTGTTCTAATATGTTTCCTTTAGAGTCATAAGTGTAAGTGAATTTATTGTATAGAAGTCCAGTAGAATTATATGCTGAATTTTCTGCCATATTTCCTTTTTCATCGTATTTAAAAATAAATTTATTGTACAAAACACTAGCTCCATTGAAGTCATTTTCTTCAATTAAATTTCCTTTTTCATCATATTTAAAAGTGTATTTATCAAATAAAATACCATCTGAGTTATAATCTAGCTCTTCTGCAATATTCCCATTCTCATCATTTGTATACGTTGTTTTCCCTTCCACTAATGAATCAGCAGAATAATCAGTTATTTCAATAATGAAATTATTCTTATCGTATTTGTAAACAAGTTTACCATAAAGTTTACCGTTAGCATTGAATCTGCTTTCTGACTCTAATTTGTTTTTACTATCGTATTTAAATTTATATTTCTCAGAAATATTACCTGAACCATTGTAGTGAGTTTCTTCTTTCTTATTTCCTAAAGTGTCATATAATCCAACGAAATAATTTTTAACATCTTTTTTAGATAGTTCACCCAGTATATCAGTAGCGTTAAAAGTTGTAAGATGAATTGATTTTACTTTCCCCTTTAAGCTTTCGAAAGCAGGTTTAAAAATCGGTGATGACTTTGACACTCGATTTTTAGTAGATTGTGCAGAAATTAAACTGATTGAGAAAATAAAAATCGGAAGTATTAATTGTTTGATAATCAATTGGTTTAAATTAAATTCGTTAGTAGTTAAAAAAAAAGCTAAACAATTGACTAGCAATAGTTTAGCTTTTAAAAAGTGATCCCGTTTGGATTCGAACCAAAGACCTATTCATTAGAAGTGAATTGCTCTATCCAGCTGAGCTACGGAACCATTTGAGTTTTGAAATAAAAAAAGGGAATGATTGCTCATTCCCCTAGTCGGGGTGGCAGGATTCGAACCTGCGACCTCCTGGTCCCAAACCAGGCGCGATAACCGAGCTACGCTACACCCCGAAATTAATTTTGTTTTTTATTTTTGCTTGTACTCTGAGACGATTCTCAAAAAGCATCCGCAAAGATAATGTTTTTATTTTAATATGCAAGTAATATAAAAAATAAATGCGGAGGAAGCGGGATTCGAACCCGCGGTACAGTTACCCGTACGTCAGTTTAGCAAACTGGTGGTTTTAGCCACTCACCCATCCCTCCGGATGTCTTTTGTAAAGAACGAGATGCAAAATTAATAAAAGCATTCATTTTTCAATGCTCTTTTGAAATTAATATTAATAAAAAATGAAAATAAAATTATTGATCACGCCAAACTAGCTAAAGACCAAACTTTTGTGGTTTCTAAAATAAATAATAATACCCACAAATAGAGTAGAGGGAAGTATTTTATTTTAGTAAATAACAGTAGAACTACAAAACCGTAACTTAAAAAAATGATGAGTTGAGCATGAAAGAGTAATAAATGGTCATTTAAAATACTTCCTGCCAAAACAAAAGTGATTGGGAGTAGGGATAAATATTTTTTTAATTTTTCTTCAGTTTCATTAAAACTTACAATAATCCAAGCAATTGTACCTATGTAAAATCCGACTTTGAAAATATCGGTGATGCTGCTTTTCGATAAATAAAGCATCTTTTCGTGAGAAAGAAAGATTTGCCAATAAAATTCTAATGATAGAATATGAAACAATCCCAAAACAAGAATTAACAGCATTGTTTTGGGATTGTTTTTAAAATGATCGATTGCAAATACTAAGCTTGCAATGAAAAAGATAAGTTCATTTAAAGGAAAAGGAAAAACGATTTGTTTGAACTGTAAAAAACTTGTCAGTCCATACATAAAGACTGTTAAAGATGCCAGTGTTACTGTTTTCCCTTCTTTTGTCATTTTTTGTTTGCTAAAGCTTCTTCAATGTATTTGAATGTGGAAAGTACTTCTGGTTGACCGTTAACAACTGCAACATCGTGTTCAAAATGCGCACTTGGTTTACTGTCAGCAGTTACAATTGTCCATTCGTCTGAAAGTGTAATTATTTTTTCTGTTCCCAAGTTAATCATTGGTTCAATTGCAATTACTAATCCTTCTTGAATTTTTTTACCTCTACCTTGTCGTCCATAATTCGGAACTTGTGGGTCTTCATGCATTGTTCTGCCCAGACCGTGACCAACTAAATCACGTACAACACCATATCCGTTTTTTTCTGCGTGTTGTTGAATCGCAAAACCAATATCTTCAATTCTATTCCCTGCTTTTGTTTGAGCAACACCTAAATCCAAACATTCTTTCGTTACTTGTAGCAATCTTCTTATTTCGGGCGCCACCTCTCCTACTTCAAAAGTGTATGCGTGATCACCGTAAAAACCTTCAAATTTTGAACCGCAATCAACAGAAATAATATCACCTTCTTTTAAAATTCGATTCGAAGGAATGCCGTGAACTACTTGTTCGTTTATCGAAATACACAGTGTGTTCGGGAATCCATACATACCTAAAAAACCAGGAAGTGCATTTTGAGAACGAATGTATTCTTCCGCAATTTTATCTAAATATAATGGTGTTATTCCAGGTTTTATTTCAGCTGCAAGAAGTCCCAATGTGCGACTAACAATTTGAGCTGCTTCACGCATAATCTCAATTTCTGCTGGTGTTTTATATATGATCATATTTCGATTAAAAAAAGTCATTGTTTTAATTTTTTGCAAAGTTAACTAAATAACGGACTTCTAACAATGAAGCTTATTGATTCATTGCTACTACTTATTTTTTGTTTAATACTTTTTGAAAAATAGTAAACAAAATATTTTTTTAAGAAGTTTTTGTTTTACTTTTGCATATAATAAATTAAACAAAATTATGAATAAAAATTTATATAAAGCTGCGGTTGTTAGATGTGAGCATTTTAATGCAGCACATCGTTTACATAATGAAAATTGGAGTTCGGAGAAAAATGAAGAAGTTTTTGGAAAATGTAACAATCCAAATTTTCACGGTCATAATTATGATTTAGAAGTTAAAGTTACTGGCTTTTGTAATGAAGATACAGGATATGTT
>Ga0105051_10005970_pt1 | contig 13322 bp, 8 predicted proteins | sample FRY02_FD_78383 | JGI IMG/M metagenome (GOLD analysis project Ga0105051, IMG submission 78383) | Freshwater microbial communities from Lake Fryxell liftoff mats and glacier meltwater in Antarctica - FRY-02 (megahit assembly) | ecosystem: Environmental > Aquatic > Freshwater > Ice > Glacier... | reverse complement strand
TATCCCTTCCCTGGTTGCGTCCCCGCAGAGCCTGAGTCCGTTGTTCCCGGTACCTTGATTGTATCGCTCGGCAATTTCAGATGCAAAATATCATTGGACGCAGGAGCGGATGCCTAAAAAAATCCCCCATTCTGGACAGATGCCACTAAAATCCGAGAAGAACCATTTGGGAACACAATTGTTACTCCCAGCCTGGGTTCTTCTTTCTGACGGCTTGGAAGTATTTTTATTCGGTAGAGGAACTCCTGCGAGCCTGGTCTTTATCGTTTGTAGGAAGCGAGTATTGATAACCGCACTTGGCCCGGTTTCATTCTGTTGGCAATTCCGATTTTTCAGAAATGCTCGACTTCTGTCTAGCAAACCGTTACCCTGAGCTTAGCCCGCCTCTCTCTTCTCCGATAACACCTCGTACTGTTTATTCATGGCAGTCTCCACTCTTTCCGCCGAACTTCTCTGCCAGCTAAAGAAGGATCCTGAGAAGGAACTGGCCAGCACGTTTGTCGAACATCAAGCTCGAGTTGCTCGCTTGGTCGAACTAAAACTAGATCATCGCCTGTACGGTCGCGTAGGAATTGATGACGTCCTCCAAGAAGCCTATTTGAATGCTGTCCAGCGAGTCCACCACTACTTAGCGGCACCTAACTGTTCTCTCTTTGTTTGGATTCGCGGCATCGTTTTGCAAACAATGGTCGATTTGCATCGTCACCATCTAGGGACCCAGAAGCGTGACGCGAGCCGTCAAACTATAATGCGAGTCGAGGGACTCAATGGTGCGAGCTCCTTATCACTCCTGGCATCTCTGGCAGGAAGCGTGACCTCACCCAGTCGCGCCCTGCGGAACGAAGAGTTCGTCAGCCAGATCGAACAAGTCTTGGGTAAGCTAAGTGCGGATGATCGCGAAGTTCTTATGATGCGGCATTTCGAGGATCTGACAAACAGCGAAGTCGCTGAAATACTCCACCTTTCGGCGGCGGGTGCGAGCTTACGGTACACCCGCGCGCTTGCGCGGCTTCAGGACTTGCTTGCCGATTGCCCCGAACTTCTTGCCGATTTTCAGCCATGAGCCAAGACAACGAGCACCGTGATCCTGTCGAACTCTCGGCATCTGAACTCATTGCTCACCGCCATGGCCAACGTCCGTCTACGGAGGAATTAGTAAGGCAACATCCCGATTCAGCCAATGCTGTGCGAGATTTGATGCCTGTCGTGAAACTGCTGGAACGTGCCCGTGCCGAGCAGGGAAGTCAAACAAACTCCAGGCATTGCTTTCCAGAATTTGCTCGCCCAGAAAGGTTAGGAGAGTTTCGCATTGGGCGAGAACTGGGGCGTGGTGGCATGGGAATCGTGTTCGAAGCCGAACAGGAGACGCTGCAACGAACCGTCGCGTTAAAAGTGATTGTTGACCAAGCGTCGTCCGACCGCAGTGTTGACTTACAGTTTCGCGACGAAGGTATCACGACCGCAAAACTTCACCATTCAAATATCGTTCCCGTGTACGGTGCCGGTCGCCAAGGGCGCTACCACTATATGGCCATGGAACGGATCATTGGAGCCAGTCTACATACGGTAATCCAACAACTGCAGCGACTCGTTGGCGATTCAGAAATCTATGTCACGAAGCTCCCGACAGACTTCGCGATGGATACGTCTGCGATTACAGCACATCGTTTGGCCTTAATGCTTTTGGGAGTAATTCCAAAAACCGAAACGTCCGTTGATTGTGGCGACGAAGACTCGCAAAAATCCGACGAAGATGCATCGGCTACCAATGTTGTCCGGACGCTCGGAGACACGTATTGGCGAAATGTAGTCGACTTAGTTCGGCAGGCTGCGTCGGCGCTGCACCACGCCCATGCGTTCCGAATTCTCCATCGAGACGTGAAGCCGGGTAATCTACTTCTTGACCTTTCTGGGCGACTGTGGGTTTCGGATTTTGGGCTGGCAACGGAATTTGTAAACGGAGAAAACTCTCACGCGACGGTACCCGGTGGAACTCTGCGATACATGGCACCCGAGCGATTCCAGGGCCAGTGTGACACTCGCAGCGACGTTTACAGTTTAGGGTGTACGCTTTATGAGTTGGTTTTTCTCCGTTCGGTGCGACCCCATAATCGCATTGCGGGTGAGCTTTCGATCGACCACGAACACACCGGCAGCATCGATAAGCAGATCCCCCGTGATTTGGCAGCGATGATTCGCAAGTCCATGGCGATTGGACCCGAAGATCGTTACGAGTCAGCGCTCGCGTTCCGCGAAGATCTCGTCGCATTTCTTGAACATCGCCCGGTGTTGGCGCGACCGATTGGACGTTGGGAACAGGGATTGCGGTGGTGCAAACGCAACCCAACCTTGGCTGCGCTCACGACGTTCGTTGGCTCGTCGCTCATGTTAATCGCCCTTGTGACTTCGGTCGCCTTGTTTCTTACAAGACGCGCAGAGGAAAAAGTCAGGCTATCGTTGGATTCTTTGACCCTTGAAACACAGCGAGCCAACCGGGTTGCTGCGATTGCGACGGATGCTTTGAACGACATCTTTACGGAGATGGCACCAGCGAACTTGACCACCGTTCATACCGTTCCCCGAAACTTGCGAGACTCTTCTCGTATGAGCTTTGTCTATTCATCTCAAAGCGTGACACTGCTTCAACAGCTTTATCAATTTTACGACCAACTCGACAAAGAATCGGGCCTGGATCACGATCTGATTGCACGAATGGCTGAAGCTAAGTATCGAATTGGAAGAACTTGCGATGCAATCGGCCAGAATGAACAAGCCGCCGCGGCGTACGAGGAATCTGTGCGGTTGTTTCGATTTGCGTCCAGTATCGATTCGCGTCGCGTCGATACATTGCATTCTATGGTGCTTGCGAGCTTGGATGCCGGTGACGTTTATTGGGACCAAGGAAACTACCAAGCTGCAATGCAAGCTTGCGAACAAGCATTCGCAAGTCTTCTAGAGGTGACCACTCCGGAGAGTGACCCCGAGCTACAATACTTGCGTGCGGCGATACTCTATCGCCAGCGACCGCGACCACTTACGGGAGACTTACCTCCTGAATTGGTCATGGCATTTGCACAACAACGGCCGGACGCTGTGCAATGGCAAGGGACTGAACAGTGTTTGCAAGATGCAACGACGATCCTGCGCCAGCTATGTCAACAATTTTCGGAAGAGCCCAAATATCAGTTTCTGTTGGCACAGTGTCTTTGCGGACAGTCGGCCGAGCGCCAATTGCTGGGAGAATTCATCGATGTCAGTGAAGGGGTGGAACTGCTACGAAACTTGGTCGCCCGATATCCAACCGTAGCAAACTACCGCTTTTCACTCGGCGCGGCGCTCGCAAGCATCAACGTATCGGGACCGCGGTTCGATCAAAGCAATCTGGAAAGAATCGAAAGCCAGCTTTGGGATGCCGAATTCTATTTATATTCCGTGGTTACCGAACACCCAGAAATCTTAGACTTCGCGGAAACGTTAGCGCGAATTGATTGGCAATTGGGAAGTGAAATCGAGTTGCGGCGCACTCGTCTGACAAGGTCCCAAAAACTGTTTAGCGCTCTTGAAATCCGACATCCCAACGCTCACCGTTTTCGGTTGTGGAGGGCGTTGGTATCGATTGCCGAAGCTCGCTTCAGGGGAAATGCTGAGGACCGCGAAAAAGCACCACAACTCGTCGCACAGGCAATCGAACTCATTGAGTCGGTACCGGCAACTCTAATCGATTCTAGCAATGTCCTGCAAAATGCAAAGAAACAACTGAGTGACCTATAAGGTTGCGTGGTGGTTGAAGAGGCCTGATAGATCATTAAATCAGGGTATCGCATGAAGGGAACGAACAACGAAATCGGATTGGCCGCCCTGATTCCGACATGACCACTGCCGCTGACCACAATCACGGACACAAGATTGCAATCGCGTGCGGCAGGTTCATGTTCAGTCGTTTCCTTGTTTGAGCTCGCTTGATTGGTTTGATTCAGAAGCTGGGTTGGTAACGGGCGAGGTTGAAAACGTGACAAACGGAAAGACTTCGGGAATATGCGAATCCCAACAACCGTGAAAGCTCCAAGCCCAACCTTGGGAATCGCGTGCTGGGGCCGCCTCGGCGAACCGATTGAAACGGGAAAAGTCCATCCGCCAAACGTCGCCGTCGTGGGGAGGAATCACGCGTGTGTCACCCAACGCGAGCACCTTCATACCGGCCCAGGGCAACGCAAGTTCGACAGTCCAGCCACGATCGCGGTCGCTGTTGTTGTTAAGCGTACCAGCAACCGCGACCGCCGACCTCGCCGCGGGAAAGTCCCACTTCAAAAACGCATATCGCGGGCCGCGGGGATGAGATTTGTACCCAACACCGTTAAAGCCTTGAGACTTGACTTCTGGTCGTGAACGATCGAGTTCCGGCACCTTGGAAAAACCAAACTTCTCATATGCGTTCTGCCAAACGAACAGGCCTTCATAGATAGTGCCCAATGGATTGATCTCGAATTCGTAATACGCATGGTCCAATGCGAGAAAGAATTCGACATCGTTGTCCGTGTACACCTTGTCGTCCCGTTTGGTGATGTGCGCGCTGAGCAGCGGATCTTCGACCCAGTAAGCGACGAATAAGTTTTCGTCGTCCCAGGTGACTGCGGCTCGTGTCTCATGAACGGTCTCGTGACCGCGTACCAAATCAACGAATCGCGGTGAGCGAGGTGCCTGCTGCCAAGTCTTTTCATCGAGCTTCCCGTCGATCACGATGGGATCGACGGTTCGATAAGCGGTGTATCGCTTGATCTGCTCTTGCGGAACGGGAGGCCAGGACACATTCTGCGGTTTTCGCAAATCGGGTTCGTCAGCGGACACCACAGCGGAAATCATGACAAGCCATGTTGATAGTCGTAATAATATCTGTCGCATCGAAAGAAGTCGCTTCCGTGAAATGATTGTTTTGGGAAAGTTCTTCGGGGGGGTTATTGGGAAGCCCCAGTGTTCTGAATGACATAGTCGGCACCGCGGAGACTCGCTTCAACAGAAATCTTCCAGGCGTCGAGTGCTGAAGTCATTCTCGCCACTCGATCGGACTGTTCGGCAGCAAGATCAGTCGCTTCCATCGGGTCTTTGGAAACGTCATAGAGGAGCGTCAGGAGTTGATTACCTTCACGCTTGCCGTTCTCGTTACGAGGAGGTTTGGCATTCGTGTGCAGCTTGTAGGGCCATTCAAGCAACGCCGCATGTCCGGTGCGATCACTCGAATGTCGCCAGAAAGGAATCGATTTGCTCCGAACTTCGGACTGACGATCGAATAACGAAATCAGGCTGACCCCATCAAGCGGCTGAACCTGATGGTTTGCCATGGTACTGGTCGCCGCCAGAATCGTCGGGTAAGTATCGAGCGTGGAGCATGGCATCTCACTGATGAAAGGCTTCGAGATACGAGCAGGCCACTCGACGATGCTGGGAACACGCAACCCGCCTTCCCACAGTGAACCTTTTCCACCTCGCAGATTGCCGGTGGAGTTTGGCCCAAATGCGCCTCCGTTGTCACTTGTGTACCACACCAGTGTGTTGTCGGCGACTTTGAGTTCACGCAGGGTCGTCCGCACACGGCCGACGCAGCGATCGATCGCTGCAATCTCACCGTAATAATTCTGCTCCTTCTCCGGCAGCGCACTGTAGGCAGCCTTGTCGGCAGGTAACGCGAGGTGCGGCGAATGCGGCGAGCCAAACCAGATCACGGACAGAAACGGCTTGTCAGCGTTTACCTGTTTGCGCATAAACTTAAGGGCCTCGTCTGTGGTTACGTCTGAGCCATCCCCGTGAAACTTTTCCGGAACTCCCTTTCGTCCCAGGACAGGATCAAGATCAAAGAAGTTATCGGCAGAAACCCACTCATCGAAGCCCAGTTTACCGGGCGATAGCGGATCATCGACGAGGATCGCGCGGCCATTGCCATCAACGGTGTTCTTATCACCATTTTTCCCGTTGAGATGCCATTTTCCGAAATGCCCCGTCGCATAACCGTCCGCCTGTAACACTTTTGCCACCGTCAGTTCCTGAGCGCGAATCGGTGCGCCAGGGCTAAAAGTGCCGTAACGATGTGGATGCCGACCTGTCATCACACTGGCTCGCGTGGGCGAGCAATTGAAATGTGCCGCATAGAAGCGGTCTAACCGCAGCCCACTCTTTGCCATCGCATCGAGATTCGGCGTCTTGAGTTCAGGGTGACCGTTGTAGCCGGTGTCTCCCCAGCCCTGATCGTCGGCCATCATCAGCACGACGTTGGGGCGCTCGGTTGCTGCGACCACGGACGATATAGCAACAAAAATAACAAATAGCAAATTGTGTTTCATCGAGCTTCGTGTGGTCCATTCGGAGAATTTTGATAACTGTCGTCGTGTTTCATTCAGTGATCCGGTCCTCATTGACCACTTTGCCATTCACATTGTGATGACGGAAAGTGATGACCGGGTTTTTGTTTTTGTTTTTGTTTTCGTGATCAATGGTCACCGACAGAAAGCCGCCGATGACTTTCATGTAGCGATGGTATTCGGGAATGAAGTCTTCCGACTTCCAACCCCCGGCGTGTTCATCACTGGCAGGACCGACCGAGTATTCGTGAAGCTTGGTTTTGGGATCAACTGACGCGTACTGCCAGTGCCGATCGCCACAGATGACATAGGTATTCTTATAGGAGGCCAGCAGACTGCGAATTTCAGCACCTTCGTAAGCAAATCCAGCATTAGAGTGGTTGTCCTTCTTCATTGGACGATCGGGACCCACGACCGGAGTGGGGCTGATCAAAATCTTAAACGTAGCATCTGACTGTTCCAGTGACTTCTTGAACCATTCCTTCTGCTCCTTCCCCCAGATGGTCTTGTCGGGGCCATCCGGGTCTGTGTTTGGGCTGCGGAAGTCGCGGCCTTCGACCAGCCAGATTTGCAGATCTTTGCCCCAACGCCGAGTTCTCCAGGTACGTTCCCCCATCGGGACCTGTTCCAGAAAAATCGCCTGTCCCTGCCGAAACGTGAACTCATGCATGAATGGCGAATCCATTGAAGGCCAGCAGTCATTGTGCCATGTGTCGTGATCGTCTTTGATGAAGTAACTACTGACGTGACGATGGAATTCGACGTTCGTGGGCCAACTGTACGCTCGCTGCCAATGGTATCTAGCCAGATCGACTGTCTTGGCAAGTCCGTCGTAGTACACGATGTCACCCGCGTGAACATAGAAGTTCGGATCGAGCTTCAGCATCTCCGGAAAGATATTGAAACCGTCCGGGCGATCCTGATCGTTGTCGCCGTGACACGTAGAAACCGTGAACACAACTCGCGTGCCCGAATCCGCCGCCGGTGCTGTTTGAAATTCACCGTCCAGAGTCTGTCCGAGCTGATGCTGTGGAGTTCGGCTTTCGATCTTCACATCGTAACGGGTTTCCGGTTGCAGATCTGTCAACGTGAACTGCCGCGTAAAATCGCCAAAAAGATTCACCGGTTGCCACGATGTTTCGTTCCAGTCACTACCTGAGTGCGATTTAAAAAGAACTCGCACATCACCGTCAACACCGGGAACGGCCATTCGAATATCGTCGACTCCAATACCATTTTCGAAGACAACCGCACTGACCGTCCGGCCTCGTCGATCCGCTTTCTCTTCGCTTTTCGCATATTCAATGGTCACGTTCGGCCCATCCGCCGGATTGCGCTGTTCGCGTTTGGTCAGCCGAGTCCACACGATCGCCGTGGTGTCTGTGACTTCACCCACCTTGAACCCGGTGGCCTGAAACGGAGCATCCTGTGCGATGACACCGCAACTGGTGAAGACAATACAGGCCAATGCGTAACAGATAAGTTTCATAAACAACCTCAGAAGCCAGCCACCGGGATCACTCAGCCGACACAGCGTCGGCATGCACATCAAACTTCACCGACTTAAGATAGTCAGACATCTGTCGTTCCAGTTCTCGAACCTTATTCGGCATAGCTGACGCTATATTATTTGTTTCGCCGATGTCGCTAGCAAGATTGTAGTGCTGAGTTTCTTCGATGGGAGAGCCCGACCGTTCGTTTTCCAAAACCGGATCAGCTTGAAATCGTTTTGACGAATCGCCGTCTGGCGATAGCTGCTTGAAGGGAATGGCAACGGAGAGTTTAGTCAAGGATGTGAATTGTATGGTGAATGATGCGGTGAACGGGTTCGCCTTCTGGGCTGCGCAAATCGCACTTAATCTCCATGCACCAAGTCGGTATTAGGTCCGGTACTTCAAGGATTACTTCGCGATCCTCTGCTGACCAATGAGCGTTGGCGACTTTCATCGCTGTCGTGTCATAATGATCTGAACCGTAGTTCTTCGTTCTTTTGATCGACCATCGGCTGAGCGAAAAATTCTCGGGAACCACGGATTCCTGATCGATGTCGTCGGTAAAACCAATTCGAATCGTCGTGCCCTGGCACTCAAGACTTCGTGGCAGATGGGCGGGTTTCCCAGTGTAACGCATTCGATAGAAGCCGCCGTTTTCTTCTTGGGTCCCTGCCCAGGAGAACATTCCTGCTAGATACAGCCCACCATCCGTCGGATGGAATCGGCCTCGCATGATACCGGTCGGGAACTGAGGAATCGGCAGTTCGCACATCCCGCCTTGAAGCAGTTCGCCTTTCTGTTCGTGCGGGACGATGTACACTTTACCGTAACCATAGGACAGATTGAGCAGTGACCCATTGAGCGGTCCCCATTTATCGCTCTTGACCCAGAGCAACTCAGCGGGTGAACGATCAAACGCGTTCGTGATCCAGCACATCGGCGGTTCCATCCCCGAATCACTCGAGTCGGTACGATCATGGTAGCCAAACATATTGCCGTAGAATCGGCCTGGCTTGACCCAGTTGATGCGGTTCTTGGGATTCCAATGGCCTTCTTGGTCAGTCACAAAAAAGCTTCCATCGTCGTTTAGACAAACACCATTTGCGGCACGAAATCCGTTTGCCAGAATCGTTGTCTCACTGCCGTCCGCCGACACCCGCAGCAGCGTTCCATGGTGAGGCACGACTGCAGGTAACGCGTGCCGCGCCGACTTGGCGTAGTAGAAATTACCGTCAGCGTCTGTCTGTAGCCCCATCGCGAACTCATGGAAGTGTTCCGTGACCTGGTGATCGTGATTGAAGCTTTCGTAGTAATCCGACTCACCGTCGCCGTTGTAATCATGCAAGCGACAGATCTGGTCACGACAGTTAACGAAGACTTCACCATCTCGAATTTTAAGTCCCAGCGGCTGAAACAGCCCCGACGCAATTCGCTTCCATGTTGCGATCGAACCGCTCAACCCAGTGACCTTCCAAACATTCCCGTCCCAATCAGCGACAGCCGCCGAATCCCCATCTTCGTAGAAGTCGAAACCAGTCAATCGCATGCGACAAGACCAAGGATTCGTGAGCGGATAGGTGATCGTGTCGATCGCGAACGCGCCGCTGTCTTTGGACGTGATCGACGTGGAGACGGTTTCCGGCCAGCGAGAATCGCCACCCTTCAATTGCGATTGCAAATCGCTTGCGGCATGAGTTTTAATTACTCGAACGAGAAAACGTTCCGCGTCCGTCAAGTCATTCGCGACCACGGACAGGATCGCGATCGTCCGTTTCGAATCGCTCGCTGGAATACTCAAGCGAATCTCATCTTCAACGAAGCTCCACTGCGTCCCTGCTACATCACCCGCTAAGGTGAACGCGATCGAGCCGCTGCCTGACTTCGCATCAGTCGACGGGGAGAAAGCGAACGGATGATTGAGCTCGCCAAGTGACCCAATTTCGCATGCATCCCGATCCGCAATACGTAAGGTCAGCGGTACTGCGGCAGGTCCAATCTCGAGCTGGCGCTGGACCACTGAGCGTTCATCGAGTTGCCGAAGCGACGGCATCTCATGTATCTCCGTTTCGCCGACGCGGTACCGCAGAATTGAGTCCAGGCCGCTGGCATACGTGCCAAGATAATTGATCCAGGATTTCGGAAGCGGCCCATGAAATTTTCCATCGCGACTCGGCGCACGTACTTCAGCAAAATCGCCGGTCTCCGGATTCGCCCATCCCGCACCAGCCTTGTTCGAGTGCAAGACAGTACCAACGACGCGCGGGTGCACTTGGTGCTGACCGTTAAAATTAATGCCATTCCAATCGATGAAGCCATCGCCTTGCCAGACGGCGGCGACTCGCATGGTGTCGAGCTCATACAAGATCTGGCTCTTGCCCTGGGCGACACCGCCGGGACCGTGATCCAGTCGAATGGTGTGACCCTTGTAAGCAATATTGTCACCGCTATTTCCGACTTCGATTGTCGCCATCAAATTCGGGCCGTAATCCATCTGAGACCAAGGTACGACGCGCGACGGTTCGGGGCCACGCGTATCACCTTTGGGTAAACTTGCCAAATACGCATCATCGAGTTTCGCATATTGACTAGGGTTGTGCGGCTTCAAGTAGGTTTCACGAATGTAGTGAATCACGTCGTACTTTTGCTGCGGTACCATCCAGCGCTGCGGCGTCATCAAGCCGAAACCATGGGTAATCGTCTGATACATTTTGAATGGATCGTTACCATTCTTGAACTTGCCGCTGGCGAACCGCAGTGACGTCGGCAACGATCCCGCCTCAGTTACCGTTCCGTGGCAATTCATACAGGTGCGCTCGTAAATCGCTTCACCTCGTTTGAGACTCTTCTTGTTGAACGAGCTGATGAAACCGGTATGATCGATATGGGCTTCATATTCAGGGAGCGGTTCCGCAGTTGGAAGTACCGCAGGCTGGAGTTCTTTTGCTCTCGCAAGTCCGCCCATTTTTAGCTCGATAAGGTACCGGATCAAATCTAAAAGCTGCTGCCGGTCAGTCAGCTGTGTCGCCAACTCCGCAGGCATGATCGAGAGCTGGGGATGGTCGAGTGTTTCGATATCGTCTTTGGCGATTTCCATCACCGTTCCAGTTGACGGATCTCGCAATCGAACGATCTCATCATTTTCCGACTGGAGCAATCCAACCATGATCTGACCGCTGGTGGTCAGCACTCGCGTGGTTTCAAAACCCTTCGCGATCGACTTCGAAGGAGTCAGCACTGCCTCGACAATTCCAGCGTCGGTGAGCGAAGGGTCGAACCGAGTCAGATTCGGTCCCACGTTGGCTGTCGACAACGGGCCAGAATCGCTGGTGGCATGGCACTTGGTGCAGCCCAGTGAAGGCTGGAAGAAGATCATCGCACCGCGTTTGGGATCTCCGTTTGCGACCGCAAGAGCAGCAACCTTCTCGGCTGGCGCGGTCAACATCTTGGCGAGCCACGGTGGAGTCTGCTGTGCCTGAACACCACTAGCGAAAACAAGCATCGCGATGGTTGACGAGAAAAGTACATTACGAAAGCACAGTCGATGCCTATCTGGCCGGGCCGGTGAGATCAATGGAGTGTCCTAGCAGTACAAGAAAAAATACGTTCGGTGATAATAGGAAACGAACGGTCAAAACAACCGTTTGGAACGACCAGACGCGTACCGCTCGGCTTGCGAATGTACCATTAGGGCAGCCTTTCCTGGGCGTCCGGATCGCGCTGACGGCTTGGAATTCTAGACCTCAATCTCGAAGCCCTTCCGTTTGTCGCGACTGATGAACTTCTGGGCTTCGTCGTCCCCGGTGATTTTCTCGGCCTGCGGGTCCCAGTTAATTTTTCTTCCCAGACGAATGGCAATACCAGCCAGGTGACATGTCGTGAGGGCTCGATGGTGACTGAACACGTCGGAGACCGGTTCCCTGCGGGCAGCCACGGCATCAAAGAAGTTGCGGAAGTGATCGGTCAGCGGCCGGCCCTTGTAGACTTCTTCAACAGCCCCTTCCGGCAGAGGCTGAGCACTCAGATCTTCGACCGCTTTGCCACGGAGTCGTCCTCGATTGGCAAAGATTCGCCCTTCCGTGCCTTCGAACAGAATGCCGTTGTCCTGATCGTGGCGAATGGTCAATTGCATGCCGTCGGCGTAATTCGCGTTGATCAGAAATTCGGTGGCTGTGTTGAACCTGTTGTCGACGGCTGGATAGCCATTCTTAAACGGCACGGGGTGTTTGGCCATTACCGGATCGATGCTAATCGGCCCGGTGTCCGTTTTGCCCATCGCCCATGTGGCGATATCTATATGATGAGCCCCCCAGTCCGTCAGCTTGCCGCCTGAATATTCATACCACCAACGGAATTCGTAGTGACTGCGAGACCAGCCTTTGGTTTCTCCGAACGCACCGTCCAGGCGGCGGAATGGCACGTCCGGCGTGGGTCCCTGCCACAGATTCCAGTCAAGAGATTTGGGAGCATCGACCGCGGGAAGTTCGGGACTTGTTGGGGCACCGCCGATGCTGCAGGTCACATGCTTCAGTTGTCCGATTCGTCCGTTGCGTATCAGAGCAATCGCCTCCAGAAACATACTTGTGCTGCGCTGCTGAGTTCCAATCTGAACGATGCGGTTCGTTTTGCGGCACACCTCGCTCATCAGCTGTCCTTCGGCAATCGTGAGCGTCATCGGCTTTTCACAATAAACGTCTTTGCCGGACAGCATGGCTTCGATGGCAATCTTGGCGTGCCAGTGATCGGGGGTCGAAATATGCACAATGTCAATATCATCTCGATCGATGATGGCTCGGTAATCGGCAACGGCGTCGACCGCGTTGCCTTGCCAGTCTTTGACCAGTGTCGCCGCACGCTCACGACGATCGGCATCCGCATCACACACGGCAACGAGGTCGCCATACTTTGGAAATTCTTTCCCCGAGCCATACGTTCCCGTCAATCCGGTGGCTCGATGATCCCAACGACTTCCCGTGCCCACGGCTGCAATTCGAGGCCTGTCGTTTGCGTTCTGAAATCCGAACGCGCGGCCGACCAGCCCGGTGCTGATGGCGACGCCTGCGGAAACGGAAGTCCTGCGAACGAAGTCTCGACGATTCAGGTTGAATGACATAGTGCTATTGACCTTCTGAGTGAACTGAGCATCGCGACTTTTTCAAAGAGCGTTAATTGGCTGTCAGAATTCTACAGCTTGAAAGGCTGGCTCTGCAAATCGTCCGATATACCGTAGAGAATTCCAAAACGTAAAATGAATCCACTTATCACGCCCCTGGAATAAGATCTCATGTATGGGAAATTGGTCTGATCGGTTTTTCTCACGGTCTGATCCGCAGTCGCCAAGACGAAGGGGGCTTTCTAAGAAGCTAAGGCGGAGGTTCTTCTCGGATTTTAGTGGCATCTGTCCAGAATGGGGGATTTTTGGAGGCATCTACTCCTGCGTCCAATGGGAGTCCAAAAAGCAGTCTCGGCGGAGCAACGTTCG